>Ga0208879_1002377_pt1 | contig 16695 bp, 18 predicted proteins | sample Knorr_S15_td_Bot_FD_185605 | JGI IMG/M metagenome (GOLD analysis project Ga0208879, IMG submission 185605) | Marine microbial communities from Southern Atlantic Ocean transect - Knorr_S15_td_Bottom_ad_5009_LV_A (SPAdes) (version 2) | ecosystem: Environmental > Aquatic > Marine > Oceanic | place... | reverse complement strand
CCCAAAACATGAAATAGCTCTGTGAGAATTGAAAATCCTTCAGGTTGTGTTTACGTCCAAGGTAAATCCTGAAAAGATTCAAGCCGGCAAACCCCCAACATCGCCCACTGGATTTTTGATTTGTCACGGGCATTTCTTTGGAAATCACTTCTGAAAAGGTGTGGTCGATTTTTCGAAAATATTCCCAATCCATGGTGAGTTCAAGCACTTCATTTCGGATAGATGCATTCCGGGCCAGACGGACCTTGGAATTGTCGAACGTATTTTTCCTAAAATCTTTCAGTGTCTTTTTTAAGATCTTTTTATTCATCTTTTCCTCTCGTTAATTAATTTGAATTGATTTGATCATGTCTTCTGTAGTTTCCCAAAGTTGTTTTTGATCTTCTTCGATGTAAGAAACTTTCGAACTTTTTATCGCTTTACATTTATAAAAATATTTTCCGCTAACACCAGAAACATCTTCCGATGATGCAAGGTACACACTGGTTTGAGCACCCTTTTCAATATTAATTGCAAAAATGGATTTGGCAACATTTAATGACCCACGAGCAAACCCAACATTATTATTCCCAAAATTTGAATCCACAAAACCTGGATGAAGGCAATTAAAGGTTACACCGGTTTCTGAATAGCGACGATGACATTCGTAAGTGAACATTATATTCATGAGTTTTGAGCGGCCGTATGCCGTCCACCCTTTGAAATCCTGTTTCATTTGAATATTATTGAAATCGAGTTTTGCATTTTTATGCGCCATAGACGCCACATTAATAATGCGACCGGGTGACTCACTTTTTACCATATCCAATAATAATTGAGTTAAATAAAAATAAGATAAATGATTTAAGGCAAACGTACTCTCAATTTTTTCATTACTAAATGTCAATTCACTAAAATAGGCGCCAGCATTATTTAAAAGCACATCCAAGGAATCGTAAGATTGTTTAATCTCTTCTGCTAATTTATAAACACTTTTCTTGGAGCTTAAATCGGCTCCAAAAAACTTAATAGATTCATTTCCCGTTTCTGCAATTAACTCAGAAACAACTGTTGCGCCCTTTTCAGAATTTCGCCCAACTAAACCAAGGGAAAACCCTTTATGAGCTAACTCTAGTGCAGTTTGTTTTCCGATCCCATCAGTCGCACCTGTAATAATACAAATTTTATTCATTTAATTTCTTTTTTTATGTTAACGCAAAGGTGCAAAGTAGAAATGAAATACACTTTGCGACCCAGTGTTTTGCGATTGATTGACATTTTTAATACATGCTCATTATTCCCATCATCAGTAAAATGAAATAGGGAATTAAATCAGCCGCTCCCACATAATCTTTTGCTAAACGCTGACCCGTGAATAAGGCAATTATTGTGAGTGCCAATAAAACAAATCCATAAAAAATCCATAAGGTTGCCCGTTCAGCAAATGCGTAATAAATACCGTAAACTAACATGAGCCCCCCCATAAGCTCCATCATTGTTAAAATGGATAATAATAACGAGGTAAATCCATTAAAAGGTGAAGTTGCAAAATGACTTTCAAAAAAGGCAAGATTCCCTTTCCGATCGACTATTTTATCGATGGCAGATTGCAAAAAAGTGATAGCCATTAGAATCGCAATCAAAATTTGGCATAGGACTAATGGACCTTTGAATTTTATCCCGAATATTTCAATTCTATCTCCGAAGCGTTCTTCAAGAAACGTACCAGAAGAAGAAATTGTCGGCTCGGCAACTAAGGTAGAGCTTAAAATAAAAATTGAAAAAATAACTAATATTAAATGCTTCATTATTGTCTTTTTGGATTGATGAGTTGTTGAATGCGATCCCTCACAAGATCTCTTGTTTCTTCTACTGTTAAATTTTCGAATTCTTTTTTCAGAATTGGTTTCCCAAATCGAGTGATTAATTTCCCGGGTGTGAGACGCCAATCATTCTTTTTCTTTGCTTGAAATGCACCAATCAGTCCAATGGGTACAATTGTAGCACCGGTATTTTTGGCCAAGTGAAATGGCCCTTTTTTGAATACGCCTAATTCACCAGTTAAAGTACGGGTTCCCTCCGGCGAAATTAAAAAAGAGATGCCATTATTCAAGGCTTCTTCAGCTTTCGATAAACTCGTAATCGCTTTTTTTACATCTTGTCGAATGATTGGGATAACGCCATACGTTTTCATAATGTATCCCCAAATTGGATAGCGAAATTGTTCAATAGCGCCAACGGCTGTAACGTAATGTGGTATATACGCAGCCACCATAAATTGATCAAACATTGATTCATGATTAAACATATAAAGATAAGGCTGACCTTCCGGATTGGGTGACTCATTTTCTTTCACCAACCATTGTCCTGCTAAAAAACAGTAGCACCAGGAAATGGGTCGAATTAAATAATTCAAATAGTGTTTGGGGATGAGAATAAAAGACACAAAAAACAAGACCATAGTCACCGCGAAAAAGATAAACCAAAGAGACCAAAGAATTAATGAGAGCAATCCTTTAAACATACCAACCTTGTTCTTCTAAAAGTGAAAATAATTTATGGTTCGCTTTTGGAAATGGAAAATCATCTATTTGGTCAGGCCGGATCCAATTTGAAAATTCCTTATTTTGAAGTGGTGTCCCATTCTCTTCACAATGATATCCATGAAAGGTAATTGAAAAATGGGTATAAGCATGTTTAATAGTACCAATTTTTTTGAGAACTTTCGGTAAAGCGCCACACTCTTCTTTTATTTCTCTTTGGAGCGCTTCTTCTAAAGTTTCGCCCTTTTCCACCTTTCCACCCGGGAATTCCCATAAACCAGCCAGCATTCCTTTTTCCCCTCTCTTTTGAATATAAAACTTATCGTCTCTCCAAATTATTCCTGCAACGATTTCGTAATGTGGCGTTTTTTCTTTTTTTATATATTTGGGATATGATTCTGGGGAACCCATTAAAAATCCCTTACAAAAATTAGAGACTGGGCATTTTCCACAATCGGGATTTTTAGGAGAACATATTCCCGCGCCTAATTCCATCATACCTTGGTTAAAATCTCCCGGAAAATCTTTTGAAATATGTTCATTTAAATACCTGTTCATTTTGGACATATTCCGTTTCGTAATATTTTTCAATCCTAATAATCGCGCCATAACGCGTTTTACATTGCCATCAATGACTGGATAAGGCTGATGATATGCGATGGAAAGAACTGCTGCCGCTGTATAATCGCCAACACCGGGAAGTGCGCGAAAATCGGTCCAATTATTTGGCACAATTCCAGAATATTGATTGAAAACAATTTTGATAGCTTTATGAAAATTTCTGCAACGAGAATAATATCCAAGCCCTTCCCACATTTTTAACAATTTTTCTTGGTCTTCATTGGCTACAGATTGTAGGGTGGGATATTTTTTTATCCATCGATTAAAATATGGAATCATTGTATCCACCTGCGTTTGCTGAAGCATGATTTCAGACAACCAAATTTTATAAGGGTTATCAATATTTCGAAAAGGTAGAATCCGTTTTTCTCGATTGTACCATTCCAATAAAGACAATGTCATTCTATTTATTTGCATTATACAATCTTTTCATCTCGTAAAATGAGTTTTGACAAAATCCAATGGAGAGATGAAACAAATTCGATCATTTCATTCCGGTCTAATGGATCTACTTCCTTTTCGACGGCTGCGCCCAGTTTATCAAACTGCGATTCTAATTGGGATTGTATCGCCTCCCCTTTAACGGTGAGAAATACTTGAATCACTCGTTTATCAAAGTGGGCTGGGTTTCGTTCAACCCACCCTTTTTTTTCGAGACCCATAATAAGACGTGTGGTTGTACTGTTATCTATGCCTATTTTTTTGGATAAGACCGACATTTCAATCCCATCATCAGGAATTATGGATAAAGCTAGAACTTGGGGAAAGGAAGCACCTTCAATTGAAATATTTTGCCTATAGAGACTTTGTAAATCTACTAGGAATGAAGAAAGTAACTCGCTGTAATTCATATTTGTATATTACAAATATAATACGAATAATAAAAATGAAATTAAAATGGTGGTAATTTGTTTAGTCGATTCACCTGTTTTATTAATATAGTTTTAGCTAATTCATTTGATTGATCATTCCCCAAATGGCCAATTATATTCCAATGGTCCAATTCAATTGGGTCTAGCGTGTACCATTGTCCAGGAATAAGCAGGTCATTCTCATCGTAAGAAATTATGGGGTCTGCGCCATTGCTTCCCGTAGTGGGTCCTGCCATAGAACAAGTATTCACGATACCATCATTTTCAAACCATGTTGAATCTGTTGGAGAGCCATCAGACCAGTATCCGGGGCGAGATCCAAGTATTTTTGATCGCGTTCTAGTTAGGATTGAAGTTCCTTCAATTGGGATATGATATGGAGAACCGTTTTTTTTCTCAGTTGTGCTCGTACGAATTGAAAAATAATAAACATCTGGGTCTGCTTGTAGATAATCATTTAAGTCTTGAGCACCAGCAATACTTAAATCCCATGCACTTATATTCTTAGAACGCCAAGCGTCATGGTTTCTCATCCGTTTTACATACCCCGTCCATGATTCATTCTTCCCGCGGATAAAACCCCATTGTTCTAAATCAAAATTATAAAACCGTGTACCAATAACACCGGCTATTCCAATAAAATATTGTATAAATGGAATTGTTTTTGTAACCACATCAGCTAATGAAGTACCATTATGGGGTGTTGCTATAGTCGTAATACTCCGTACCCAATTTGGGTGAATATTCCCAAGTAATTCAGATTCTTCTAATTCACCAGTATCTACATTCCCTTCAATCTCTTGAGTTAAAAGATATTGAAGCATACGAGCCGTTTGGCCGCCCATACTGTGTCCCACCAAATGAACTGGGTGATTTTCATCCCACTCCGGGTAAATGGCATCATACACTTTACTATCAGGTGATTGAATAATATTAAATTTTTCAGCGTGTGCTTTACCATAATCAACCTGACCACCTTTCAACTGAGCATACACTTCTATAGCCCTTTCCCAATTAGATGAAACCGGCCCAACCGAAACTGTAAATACCGTATGGCCTTCATCCCTTAACATTTGGGCATAATCATTTCTACCGCCCCAATATTTATAACCACCCATTTCCTCTTCGCCCCACCCCAAAAATCCATGTATCAATACAATAGGATAATTGTTTTGTGCAAAAATTATTCCAATGGTGAAGAGTATTAAGAAAGTTTTTCTCATTAAAAACGTATCCCTATTTCTAGACCATGGATTGTTGAACCAGTGCCAAATATAAATGTACCATAATTAATGACAGTCGTACCCGCAATAAATCCAAAACCAAAACCAGATGCGCCAAACACGGAACGTAAAAAATCCTGCTTTGTATTGTGGTCTATTTTTCGTGTTGATGTCCCCCAACGCATTTGAATTCCATTTTTCAATTTAAATTCACCTCCCAAAAATATTTCTGGTTCATCTTGATTATTAGAAAGGATTCCATCTATAAAAAGAGTAAGTGGTAAGTGGGCTAACTTTTTAGATCCACTTAAAACTGATTCAATATTAAATGAACCATTCGCCAATTCATTTCCGCTAAATGTTTTTCCTATATTGCGAATTGAAAGGCCAATTATTGTCTGAGATTTTTTAATAATAAACTCACCACCAATAGAAATAACAAATGCTTTTATTTGATGATCTTTCAAAGAGGAAGAATAAAATTGAGATGTAGTCCCAAATGTGAGCGGGAGCCCTTTTACTTGTTGGGTATACCCTCCCTGAAACCACGAATCAGCAGATTGATATTTCCCTGTGGATTGGAATTCATCATTGTATCCAGCAAAGGTTCCATAAGAAATATGTCTGACCGAAAAAGAGCCAAACCCTTTTTTCCATGGAAAACTAATTCCTGCACTTTGACTCGTTATTCCTGCTTGATATCGAATAATAGACGTTGAAAAATATCGACCTGAGTCCGACGTGGCAGGGTTTAGTTTTGCAGATATAGGAGATGGGTTTAAAAAACCTGCCCCTCCCAAGCCCATTTTTAAGGCCGATGTAAACACATCAAAACCTGGGAATCCCGTTTCTGCAAAACAGACAGAGATTGAAAGTTGAAACATGAAAAACAACGTAATTTTATAATTTACTTTGTTTTTCTTGGTGGACTTGGTGTTTAACATTTAAATCAAACTTAATGGATCAAAATGAATATTGATTCGGTTTTTCCCAGGACGGAATTTTTTCTGGAAATCCATAAAATTGGATTCAATGAATCTGTGGAGTTTTTGGCCATTGGGGTCATTGGACTTTAATGACTTAAAAACGATTTGAAACCTGTATTGGTTCCGAAGTTTTTCAAGGTAACACGGTGCGGGCCCCAAAATATCCAATCCTTTATATTTTCCTTGTAACGCATTTGCAATTCTTTCAGATAGTGAATTTACAGCAGTTTGATTTTCACCTGTTATTTCAATTTTCGCCAACCAACTGAAAGGCGGATATTTCAATTCATTCCGTTCGCTCAAGGCAATATTATAATATTTTTTCATATCCAGCTTGGCTGCATTTTTAATTACTGGATTATCCGGAACATAGGTCTGAATCACGACTTCACCCGGCTTATTGTGCCGGCCCGCTCTGCCGGATGCTTGATAAATCAACTGGAAAATTCGTTCGCCGGCACGAAAGTCTGGAAGGTGTAATCCAAGATCCGCATTAATTATTCCTACCAATGTAGCATTCGGGAAATCCAATCCTTTAGCAATCATTTGGGTTCCCAGAAGAATATCCAATTTACCATCAGCGAAATCTTTTAATAATTGTATGAGTCCCTTACCCGTCTTTGCCGTATCCATATCCAGCCTACCCAATCGCGCATGTGGAAACATTTCTTCAATAAGCGATTCTACCCGTTGGGTTCCCGTGCCGGAATATTTCATATTCGGACTTTGACAACTGCTGCATGCTTCCCGTTGTTTTGTTTCAACATAACCGCAACAATGACAAATCAGTTTCGATCCTTTGCGATGGAAGGTCAGGGCAACTTTACATTGGGGACACATGACAATTTCACCACAATCCCCACAGCGCACTACCGGTGAATAACCCCGGCGATTCTGAAGCAAAATAATTTGCTCTTTTTTATTGAGTCGATCTTCGATCTTATCCTGGAGCAATCCTGAAAATATTTGCCCGAATTTCCCCGATTCTTCTTGATCGCTCAACATATCCACCAAATGGACTTGGGGATATTTCGCCCCGCCAAATCGTTCCGGTAAGCGAAGGTAAGTCATTTTTTTATGAAGATAATTATAATAACTCTCCAAACTAGGCGTGGCGCTGGAGAGAACCACAGCTGACCCCTCAAAGGTAGCGCGCATGAGAGCCACATCCCGGGCATGATAGCGCGGCGCCGGAGAGTCCTGACGAAAAGATGATTCCTGTTCTTCATCAATCACAATAAGTCCGAGATTTTTTAAGGGTGCAAATACTGCGCTCCGGGCACCAATCACAACCTTGAAGGTACCCTTGCAAATTTCTTTCCAAGTCCAGGAGCGTTGGGCCTGGGTGAGTTTGGAATGCCACAAGGCAATGGTGTCGCCAAAGACTGCCCGGAAGCGTCCGGCAATTTGCGGTGTGAGTGAAATTTCCGGGAGCAGAATAATAGCGGTTCGTTTCTGATCTAAACAGTGTCGAACTGCTTCAACGTAAATCTCTGTTTTCCCACTGCCCGTCACACCATGAAGTAAAAACGGTGAATACTTTTTTGTCTCTAAAGATTTGACTATCGCATCAACAGCCACTTGCTGATGATCATTAAAATTCACTTTTTTATGGATGGGATCAAAAGTAAATCCGGTTACATCCGGTAATATAGTTTCTTCAAACAAGGAAACGAGTCCCCGTTTTTCCAGTCCGCGACAAGTCGTTAATGGGTTGGATGCCAATTCTTTCAGAGAAGAAACTTTGATGGGATTTTCGGCTTTCCAAATTTTTTGATAAAGTTCATATTGTTTGGGCGCCCGTTTTTTGACTGCTTCCAGATCTTCGTCATCCACAATTGGGTTGGGTTGAACCATCCAACTTTTTGGCGGATTGTACCGCGTTGACAAATTTTTTGGCAAAACCGCTTTTCCAACCTGTCCTATTGGAGCAAGATAATATTGGCTCATCCATTGAATCAATTTCCAGAGCTCCGGTGTCATAATGGGCAAATCATCCACCAATCCTGTAATGTCTTTTATTTTACCGGAAAAGGATGATTTTGTTTTCAGTCCTGTAACAATGCCCTGTGTTTTTCGGGGACCAAACTGGACGGTGACACGGGAACCGATTTGCACATCCTGTACCAGATCCTTGGGAATCTTATAAGTAAAGGTTTGAAAACCGGAGATAGGGAAGGCAACATCTGCAAACATAAGCCACGAGTTTATGGGTCAGATTTTTGGCGAGCAATAAAAAACCCCTGCACCTGATAATTAAAATACCAAGTTGCAGGGGTTGAATGAATCAGGTTCGGCTTATGATTTGATCACGTAGATCTTCACATCACCATTCAGCTCAGTGCTTACACGAACTGGTACATGAAAGATGCCCAATGCTTTAATAGGTTCATCTAGCATGATACTATGACGATCCACATTAATCCCTTTTTCTTCAAGGGCTTTATGGATGTCTAAAGTTGTGATGGATCCAAACATTTTATCTTCTTCGCCAACTTGCGCTTCAATCGTGATTTCAATCTTTGAAAGAGTGGCTACCATAGCTTCATCTGCTGCAGCTTCACGAGCTTTTCTTGTAACCGCAAATTGCTTCCGTTCTTCTGCTACAGCCAAGTTTCTTTTGGATGCACGCAATGCTAATCCTTCAGGCATTAATTTATTTCGCGCATATCCAGGTTTTACAGTAACAATATCTCCAGCTTCGCCGAGACCCTTTACATCTTGTAATAAAATAATATCCATAATTTCACTCCTTAATCCGAACTGCGTTCAACATAGGGCATGAGGGCAATTGAACGAGACCGTTTGATAGCTCTTACCAATTTCCGATGCATTTTTGCGCTACTGCCCGTAATGCGCCGAGGCATGATTTTTCCTTGGTCATTTACAAAACGACGTAGGAGTTTCACATCTTTATAATCGATGTCTGTGATGCCATTTTCTTTAAAATAGCAAAATTTCTTTCTACTCTGGAATGCCATTATTCAGCCTCCTTTTCTTCAGTTTCTTCTTCAGAACTTTCATCTGTCGGTTCTTCATTGTTTTCAGATTCTTCAGATGCTACTTGTTCTGTAGCTTTTGGTTCATCAGTGGATTCTTCTTCAACGGTTTCAGGGCTAGTCTCTTCGGGCACTGATTCAACCACTGCTTTTTCCTCGGTTTCTACTTCATTATCCTCTTCCGAAGTGCCTTCCTTCACTGCTTCTTCAACCGGTGCTTCTTTTACCTCTTCAACATAAACTTCTGGTTGTTCATCCAAAGAAACAGTCATGTGACGAAGTACTGCATTGTTCAATTTCATCCAAGTGTGAAATTCATTCATTTGATCCTGTTCCCCACCTTCAAATTGCAAAAGGATAAAAGAGCCGTATTTTTGGTTATCTATTGGATATGCCAAACGTTTCTTCCCCCATATACGATGGTTGATTAGTTTTGATTTTGTTTTCTCTAATTCTGTTCCGATTTCCCCCATGGTAGTCGCCAGGACTTCATTTTCCAGATTCGGATTTACAATATAGAGAGTTTCATAATACCGCATAGTGACTCCTTTTTTTACGCAATAAGCGGTGCGATGACCAGTGAAACCACTGACATCAGTTTAATTAAAATATTCAGCGATGGGCCGGATGTATCCTTGAATGGATCACCTACTGTATCACCCACAACGGCTGCTTTATGTGCTTCAGATCCTTTTCCGATGGTTTCACCATTGACTGTGACACCTTCTTCGATCATTTTCTTTGCATTGTCCCAGGCGCCACCAGCGTTGGACTGGAATATCGCCATTAGAACTCCACAAACGGTCACACCGGCAAGTAAACCACCTAATGTTTCCGGGCCAAAAATAAACCCGACAATCACTGGAGATGATACCGCTAAAACACCCGGTAAAACCATTTCCTTAATTGCAGACTGTGTAGAAATCTCTATACAACGATCATGATCTGCTTTGTCTAATCCTGCTTGATAAACAATTTTATCTTCGTCAGACCAAGAAGATTCATCGCCTTTTGCCAAAACTGCCAATGCAGCTTTTAATTCAGGAATATCCCTAAATTGACGGCGAACTTCTTCAATCATTGACATTGCAGCTCGCCCCACAGCACCCATTGCCATGGAAGAGAAAAGAAAAGGGAGCATACCGCCAACAAATAAACCAGCCATCACCCAGGCATTCGAAATATCTATAGAGACCACCGCTTGTGATTTTGCGACAGCTAAGTCCACACCATCTGCAATATATGCTTTATAACGAACATTAAATACAGTTGTTCTAAAAGCAGCAAATAATGCCAGAGCTGTAAGCGCAGCAGATCCAATAGCGAACCCTTTTCCGATAGCTGCCGTTGTGTTGCCAACCGCATCTAATTTATCAGTCCGTTCACGAACTTCTTTAGGTAATCCAGCCATTTCTGCAATGCCACCTGCATTATCAGAAATAGGGCCATATGCGTCCACAGCTAATTGGATTCCCATGTTTGCAAGCATACCAAGAGCAGCCATTGCGATACCGTAAAGTCCGGCAAAGTGAAAGGCACCTATGATGGCCGATGCAATAATCAGGATCGGAATTGCAGTAGATTGCATACCAACACCTAAACCCGCAATCAGGTTTGTGCCAGGTCCGGTTAATGATTGTTTCACAATAGAAAGGACTGGAGGCGTGCCTGTTCCAGTATAATGTTCCGTTATAAGACCAATGCCCAATCCAGCAGAAAGTCCGATCACTGTTGCATAGAATACACCCATGCTGGTGAACTCAACATCACCTTGCATAAAGGTCGTTGGTAAAAAATTCTGGATCAAAAAGTAAATTGCTGCAACCATAATGGCCGAACTGCCAAATTCACCCATGTTGAGTGCTTTTTGCGGATCGCCACCTTCTTTCACGGAAACCATAAATGTTCCAATGATGGAAACAACGATACCGGCCGCAGCAATGAATAAAGGCAGAATGACAAAATTAATATCAAATTTTCCAAGTGCTAGAATACTGGCACCCAAAACCATGGAACCCACAATGGAGCCTACATATGATTCAAATAGGTCAGCACCCATTCCAGCAACGTCCCCAACATTATCCCCAACATTATCAGCAATCGTTGCAGGATTCAGAGGATGATCTTCTGGAATTCCAGCTTCAACTTTACCAACAAGGTCAGCACCAACGTCGGCAGCTTTAGTATAAATACCTCCACCAACACGGGCAAACAATGCAATAGATGATGCACCCAGTGAAAATCCTGAAATAACATTTAATACTTTTACCATAGAGTCGGTATCAGTCCCATACAAATCAGTATAAAACATGAATAAACCGCCAAGCCCAAGAACACCAAGCCCAACAACACTTAAACCCATTACAGATCCACCACTGAATGCAATATTCAAAGCAGATGCTAAACTCTTCCTGGCTGCATTAGTTGTGCGAGTATTTGCCTTGGTTGCTATTCTCATACCTAAAAATCCAGCTAGACCAGATGTAAGAGCACCCACAATAAATGAGAGTGATATTAAAGCACTAGAGTCTGCTCGTCCATTATTAGCGAAGCCAAGTAAAATGGCAACAGCCACAACAAAAATAGCAAGAACTCTGTATTCTGCTTTCAAGAAAGCCATAGCGCCATCAGCAATACTTTTACCAATGGATTTCATGCGATCTGTACCTTCATCCTGTTTTTCAATCCAACTTGATTTCCAGAATGCGTATATCATAGCCAGAGCCCCGGCACCGATCACATACATTAAATTAGAACTCATGGGTTCAATTACTCCTTATTTAAGAATTAAAATGATTCATGGTGTGGCTTAATCCCCGCACCAGTAGATTTGCTAAAGCATCCGCAGCACGTTTAACCATGGCTTCTGCTTCAGGCACATTATCCGATTTAAATGGTTTCAGCACATAATTTTCTGCAGGTCTCATGTTTTCATCAATACCTATGCCTAATCGAATTCGGGGGAACTGGTCTGACTGCAGTTGATAAATAATGTTTTCCATTCCTCTATGGCAACCGTCTCCACCCTTCGGACGGATTCGAATTGATCCTAGAGGAAGGTCCACATCATCCACAATTACATGAATATCTGATGGCAAAAGATCCCAGCGATTTGCCACATCTTTCACTGCATTCCCGCTGCGGTTCATACCCGTTGTTGGCTTTACCAACAAAACTTCCCGTCGTTTATGTTGTGCAAATACATAAGGACCTTTCCCTGGTTTAAATAAAAGTTTTTGCCGGCGAGCTAATTCGTCCACCACCCAAAATCCTGCATTATGTTTCGTATTTGCATATTTATCACCGGGATTACCCAAACCTATAAAAGCGATCATGACTCTTTGGAATCGTCTCCGGAACCTTCCGCGTCGCCTTCATCACCCGTTGCTTCACCTTCAGCACCCTCTTCACCTTCCGCGTCTTCTACATCTTCTAGTTCATCAACTTCAGGTTCTTCTTCAGCTGCAGGTGGTTGGACTGATACAATATTCAAGTCATCAGGCGATAAAATCTCAACGTCTTCATTATCAAGGGTAATGTCTGCAACACTTTTAGAATCATTTAATTCTAAATCATCAATATTCATTTCGATAGTATCTGGAACGTCAGTGGGGAAACAGCTGATCTCAATCTGATTCATGGACTGTGATAATACACCGCCTTCTTTTACACCGATTGATTCGCCCACTAATACCAAGGGTACAGAAATAGTGATTTTCTCTGACCGTCGGACTCGCATCAAATCGATATGAATCACATCATCTGTCACAGGATGATATTGTAATTCCTTAATCATTGTAAATTGCGATTCTCCATCTTGTTCAATTTCAAAGATATGTTGCCCGGAATGCAAGGCATGATATAGAACTAAGCTATCCACTGAAATATTCACATTAGGTTCCCCCGCATAATATAGTACCCCGGGAATAAGCCCTTCTCTACGAAGTGCTTTTGCGCCTTTAGTCCTGGTAAGGGATCTATCAGCAATATCTAATTTGTAATACGATGATGCCATCGTTTTGTCTCCTTATTAAAATTCGAACAAAGCACTTACCGATTCACCATTGTGAATGCGGTTTATTGCTTCTCCAAAAACATTTCCTACAGATACAATTTCCATTTTATCAATTTGCTTTTCAATTGGAATTTCAATCGTGTCTGTCACAATAATTTTTCTAATGTTTGATTCATTTAATCTTTCTATCGCAGGACCAGATAACACCCCATGGGTTGCCACAGCCGTCACCGATTTTGCACCCTTATTTAAAGCTGCCTCTGCTGCATTAACAGTGGTACCTGCAGTATCAATCATATCATCAATAATTAAAACATCCATATCTTCTAAATCGCCAATGAGATGGCTCACTTCTGCTTGATTCGGCGCATATCGTCGTTTATCAATTAATGCAAAATGCATTCCAAGATGTTTGGCATACCCCTGGCTCATTTTTGCAGATCCAACATCTGGGGCTAAAACAACGGAGTTTTTTGGGGGTAGATTTTCATTTTTAATTGCGTCTAGTAATACAGTGCGACTATATAAATGGTCGAATGGTATTTTTGCAAATCCTTGAATTTGAGTAGAGTGAAGATCCATTGTAATAATTCTCTGCGCACCCATTACAGTAAAAATATCGATCATCACACGGGAAGAAATAGGCACACGCGGTTGGTCTTTTCGATCTTGGCGCCCATATCCAAAGTAAGGTGTAACAACAGTAACTCGACCCGCCGATGCACGAACTGCAGCGTCAACCATTAATGCTAATTCTAAGATATTTTCAGCAGGCCCATTTGTGGATTGAATCAAAAATACATCATGTCCACGAATATTTTCTTCAAATTTGACCCATAGCTCACCGTCAGAAAAAGTGCGAATTGAGATTTCACCCAGTTCGCGATCTAGCGATTGTACCATCTTTAGTGCGAGAGCAGGGTTACTGCGACCGCTGAATATTTTCAGTTTATTTTTCATCATTATTTCTCGGAATGAATTTTAGCTGGGGCGTAGGGATTCGAACCCCAACTGCCTGGACCAAAACCAGGTGTACTACCCTTATACTACGCCCCAAAAAATGGGAGTTGTTTCAAATCAGTGAGATGGAGAGGTAAGAAATGTATTGTATCGGGAGGAAAAATATGACTCGGCTGATTTAGCATCTGCCTCTTCGTCAAAAATCCCAAACACAGTCGAGCCTGAGCCCGACAAACTGGCGAAACGAGCCTTGTGGGCTCGAAGCGAATTCTTTATTTGTCCAATCTCTGGATATGCTGGAACAACGATTGCTTCAAAATCATTCTCAAAAAGCTCAAAAGGAATAATTCCCTTTCGAATAAAGCTTGCGAAATTAACTATCTCGATTGGCTTGTCCAAAATATTTTTAGCTTTACCATAAGCCCATTTTGTATCTATATGTAAATTCGGAACCACGAGCAAATAGGTCCCCTTGAAAACTGATTCTATCGGATTTAATTTATCGCCGATTCCCTCGCCGAGCTGTGTTTTACCCTGAATAAAAAAGGGAACATCTGCCCCCAATTCAACGCTAATAGATTCTAACTCATTATCGCTAACGTTTAATTCATAAAGCTGTCGAAGTCCTTTTAAAATGGTCGCCGCATTAGATGAGCCTCCGCCCAAGCCTGCGCCAGCAGGAATCCTTTTTTCTAATTGGATAGATATTCCTCCAACCCCAAAAATATCTGCCAATTTTTGCCATGCTTTGACACAAAGATTGGAGTCGTCATTTTTCAGCCACTCTACATTGGATGAAAAATCACACCCGTTGTCTCTTTTTTCTAAAGTAATTGTATCATGAAATTCCAGCTCTTGGAAAATGGTGTGAATCGTATGGTACCCATCCCACCTCTGGTCTAGGATTTGGAGACCTATATTGACCTTGGCGTGGGATTTAAGGACAACAGTCGTCATTTTTTTTACAGATCGTTGCCACTGCCTGCACAGCCCACCCAGAACCATCGCCCACAAAACCCAGGTGATCTGTGGTAGTTGCTTTTACGGAAACCTGTGATTCATCTATCTGCATGGAATAGGCTAGGTTATATTTCATTTGCGAAATGAATTCTGCCAATTTTGGTTTTTGGAGAACGATGGTAGCATCCACATTGTTAATCTCAAATCCAGCTTCGCGAACTCGTTTAACCGCATCAGCTAAAAAGTGACTGCTAGGTGCACCTTTCCACATGTCTTTATCGCTGGGGAAGAATTGGCCAATATCACCCAGGGCAGCAGCACCCAGAAGTGCATCCACAACAGCATGGATTAAAGCATCGCCATCAGAATGTCCCACCGAGCCAAAAGTCGAAAGAATTTCCACCCCACCAATGATGAGTTTTTCACCTTCGGCTAACGGATGTACATCATATCCGATTCCAGTTCTAATCATCATGTACCTCCTTGAACCTGCCAGATCGGGAGTCGGTTAGTTGATGTGCAACTGCTTCCGCTCGCATCCAATCATCTTGAGTTGTAATTTTAAAATTATTAGGATGGCCATCCACCAGCTTTATTGAATATCCCATGGCTTCCATAAGAGCGGATTCATCTGTTCCTGTTAATTGGTTTTTATGGGCATTGTCCAATGCTAATAATAATTTTTGTTTATTAAATGTTTGGGGGGTTTGTGCCAACCATATTTTTTCACGATTGATAGTTTCTTTCACCAAACCATTTTCCGAATATTTCACAGTGTCCTTACTTATGATTGCCACAACTGCCCCATCTACATTTTTGCAAGCAGATATCGATTTTTGTATTAGGTCTTCCGTTACAAAAGGTCGAGCTGCATCATGAACACAAACCAATGTTGAATCAGAGTCGGATGCATCAACGCCATGTTTTACAGAGTCCTGTCGACGATCGCCTCCGACCACCACTTTCACCGGTTTCCCAACTGACATAGATACCACATCTCTATGGAAGAATTCAACATTCTCCTGAGGCACAACTACAACAACTTCATCTATATAGTCTGACTGTAAAAATGGTTTCAAGGCATGAAAGAGAAGTGGACGACCAGCCAATAATTTAAATTGTTTTACTTCGCCGAACCGTTGTCCAGACCCGGCAGCGGGAATTATTGCCGACACTTTCATAATAAGATCAAATAATAATCATGGCATCGCCATAACTCAAAAAGCGATAATTATTCCTCTTTGCTTCCAAATATGCTTTTTTGATAAGTTTTCGTTCACCGAAAGCGCTTACCATCATAAACAAAGTTGATTTAGGTGTGTGAAAATTGGTAATCATTTTGTCTACCATTTTATATTCATATGGCGGGTAAATGAATTTATCTGTCCACCCTCGCTTCGGCGTAACCTGAAATCCTGAAATGGCGATGGTTTCTAAAGCGCGTACTGTAGATGTTCCAACAGCAACAATTTTTCTATGTCGTTTTTTAGCCTGGTTGATTGCCATGGATGTTTTGGGCGACACTTCAAAATATTCA
>Ga0208879_1002376_pt1 | contig 16698 bp, 15 predicted proteins | sample Knorr_S15_td_Bot_FD_185605 | JGI IMG/M metagenome (GOLD analysis project Ga0208879, IMG submission 185605) | Marine microbial communities from Southern Atlantic Ocean transect - Knorr_S15_td_Bottom_ad_5009_LV_A (SPAdes) (version 2) | ecosystem: Environmental > Aquatic > Marine > Oceanic | place... | reverse complement strand
ATTCTCCTATAGCTCATTTTGGCTTAGGACAGTATGATGTAGTAAATAGGGTAGAGATTATATGGTCTACAGGAGAGAAAACAGTGATAGATAAGGAGTTCTTGGCAAATAGGAAGTATGTTGTTATAAGGAAGCTCTAATTCATGCAAATACCCACCGCAAACTTAAAAGGAAAACATTATTAAGGAGACAATTTTGAAGTTTTATGATAAGATTTATGGTACTATGAGCTTTCAAATCAAAGCCAAAATAATTGTAGTCCTAGCGCTCTTGATTATAGTAATCGGTGAAGGCTCTTTGTTGCTTGTAGATCATGTGGCTAAGCGTTTGCCTAATGCGCCAAAAGAGTGTTTTGAAAAGGCAAGCGAATACAATAAGTGGCTTTGTTTTAGGCCGTATTTTGAAGAACTTGTGTATAAGGTGTCACCAAGGTACGCCATGACAGAGGTAAAAATATTTAAGGAGAAAGAGATTATTGATGACTGTCACCTCAATGCACATTTTATAGGAGAAGCAGCGTTGGAGAAGTACGATTTTGATGTTGGAAAAGCCTTTGTTTCTTGCGAGTTCGGTTGTATTGAAGGATGTTTCCATGGGGTAATGGAGCGCTTTGTGCGCTATGAAGCAGATCCGTATTCGGTAGTTTCAAAAGTAAAGGGCATGTGCGATAGTGTAAGCTCTCCGAATCGTCAAATAGAAAGCTTGTTAAAGAGTCAATGCGCCCATGGCATAGGGCACGGATTGGTTGCTCATAACTTTTTGCCTATAGCTGACGCCTTAATCGCTTGCCGCGAGAGTGCTGCCGAATTTAGGTGCATAGGTGGAGTAACGATGGAACATGTGGAGCAGTATCTCGCGCTTGAAGAAAATGAGTTTGAGGAAATTTTGCCTGAAGTATGCGCGCCATTTGAAGAATTAAATGACTTGGATGCTATACAAATTTGTATGGGTAACATAGGTGTAGCAGTTATGTGGTATACTAAACATGATTTGGAGCTTAGTAAAAAACTCTGCGAGAATCTTGAAAAATCCGAATATGTAAATATTTGTAAAAATGGTGCGGAGGAAGAAGAAATCACTAATCTAGCAGGGTAATGACTTTAAAGTATAAAGTTCCTGAAGTTGATTGCTAGGACGATTACCTCTTTTTGCATAAAGAAATTATAACCAGGGGAAAACAAGACATGTATATGTAAATATTTTTCACTTGCACCTGTTACTTCGTTTATATATAATAGTAGTTAGAGTATAAGCAATATAACTTCTTATAATATAAAATAAAATCAACTTACATATGAAAAATCCTTTTACAATTGTAATAATTATACTTATCATAACGGCGATTTCGCTTGGATATTTTATTTTTCAGCAACGTACATCGTTAACAGGAAAAGAGCTTCCAGTACCAATATCCTCAAAACTTTCGCCAGAAGAGATTCCTGATGTCTTTACCACAGAGGAAGAATTCACGATTTTTATTGGTGAAAACACCAAAATATTTGGTATTGATCAAGACGATCCTTATAAAGGTGAATTTCCTGCATCCATACGTTTAGGGCCAGGAGGTATTTTTCCTGCACCTGATTTGACCCGTCCTTTTGAGATTTTCGGAGATGTATTTGATATTGATCTTCAAGAGCAAGTAATTCGCATTACTACTGATGCTCCTCGGAACATAGATACCGAATTTACTCCTCGAGGACCACTCATTTCATTAGAGGACATAAAAGAAGGAGATCGTGTTGTAATAAGCGACACCTACAACGAAGAGGGTACTACAGATTTTCGCGAGATAGACTTCATTCAACTTTTGCCTCCAGAATAGCCATCTTATTAGTTAGGAGAAGCAGAAAAGATACCCCATAGTTTTAAGGGTTGTTTTGTGGTGCCTATATATTTTTTATTCCAATCATCACTAACACGTTCAAGATAATACAAGGAGAAAATATCGCTTGCCCCTTCTTTATGTAAGGTAGCGTATAATATTTTTCCATAGGAATCGGAAGGCGATTTAAAGAAATACAAATAGGTATTTTGATCTATGATATCTTTGTTCTCGAACAGATCATCCTTTAGAGTTTCTCTCTCCCAATTCTTATTATTATAATTATATATAACAAAAGTATTTTGAGGAAAGATTAGAGAAATTATTTCACTTCTTCCATCGCCATCTATATCACCCACTGTGATTGCCGAATCATGTACGTCTAAGCTATCTTCAACTATTTCCCTTAAATAACTTAGTCCGTCCCATCTGAAAAGCTCTATATTCCTACTTCCTATTACATTCACGATTATTTCTTCAAAGCCATCTCCGTCTACATCAGCGGAAAAAATATACCTTGCATGGTCAGGGATTGTTGTTTCAGGTGATAAATAAAAAAAATCAGTATATTCCCATATTATTTGCTTTTGCCAACTGTTTTTATCTGGATTAAACTCATAGCTTATTATTCTGCCAGTAGATTCTATATTTTGAAGCGTATTTTCAGGTGTGTCGAAGCCTATTTTGCTTGCAGTAATGAGTATCTCGTTTCTCCCATTTCTATTTGTATCTGTAATAAGTATGTCGTGGATGGCCTCGTTAAGAAAGTCAATGTCAAATGCTCTCCATTTATTATCTATAAATTTATAATACTTTAAGATTCCATGAGGTCTTGTTCCTATAACAATTTCTTTTTCATCGTCGTTATCAATATCTCCTACAAAAATAGCTCTAATTCTCAAGTCATCAATCTGTTCCTTAAATTCTATCTCTAAATTATCAAAGCCAGAACTATCGCTACTTAAAATAACAAACTCGGTTTGCTCTATGTTCTCGAATAGGGGTGAATAAGTGCCTAGGGCTATTTTATACTCATTGTTTATCAGAATTGGTCTTGCTTCATGTATACCCGTAAAATTAAGATTAAATCTCTCAAGGGCAATGTTTTCAAGTGAAAAGTTGTTATCCAGATTAATATATTTTAAAACTGGCTTAATGTTTACTTCATCATTTGTGAAAAATTCGCCAGCGAGTAGTAGGCCTGAGTTGTATATTTCGCTTTGAGGAAAATTATCAGTGTCGTTTTTGGCTATGAAAAAAGTTAAAACTAGAAGAAATGTAAGGAGGAAAATGGGAACAAAAAGCTTTTTCCTTTTTCTTATTTTCATAGTATACACTCGCCTATTTCTCCAAGATCACAACCGCTCTTTTCTCCAGGAAAGTTAGGATGTCGTAATTTTTCTATGCATATTTCTCTAAAGTCTTCTGATAAATTTTCACAGAAGTTAAAAGGTAATGTTTCTCCTTTTATTGAAAGTAAATCACCGATGCCACTGTAGCAATAGTTTAATTCTAGAGGAATTTTTGAATTTAGTTCTTCACAAAGCTTAAAACGATTTTCAATGCTTGGCTTATCTCTCGATCTTGAATATACAAAAGAACCAGAAATATAGCAGAACTTTCTTAGTCTGCCATCATATTGTGCGCAGGTTTCAAAAATATATTTCTCTCCATCGTCTATTAGATTTTGGTGTATAGAGCCAAGGATGCACTGAGACAATATTTCCTTGTTTTGTGGCGTATCACAAAGAGAAAGGCTTTCTTTTAGATTTTTATTTGCACTCATATATAAATGTCCTATGTCGTGCCCTGAACATTCCATACCTTCAGATTGCGGCATACTACAGAGTTTAGTCACGAAATTTATGTATTCTTGTGATCGAGATGGAGCATATTCTCCCCATTCCTCGGCGATTCCATGCCAATATCCTGCTATACAGCTCAGAGAACACTTTTCACCAGCTTGTTTAAAATTATAGTTAGAGATAATAAGCTGAGCTCTTCCTATAGCGTGGCCCATTAGATGAGCCCTATTCGCAGGGAATGTGAGGGCATATTGCATGAGTTGTTCCATACTACTATCCCCTTGCAATGAAGAGAGGGCAGAATCTTTATAGCAGGTATATCTTTCGCTATATGTATTTAATTGTTTACATCGCAAAAATATATTGTCATCTTTTGAAGAATTCTGAGAGTATAAAAAAAAGAAAGCAGAAAAACTTATTATAATAGCGATAAAAATTACCTTCTTTAATTTTTTTCGTAAAGGCATATAAGTATAATATTTGTTGTTACCCTATTACATTCTCTTTTTTTTATAGTTGTAATACTTTTTTAGAAAAGCGGAAATAGGGAATATCCTCTCTTGTGTGTAGTTTTTTGTTTTAGATTATGAGTAAATTCTCTACAAACAATAAAGATTGCTAAGCTCATCAAGCAGCTCATCTTTATTAAAAGAGGCTACCTCAGAGAATATATCAACCTTATATACGGTATTTTTGCAAGAAAAGACCGAAGTTATTCCTCTAAATCTTATTTGATCTTCAGAAAAGATAAAATAAGAGAATATATCGTTTGCATTAACAATGTAATATTCTTGTGGAAGATCCTCTCTTAATGTCTCTTCTTTAATATATTTCAATTCATCAGGGACAGAATACTCTACATTTTTCCCTTCATAGGGATTGAAGTATACGCGCTTTTCATCAACTGCAGTTATTTCACTCTCCAATTTTTCCATAACATTTAGTAAAGATTCTGCGTCAATATCTTCTACAACTTGCAGGAGTATTTTTTTACTAGAGGAAATAGTAATTTTCTGTGCAGTATAACCAAGGAGTGTTGATTTTTTGACACTAACATCCCCATATTTTTTCTCTATCTTTGAAAGAATATCGTTACGGTCATTGATTTTAGTAAATAGAAATGCAGCTAGTATAAAGATAATTGCTATAAAAATTACAATGGTAAGCTTTCTTTGAGGTATAGTCATATGAATTCTGTGTTTCTATATACTTTTGATAATACATGCATTATAGTATATTATGCATAAAATGACTAGTATCTTGAATATAAAAAAATCTATCATCCTCCTTCTTTTTTCTCTCTTTGTCCTATCTCTTTTCACTCTTTTTCTTATTAAAGGAGAAAACATATCAATGCCAATTTTTCTTGATAACTCATTAGTAAATGATGAATTGCTATGTAAAAACTGTAATATTATTCTTATTACAGCTACCAATATACGATATGATCATCTTTCCCAAAATGGATATTTTAGAGAGACGTCTTCTAGCTTAGATACATTGGCAAAGGAAAGTCTGGTTTTTGATAATGCTTTTTCTCAATCGAGCTGGACTTTACCCGAAGGCATATCCATATATACTTCACTCTATCCTTATCAACATGGAATCATGAATAGATTCGACGGAGTAGCACTTTTACAAAGCGACCTTACTCTCATTGATATTTTAAACGAAAATGAGTACACCACAGCGGCATTTACTGGTGGATTTGACTATAATCCCATTTTTGGACTCACAAATCGTTTTGGTATATACGAAGAGTGTAAGGGGGACGTGGATTCCGCAACTTCTGGGTATGGAGAATTTTCATGTTCAATATTTAAGGCAATTAATTGGATAAAAAATAATTCTGACGAAAAATTCTTTGTCCACATTCAGGGGTTTGATGCTCACTGCCCTTTTAGTCAAGAAGGTGGGCGTATCTATGATAAAGAATATGATGGAGATGTAGATTATAGCAGATGCCTGTGGACCTTTGAGAAGTCCGACCCAGAGTTTATAGATGGGCAGCCATATTATCGTGTTTATTCTGCTGCCAACGAAGGAGAGGAGAGAGAATCTACTTTACTTAGTGAGGACGATATAAAGCATTTAATAGCTCTCTATGATGAAAGTATCCTGGAGAGTGATGTTCTCATTGGTATACTTGTTGAAGAAATAAAAGAATTAGATCTGAACGATAATACAATAATTGTTTTTACCTCAGAGCATGGAGATATGCTTGGGAAATACGGTCGCTTTATGAGAGGCGGGCCATTGCGAGGAACGTTTTATGATGATGTGTTGCATATTCCACTTTTAATAAAGCATCCAAAGATAGCAGCTGACCGTATAGATGGGCTTGTTGAGCATATTGATATTGTACCAACGCTTCTTGATTTTCTTTCAATCCCTCAAAGCCCTTCTTTTGAAGGGAAAAGTCTTATCCCTCTTATTTCACAAAATGAAGAGGTGCATCAGTATGTATTTTCAGGGTCGGAATACAATCCAGGGGATAATAATGATTATTTTACTCAAAAAACAAGGCTGGAGGCAATTAGGAGTAAAGAATGGAAACTTATAAAAGAAACCGCCTTATCTTCACCATCTCAATCTCCTGTATTTGAGTTTTATGATATGATAAATGATAAAGAAGAGCTGCATAATCTTGCAGATAAGGGGGGAGATGTTTTTGAAGATTTAAATTCCAGATTATCTGATTGGTCAAATAAGATTCGAGGAAATAAATAGGCTTTTGTATTTTTTTATCGCATTAGTTAATAATTCATGAGTAAATTTCTTATTGTTGTAGTCTTTATCTTTACGACAGCTTTTATTTTTCTTTATATCGGAGGTATTTTTCAGAAAGATGAGATAGAAAAATACCTTAAGAAGTGGCAGATTGATATAGACACGACAGAGCTTGCATTTGAGAATTTTTTCAAGGAAAAAACTAAATTTTTTGAAAAAGAAAAATTAGAAATAGGAAGAGAAGGGATTATCGTACGAATCACTAAGGTAAAAACAAGCTCGCCTAGAAAATATGCAGAGGATAAAAAATTCCTTCTGGAATCTCTATTTTCCCAAACCGCCGCTCCTTATCCTGGAGTTATCACTAATGTGATAGAGTGTCCGGAGGAGTTTAAGCCAAAGATTGTAGAAGCTGAAAGCGGAACAATGTATACGTTTTTTGCAGGAGAGAGATTCACATATGGGATCTGTACTCAAGATCTTATTGTGTACTACTCAACATACGGAATTTTTGAATGCAAAAACGATGTTTTTGAAGTAAATGTTTTTTCTGAAAAAGAAGGTGAAGAACCAGAGCGTATAGTAGAATCATTCCATTGTTAAAGATATGGGTTCATCTATGAGAAAAAAGCAAAGCCTATTAATATTTATTACCATAATTTTTGCGGGGGGTATTGGATTTTTTTATATATTTTCTCCACTGCACAATAACAGTGCAGACAAGACACTATTAAGCTGTAAAGATTGTAATTTGCTCATGATCTCTCTCTCTGATGTATCTGCAAAGAATATGAGCTTGTATGGATATGAGAGGATAACTACTCCGAACCTTGATAAATGGGCAAAAGACGCCCTTGTTTTTGATAATGCATTTACTCAGACCTCATGGACACTTCCCGTGGCAACTTCTCTGTTTACCTCTCTGTATCCTTATAGCCATAAGGTGATGGGTAGATTTAGTGAAAATATTCTTGATGAAAATATACAAACATTACCCGAGATATTAAGAGACCAAGGGTACAAGACTGCTGCTTTTACCGGAGGATTAGATTATGAAAGTAATTTTGGACATATGCGTGGATTTGAGGAATTTGAAGCAACAAATAGGAATGGCAATATTAATGTTCCTGGGATATTTTTTGCTGGACTTAATATTGCGCTCGCAAAAGGCTTGGGATGGATGAAGAAGAACGCAAATTCAAAATTCTTCCTCTTTCTCCATGGTTATGATACTCATTGTCCGTTTGATCCACCGGAAAAATTTAGAGGCGTGTTTTCATCTCAAAACGGGAAAACTGTTCAAATTGATAATGCACATTGTATAAGAGGATTTGAAGAATCAGAAGATGAAAGCTATAAAGCTTACTACTATAAGAGTGGAGGGATAGAGATTACGTTAACAAAAGATGATATTAATTACCTAGAAGGGCTTTACGATGAGGAAATTTTGTCTGTTGATGATTCTTTGGAAAACTTTCTTGGGAGCATAGACGATCAAATTTTAGATAAAACAATTATTGTTATCTTTTCTGATCATGGAGAAATGTTTGCAAGAAATGGAAGATTTGGCAGAGGTGGGAATATCCGAGGAACTTTGTATGAAGAAGTACTTAATATCCCATTAATTATAAAGATTCCGCATCAAAAAGGAGAAAGAATAAATGGGTTAGTCCAAATTATAGATATAATGCCAACTGTTTTGGGATTGCTGGATATATCTTTATTGTCCGAGAGACAAGGTAAGAATTTGATACCTTTCATTGAGGATAATGTAGAAAAAATAAATGAATATGTATTTACTGGAACAATATTTGGACTAGATAAAGCACAAAGCCCGGTGAGAAAGGTATACGGAATAGAGAGTACTAGCGAATCTTTAAGGAACGACGAATGGAAATTAATTCATGAGATTAAAGTTTTTAATGACGGCAACTCTCCACAAGAAACTTATGAACTATATAATCTAAAAGATGACCCAGGAGAAGCAGATAATCTTATAGAGGAAAACACTGTAGTTGCTGAAGAATTAAAGAGAATTTTAGTGTTGTGGCAAAATGAAACAAGAGCATATGTTTCAAGCAACACATCAAATCCTAATGTATTGCCCGAAGAAATTATTGAAGCTGTAAAAGCAGGTGGATATCGATAAGAGCCACAAAATAAAATGCGAAAACTTTTTGCCCCAATAGTATTAGTCCTTATAGCTTTAGCAGGAGTTTTTACGTATAAGGATTCTTTTAATGAAGGAAGAAAAGAGATTAAAAATGTCATCTTGATAGGCTGGGATGGTGCTCAAAGAAATCATATGTACGAATTATTAGACGATGGGAAACTCCCATATCTTAGTGAGCTTATAAAAGAAGGTTCGCTTGTTGAGATAGATATAACGACAGGCGCAACGCATACAAAACCTGGCTGGGCAGAGATATTAACTGGCTATGGCCCAGATATTACCGGTGTATACTCTAATTTTGACTACAAACCAATACCCCAAGGGTACACTATATTTGAAAGATTAGAGGAGTATTTTGGAGAAAATAATATTGTAACGATGTTTATAGGTGGAAAAATTAATAATCTCGGGGCAAGGGGCCCCCACAAGGTTTGCACGAACTGCGCAACCAGAGATATAGCTACGCGCAAGAAAACAGAATGGTGGAAAGAAACTACCGAGGCTCCGGCCCGCACGTTTAATGAGGAAAGAATTTTTGAAGAACGGGAAGGAGAACCATACTATCATACAAAAGAGACCTTAGATGTTTTTTTAGTAGAGCTAGGTCGCGGGCAGCGTGTTATCCGTAAAAGCATTTCTTATCTAGAGGAATATAAAGACCAGCGATTTTTTGCTTTTTTCCATTTTCAAGAGCCCGATGAAGAAGGGCATATATATGGAGAAAATTCCGAGGAGTACGAAGATGATATGATGAAAGTTGACAGATGGTTGGGAGAAATAGTTTCAAAACTGAAAGAAGTCGAAATTTATAAAAAGACAGCTATCTATGTTACATCGGATCATGGGTTCGATGAAGACAGTTTTCATCATGCTAATGCGCCGTATATATTTCTTGCAACAAATAGCAAAGAAGTAACAAAGAATGGCGACAGAAAGGATATCACACCTACAATACTAGAGGACTATGGAGTTGATGTAGAAAATATATTTCCTCCGTTGGATGGTACTACTCTTTACGAAAGAGAATAGGTATGCAAAAAAGATCTGGAGTATTAATTATTCTTAGTATAATAGTATTTGTTTTCTCTCTCTTTCTTTTGAGTAAAGATTTTTGGCAAGTTAAAAATACACAAAGCAATTTTATTCAAAAAAAGCTTTCAGAAAATTCGCTGGATTTTAAAAATATCATTCTGATAGGTTGGGATGGTGCAAGAAGAAAACACGTAGAGAAACTTTTGCAAAATGGGGAGTTACCAAATCTTAAAAAACTTATTGTTGGAGAGACAATAAACAATATTTCTATAAGTACAATATCAAATAGTACAAAGCCTGGATGGGGAAAAATGAGCACAAAACCTGGCTGGGCAGAGATATTAACTGGCTATGGCCCAGATATTACCGGTGTATACTCTAATTTTGACTACAAACCAATACCCCAAGGGTACACTATATTTGAAAGATTAGAGGAGTATTTTGGAGAAGATAATATTGTAACGATGTTTATAGGTGGAAAGGATTATGGCATAGGAGCTAGGGGACCGCATGGGCTATGTATGAATTGTTTGCCTCCGTTCAATACTTACCCGCAAGGAATTGAATCCCTTAATACAATAGATAGTGAGCCAATTTTTATGCAAAGAGAAGGTGAGCCTTACTATTATGCCAGAAATATCCTAGATGTCTATTTAGTAGGTCTAGGTAAAAATTGGGTGGTTGGCCAAGTAGTAATTGAACAATTGGAAAATTATAAGGAGCAACGGTTTTTTATTTTTGTTCACTTAAAAGATGCAGACGAAGCTGGACATATAAGTGGAGAGAATTCTCAGGAATACATAGCTGGAATAATTAGTGACGATAATTTGTTGGGCCTCATTATCTCTAGTCTCAAAGAATTTGGGATTTATGATAAAACGCTTATTTATGTAACATCAGGACCTGGATTTGATGAGCGGGAAATATTATCCTCTGACGCACCGTACATTTTTCTTGCAACAAATGATAAAAAAGTAAAAGGAGATGGCGATAGAAAAGATATTACCCCTACAATATTATGGCGCTACGGATTTGATCTAGATAGAATTTCTCCTTTACTGGAAGATACTCTACTTATTGAAAAAGAATAAGGACATGAGAAGAATAAAAAAAATTCATTTCTTTATATTATTCATTACTCTTATTTTGGGATTTTCTATATATAAAAATACTGATCAAACTATTTTACCTCGTACTTTAGATGTGAAAAATGCTATCATTGTAGGTTGGGATGCCACCCAAAGAGATCATTTATACGAACTTTTGGATAATGGAAAATTACCAAACCTCAAGAAATTTATTTCATCTGGGTCAATTATTGATATAACTATAACAACGGGGACAACAAGCACAAAACCTGGCTGGGCAGAGATATTAACTGGCTATGGCCCAGATATTACCGGTGTATACTCTAATTTTGACTACAAACCAATACCCCAAGGGTACACTATATTTGAAAGATTAGAGGAGTATTTTAAGAAGGAAGGCATTACAACAGCATTTATAAGCGGAAAGCGACATGGTACAGGAGCAAAAGGATCTCATGAGATCTGTCTTAATTGTATACCTGCTCATAGAAATTATGTAAGAAGTATAATAGAATTGGAAGACGCAGGAACGCTAGGAAGAAGTACAGATGTGGAATGGTGGGAGATAAATGGTGCAGAGATACATTTGCCAGGAGTAGATCCAATTTTTGAACGAAGAGATGGCGAACCTTATTACTACACAAAAGATACGATAGATGCATATGTAATAGATTTAGGAGGAGCGAATAGCGTTGGGGAAGAGGCGATTGATTTTTTGAATAAGTATAAGGAGCAGCGTTTCTTTGCTTTTTTCCATTTTGGTGATGCCGATACCGCTGGCCATGAGTATGGAGAAAATTCCATTGAGTACAGTAATGCCATAATTCTTTATGATCAATGGTTTGGCGACATAATTTCTAAACTTAAGGAGATGGAAATTGAGAATGAAACTTTAGTGTATATCACATCGGATCATGGATTTGATGAAGGAAGAAAAACCCATGAAAACGCATCAGATTTTTTCCTGGCAACAAACAACAGAGAAATAGTAAAAGATGGTGATAGAAAAGACATTGCTCCTACGCTATTATGGAATTATGGATTTGATATAAAAAGTATATTTCCTTCATTGAGCGGTACTGTACTTGCGGAAGAAAAATAAGATGAGTTGAATTTATGGCAGTCAATAAAAACCTCTTTTCCATACTAATTTCTCTTTCTTTTCTAGTCTTAGTAACTAGTTTAGTGAACGTATTCTTGATCAGTCATGATGAAGAGGTTTCTTATGTAAGAAGAGATCAAGATCAAAACATGAGAATTGCGTATTTTCATGGAGGAAGAGTCTTTGTGCCCTATAGGGCCTATGTCTTTGGAGAGTTTGAGAAAGCTGGGCTGAGTGTTGATTTTTATACCACTACAGCCAAGGAGGGCTCCAAGGAATTGTTGCCTGTCCCAAAAAATGTTGTAGAAGTTCAAAATATAAGAGATAGAGATCCCCTTTTTGGAAGATTTACAGGAAGAGAAATATTAGAAAATATTATGGCAGGTACGTTAGATGGGGGGGCTATAGGTGAATCGTCTTTTATAGAAGCTGCCGAAAAAGGATTGCCTATAGTGGCAGTTGTAAAATTAGGGCATGATACCCAAGAAACAAAAGGGAAGGCTTTAATTATTCGTAAAGGATCTGATATAACAGAACCAGAAGATTTTATTGGAAAAACAATAATTAGTCGCGATGCAGGGCCAGGTGATTCTACTTTTCTGAGAGAATTCTTTGATTCAATAGGTATTAATCCAGATGAAGTTAATATAGTAGATTATGTTCACCCAAACTATATGATGGAAGGCCTAGTAAAAGAAGAGGTCGATGGTGGATATTATCATCATATGACGGTGCAAAAAGTTGTTGAGGCAGGGTTGGCAGAAATATACCAGCCTTTTGATTGGGTAAACCCCGAACTCTCTCATGCGTTATTGGTTTTTAGAAGAGATTATTACGATACTCACAAAGAGGAAATAAAAAAGTTTATCAAAGTATACATAGATAGAATCATATATGAGGAGGAGAATCCAGCTGAGGAATACTATAAACAAGATGGAGTGGAAGAAAGAGGCCTTTTGGCCCATTTAAAATTTGCTGGAATGGATATTCCAAGATTCAGCTACCCTCCTCTTATAGAGATAGGTTTGCTTAATGAAATGCAAGACTTATTGCAAAAGCATGGGCAAGTTGAATATTCTTCCGTTGACCTTACTCCCTATATAGATCAAAGCTTGTTGCTGGAATTAATTGAAGAAAGGAATAGTAACTAATTTTCGTCCCATTCCGTTCTTGTTATTAAGCGCCAAGCATTTTTGTAGGCCACTTTTTCTGCAGTTGACCTGGAGAGTTGTGAAAGGATAACCCTCGCATTTTCTATTTTTTGAGGGAAGGATTTATACCTATTGCCAGCTATATCAGAGCCAATGGTAAAACGATCTGGGTATTTTTCTATTAGCTTTTTCCATTTGTAAGTAAGCTCTCCGGAAAGTTTTTGTAGAGTATTTTGAGTGAATCCAGTTTCAGGGTAAACTCTTTCTGGAAGAGATACACCTAAATCAAAATGAAGATTGCTATATTTTCCAAGTAGTGTGTCCACATATTCTGGAGAATAAATTGTTTGTCTATCGGGGTATCTAATTTGTCCTAGATGTGTCCATATCACCTGTGCATTCGGATATAGAGAAAACATCCTTTCTAAGGGTTGAGCAAGATCATCTTCAAGGTCATTATGTATTTGAAAAGTTAATTGCTCTTCACTGCTTATGCTAAATACCCTTTGTACCCACGCAGACTCTGGATGTATAGATATATCTCTTGATGTGTTGTTGAGGAAAAAGTCTTGAGTAGACATATAGTGTCGAAGTTCAAATTCTCCCATAAAATAGTAATTGCCGCTCTTAGCCTCTTTTTCTATCTTTTCTATAAATTCTCCCTCTTGTTTCACCCAGTATTCTGTTGTGGCGTCGACGATTGTTGGAACGAAATATTGAGGATATAATAGATGAAGTTTTATGGATTCTATGCTTCCTTTTTCTGGGTCTAAGAATTTTGGGGCAAATGCTATGAGTGCAACACCTTGTCCGTCCATGGACTTTACCATAAAATCAATGTCAATGCTGGTTTCGTAAGTCGCTTCCGTATCTATTATCGGAAGTATCCCATTTTTTTTGATAGTGTTTATTCTATCTCTCCACATTTTAAGCAAACTTTTCTCATTAGCCAATTCTTCTCTTGAGATAAAATTCGTTTTGTTTATATTACTGAAATAGATATTATTAAAAAGGCCTACGCCTAGGATTGCTAGAATACTTATGATAATTATTTTTGTCTTCATGGCAAATGTACTATATTATATCATAATAACAAGAATCATGATTTTATGTTAAGCTAATATTGTTGTAGGGCATGCAAATTGTAGGAAAGGAGATATATGAATAAAAAAAAGAGCTTATACTCTTTGACCATTATTTTAGTGCTTATCGTGTTTTTAGTTGTTGGTTTTATGAGTATGAAAAACTATATTTTAGAACACGGTCAGGAGATAAAAATCGGCTATTTTCATGGGGGAAGAGTTTTTGTGCCATATAGAGCATACGTGTATGATTCCAATGGCCATTTAGCCGAAGAAAAAGGTGAAAAATATGGAACTAATTATTTTGAGCAAGAAGGTGTTAATGTAAAATTTTATAGCCAAAATATGTTGGAAGATAACTGGTCTGAGGTACCCAAGCGCCACGAAGAGATGATATTAAGATATGGAAGCGATCTTTTCGGCAAAGTAACTGGTATAAGAATTATAGATGCTATTGAAGACGGAATTTTAGAAGGAGGGACTCCAGGAGAATCTTCCTTTGTTCAAAAGGTAGTAGCTGGAAGCCCTTTGATAGCTGTAGCTTTACTTGGTCATGATACAAATGAGGCACCGGGTAAAATCATAGTTTTGCGCAATGATTTTGTCGTAAATAGTCCTGAAGATTTTAAAGGTAAAGTATTTGGTACAAGGCGAGCTGGACCAGGTGATCGTATTATTTTAAGTGAATTCTTCAAGAAGATTGGTCTTGATCCAGAGAAAGATGTTATAATTCGCGATCAAATACCAGATGATGAGCAAATACCGCTCTTAAAATCGGGTGAGTTAGATGGTAGCCTCTTCCATCTTCTTAAGATACCCAGGGTCTTTGCAGAGGAGGCGGGATATATGTATCGTGCAATGGACTGGATGAATGCAGAGATTTCACATGCTCTTCTTGTTTTTAGAAAAGATTTTATAGAAGAGTATCCTAAAGAAGTTCAAAATATTATTACGGCGTATATGAAAAGGATTAAATATGAGAATTCTATACCAAAACAAGAAAAAATTTCATCAATACATCCAGAGAATAATCTGGGTCTTCAACTAGGATTTCAGTTGAACGGCTCAAGTATACCAGTATATGACTATCCTCCACTGGTTCGGGTCGAATTATTAGAAGAGGTGCAGGATTTGTTATTTGAATATGGTGAAATTGATAACAAAATTGATTTAAATCAACATATTGATAACAGTTTTGTTATAAAAGCTCTAAACAACATCTAACCTACTCTCCCATTGAAACAACATACTTCCTAAGGGCCTTAAATAAGATTAATTAGCAAAAAGCTATGTTTCTCGGAAAACTAAAAAGGTACATAATAATCAGCGCGTTATCATTATTAGTAGCTTTTATTTTACTTGTTACGTATTATTTTGTATCCGATGGAATGCAAGGAAAGTTTGCACAGGAAATCGCAAGCTGTAGTTTAATTGAAAAACAGCTGCGGTTTTCTTGCTACAGGAATATCATAGAAGAATATTATCAGGGAGATTTGGAAAAGTTTTTGGCGAGCATAGAAAACGATGCTGTCCTGACGTTTAAGGGCAAGGATACATCTTACGCTATTTTTGGAACAAACTGTCATACATTTTATCATGCAGTCGGCGATCTTATAGCCACAGAGAGCACTGAACTCGACATACAATCTGTTTTGAATGATTGCTCTCTTTCTTGTACGAATGGTTGTATGATGGGGCTATATAAAAGAATTGCCCTGGAAAACGATTTTTCTACAGATATACTCAAGGAGTTCTATGAGGTATGTAGACCAGAAGAGCGGCATCAATGTGCCCATGAAATAGGGCATTTGCTTCACGACAAATACACTACTTCAATTCTTCAGACCCTAGATACGCTTTCATACGAACAGTATGATTTTAGATATCCTCAAGAGTATAACTACACTCTTTTTAAAAATACGAACTTAAACGCTCCATTTGAAGAATGCAGGAATATAATGCCAGAAAACGAGCTCTCCTACTGCTACACTGGTGTGGGTCATAACCTTTTTCTCTTTTCTGAATTCTCTCCGGAGGGCTATAAGACACAATTGCAAGAATGTATGAGCATAGGAGAAGATAATCAAGAAAATTGTTTCAATTTTCTTCTTTTCCGTATAGGGATTAACAGCGGTGCTTCAAGGTTTCTATCTTCTCAATTTATAGAGGGAAATGAGGTTTGCAAAGATGCTATAGCTATAATTGAAAGGGATGATTTAGCGAACCACTGCTACAAGGGTATAGGGGGAGGGATTGGACTCTTTATAGAATCAGAATATCCAGAATATTTTATAGAGGGGGATCTTCCTATTTTTAGCGAAGAATTTACAGTAGATGATATAAAAAGTATCAAAAAGTCGCTCTTGGATTTTGCTGTGCTATGTGAAGCAAGTCCTGGCGAAGCATTGCAAAGCGAATGTTTTCAAGGCCTACTGGGTACAAGATTCAAAATCCTGTATCTGCTTTTTGGGGTAAAATATGAACAAATTGAAAAGCTATTACCCGATTTAGATAATTTTGAAGTTTCCGGATAATTTACTGGAAGAATTATGTGTCAAACAACATCCAACCTACTCTCCTCTCATAACAACATACTTCCTATTTGCCAAGAACTCCTTATCTATCACTGTTTTCTCTCCTGTAGACCATATAATCTCTACCCTATTTACTACATCATACTGTCCTAAGCCAAAATGAGCTATAGGAGAAT
>Ga0208879_1002375_pt1 | contig 16709 bp, 19 predicted proteins | sample Knorr_S15_td_Bot_FD_185605 | JGI IMG/M metagenome (GOLD analysis project Ga0208879, IMG submission 185605) | Marine microbial communities from Southern Atlantic Ocean transect - Knorr_S15_td_Bottom_ad_5009_LV_A (SPAdes) (version 2) | ecosystem: Environmental > Aquatic > Marine > Oceanic | place... | reverse complement strand
GATTGAATAAAGCTCACTTAGTTCACTAAGTGGCTTATTATTCTTTTTTATATACTGCTGATCGAGACTTAGGTGTTTACTAATTAACTCATTTGGTTTCATTTGTTTAATATAAGTAAGGTTCATCTATATACCCTAGTTCAACAGCTTTCTTAAACGATATGACTTTCAGGTTATCTGTAAATCTTAAGACTTCCTTTGCGCTTATGCCTGATTTAATTGGACCAGAGCCATTCGTGAATTCACTAATATAATACTTTGGGTAGTCCTCAATAATAAAGTATTCAAAATTATCATCTTTACATACTATCCAACTATACTCCTCTCCATCTATAGTCCAACAGTCACTACCTGTTGGGTCACTAAGGTGAAGTAATTCGCAAGTAAATACTGAGCCATCATCTTTATTAAAAAATGATTGCCCTTCAACCATAATGTCATATAATTTAGGTTGAATAAAACCTAAATCTACACCTTCTTGAAAGGGTATTCTTTTTAACTTTTTTACAAACTCAATAGCTTCTTCAATTGTATTAAATCTCTTTATTATGGGCTCCCTGGTATCTATCCAGTCTATATATGGTGGATGATCCTCAATAATATTATACTCTAAATCATTTAAACAAGCAATCCAATTATCTCCAATCCTAGTTCTGTAATTTCCCTTTATAGTTGTTGTGTATATAATGAATCCAGAAAATACTTCCTCTTTAAACTTGTTGATAAAGTCTCCTCTCACTATATTAATAATGTATCCTTCATTTAGTTCAATAGAATCTTCTTTTTCTAGTTGCTCACCCTTAGCCACTCTTTTTTTTAATCTTGTAATTGTATGATCTATAGCTTTTTCAACAGCATTTTCGCTAAACCCAAGGTGTTTTCCTAGCTTTATACATAATGCATATTCATCATCATTGATTACTCCATCTGCAAGCAATACATAAATATATGCGTTTAAATGTGCCTCCCTTTCATTGGCGTTATCTGGCCATGCCATTTTAAAACTACCTGGATTCTTTATAACTGCATCAATTTCACTTTCAGCAACACCTACCGTAGCTGCCATCACACGAATAACATTTATTTCACTTCCGTCAACTTGACCATCTGCAGCTGCTATAAGCAGCATATTAGTGATAAGTGTCTTTTTCTCTCTTTTATTTTTACTAGTAAAAAAATCTAAAATTCCCATAATTATTTGTGTTTTATATTTTGCTTACTCTATATCATTTTTCAGCATCCCTGTTTAAAATTCATTTATTGTTTCATTTACCATATAGACTAAAGTAATCATTACTGTCTACTAATGAAATAAACCTTTCCCAACTTTGCCCAAACCCAATTATTGGTAAAGCAATTAATATAAGAAGTATTTTTCTCATAATATATTTTTAATTTTTAATAAAATAAATGCATTTTTTCTTTTTTCCTCCATCCTGCTCTACTGCTATAATCTGCAAAAAAGATGATAACATCAGCCTGTGAAGCATAGTCCACAAAAAATATTTTCTTGTCTGCCCTACTTGCATAATCTACAAAAAACCAATTTCCATCATTATCCCCTGCACGGCTTTCATAAGCCACTTTGTAAACTGTTAAATCAGCCCTACTTTCATAATCAGCAACAAATACTTTTACATCAGCTTGGCTGGCGTATTCTACCGAGAATACCTTTTGTCCCTTTGTAATGCCTGAAATCAACAGACATACGGTTAAAAATAATAATTTTTTCATTTTGTAAATATATACAAAATCATTTATGTTATGACTTGTGCTCATTATCGCCTCTTAATTTTCTGACAACTAAAAACAACCAACTAACTACTATTACCTATATTTGCTCCTTTTAAAAACCATAAGTAACAAGCATGACAAAAGTTTCAGATAGACTAAACCGATTAGCAGAATCAGCAACCCTAGCAATGGCACGAATGAGCCGTGAACTAAAGGACAAAGGACATGATGTAATTGCCTTAAGCCTTGGAGAACCTGATTTTGATACTCCTGATTTTATTAAAGAAGCAGCAAAAAAAGCGATAGATGATAATTTTTCTCACTACACGCCTGTACCTGGTTTACCTGAACTAAGAAACGCTATTATTACCAAATTCAAAAGAGATAATAACTTAAACTATACAGCTGATCAAATTGTAACTTCTACCGGAGCAAAGCAATCCTTAGCCAATGTATGTTTAAGTTTATTAAACCCTGGTGATGAGGTACTTTTACCTTGTCCTTATTGGGTAAGTTATTCTGAAATTGTAAAGCTTGCGGAAGGTGTTCCGGTTGAAGTTCCTTCAACTATTGCTACTGATTTTAAGGTTACTCCTGAAGAATTGGAGGCAGCAATTACACCAAACACTAAACTATTGATGTTCAGTTCACCTTGTAACCCAAGTGGAACAGTTTATACAAAACAGGAATTAGAAGCTATCGCAAAAATGCTAGAAAAATATCCTGATATTTATGTGATTGCTGATGAAATTTATGAGCATATAAACTTTACAGAAGGACACTTTTCAATTGGAACTATTCCTAGTATGAAAGACAGAACGGTAACCGTAAATGGAGTAAGTAAAGGATATGCTATGACGGGTTGGCGTGTTGGTTTTATTGGCGCACCTCTTTGGATAGCGAAAGCGTGTAATAAAATTCAAGGGCAAATTACTTCAGCAACTTGTGCTGTTGCACAAAAAGCTGCTGAAGCTGCCATGCTTGCTGACCCAAAAGAAGTTACGACTGAAATGAAAGCTACTTTCCTAAAAAGGAGAGATATGATACTAAAGGAACTAAATAATATTAAAGGAATTAAATGCAATATTCCTCAAGGAGCATTTTATGTTTTCCCTGATATAAGTTATTATTTTGGTAAATCTGACGGCACTACTACCATTAATAATGCAAGTGATTTCTGCATGTATTTACTAAATAATTCGTATGTTGCTTTTGTAGCGGGTGATGCCTTTGGTAATCCTGAATGTGTTAGGATTTCTTATGCTGCAGCTGATGATAAACTCATAGAAGCAATGGCAAGAATTAAACAACAATTAGCAAAATTAAATTAATGGATTTCAATACACTATTTCAAGAGTTCAGTAACAAAAAAGTCCTCATTGTAGGGGATTCTATGATAGATGCCTACATGTGGGGAAAAATAAACCGTATGTCGCCAGAAGCTCCTGTTCCAGTTGTTGAAGTTAATAAACACGAAAACCGACTAGGAGGAGCGGCCAATGTTGCACTTAACCTAAAAGCACTTGGGGCAACTCCTATCCTCTGTTCAGTAGTAGGTGCAGGAAGTAGAGGTATTTTGTTTAAAAAACTAATGCAGGAATCTAACCTTTCAGTAGAAGGAATTCTTTCCACCAATACAAGAAAGACAACTATAAAAACAAGAGTAATTGCTGAAAACAAACACCAATTACGAATTGATGAAGAAGAAACCTACCCTATTTTACAAGCTGAAGAATTCCTAACCCTTACCGAAAATTTAATGGATGATATTGATGTCATTATTTTACAAGATTATAATAAAGGAGTGCTAACTTCTGAAATTATTGAAGGAGTAATAGCTACTGCCAATACAAAAGGGATTCCAACCATAGTTGACCCTAAAAAACAGAATTTTAATTCTTATAAAAATTGCACCCTATTCAAACCCAACTTAGCTGAAATAAAAGCAGGAATGAATATTGAGTTTGATGCCAATAATGTTGCTGAGATTGAAAAAGCTTCAGCTGAATTACGCACACAACTTTCTGCAAAAGGAGTTTTACTTACTTTATCAGAAAGAGGGATATGCATTAACTCTGAAAAAGAATTCAAGCATACCCCTGCCTTTAAGTGTGATATCATTGATGTTTCTGGGGCTGGAGATACCGTTATTTCTGTCGCCTCTTTATGCTTAGCTTCAGGAATAGACTACACTGATTTATCAGTACTGTCAACATTAGCTGGAGGAATAGTCTGCGAGCAGGTTGGTGTTGTTCCTATCAATAAAGAAAAGCTACTTGCTGAGGCAATAAAACAAATCAATTAATGGCGGAAGTAACTCCTTACAACACTGCAGAAGGAAAGAAAAAACAAGTAACTAAAATGTTTGATAACATTGCCAAAAGTTATGACTTTTTGAACCATACATTATCATTAGGTATGGATAATGTATGGCGTAAAATTGCAATTAAAAAGTTAACAAATAACCCGGCTACAATACTTGATATTGCTACAGGAACTGGGGATTTTGCCATTTGTGCGAGTAAATATACAAACGCTACCATTACAGGTATTGATATTTCCCAAGGAATGCTTGATGTTGGAATTAAAAAAATTGGAAAAAAAGAACTAACAAATAGAATTAAATTACAATTAGCTGATTCAGAAAACTTACCTTTTATAGATAATAATTATGATGCCATAACTGCAGGTTTTGGCGTAAGAAATTTTGAGGACCTAAACAAAGGACTATCAGAAATGCATAGAACCTTGAAAAAAGGTGGAATAGTAGCGATACTGGAACCCTCTGAGCCGACTCACTTTCCTTTAAAACAGTTTTACAATTTGTACTTTCATCATATTTTACCTTTTATTGGAGGTATTATTTCAAAGGATAAAAATGCTTACTCCTATTTACCTGATTCTGTTTCTGCCTTTCCTCAAGGAAAAGATTTTCTGGCTGAACTGGAAAAAGTAGGGTTTAAAAATTGCAAACACATCCCTCTAACCTTAGGTATTGTGTCATTATATATTGCAATAAAATAATATCCTTATCGTTTAGGGGCTGAATGCAAAGACAAATTAAATATTTACTTACCCTACTACTACTAGTAGTAGTAGCATTCTCTTCTTACGCCCAACGCCATAAGAAACCTCAAAACCTAATTCGCTATGATTTCAAGAAACTTCATTTTGGATTTACACTAGGTATAAATGAGCTAAATTTCAACATAAAAAAGAATAGCAATACTATAACTAACGATACTTTATTAACCTTACTATCCAATAGCCAAAAAGGATTTAACCTTGGGATAGTATCTAACCTTAGGATTGGAAAATATACTGACTTACGCTTTATCCCTACTCTAGTATTTGGAGAACGCCATTTGAATTACGGATTTATTGATAGCAATGGAGTAAGTGATGTGAAAATAAAGCGCATAGAGTCTACACTTATTGACTTTCCTATTTACATTAAATACAAATCATCTCGCTACAATAATTTCAGGACATATGTGCTTGGCGGGATAAAATATAGCTTAGACATTGCCTCACAAGAGAAAATAAATGATGAAGGACAAGAAATTGTAAAATTGAAGAAGAATGACCTCATGGGAGAAATTGGCTTTGGGATTGATTATTACCTTGAATACTTCAAATTTTCTCCTCAAATTAAGCTCTCTTTCGGAATTCTTAATCTGCTTTCAGAAGACGAAACTGTCTATACTAAATCCATCAATCGCTTAAGTACTAATGGGTGGATGATTTCCTTTACGTTTGAATAATAGAGATTTATGACGACTATTGTTTATATTTATTATTATTAATCTTAAAAACCATGATTTTTTTCTTAATTTGCGGCACAGAAAAGTGTAGGAAAGAAAAAAACCTTATTTAACTATTTTATGGATCAATTTTTACTAGTATTTATTATTATACTATTATATGTATTGTTGCTTTTTACTATTCATTATATGGGTATTGGAAGCAAAAAAACCTGTGCAAGCTGTAACAATTGTTGCCCTGACTGTAGTGCTGCACTCAACAGAGTAAGACGAATATCAAGAGATAAAATTTTGTACCATATTACTTTTAGGATATTCGACAGTAAGCGCTATGTATGTGATAAATGTGGATGGGAAGGATTAAGATGGGAAGACAAGTACAGGCCAGGACGTAGTTAAAGTCAACGCTAATTACAAAATTCGTGCAACAATATTGCAGTAGCTACTGCCACATTTAAGGATTCGGTATTACCCCCAATATTTTTTATTGTTACTTTTTTACTGATGTATTTTTCTACTGCTTCAGAAATTCCATTTGCCTCATTTCCCATCACTAAAACTGCTTTTTTATTAGCACTAATACGCTTAACATTCTCTCCATCCATAAAAGCACCATAAATAGGGGTAGTAACTTTAGCTAGATATGTAGGTAAATCAGTATAAAGTATATTTGCCCTAAACAATGAACCCATAGTGGATTGTACTACCTTTGGGTTGTAAATATCTACCGTATTTCTCGAACAAACAATCTGCTGAACTCCAAACCAATCACACATTCTTATTATAGTACCTAAATTTCCAGGATCATTTATGTCGTCAAGCACTAAAGTTACACCTTTACACTCCTCCTCTTTTTCTTCTACAATCTTCACTACTGCTAATACATTATTAGCTGATTTCAAATTACTTATCCTAGCAAGTTCAGTAGTACTAACTTCAATGGATTTAGAGTAATTGCTTACAGAAACCCACTGTTTTGTAGCAAACAAATCAATAATTTGGAAAGAAGATTTTAGCAACTCAGCTACACTTTTTTCTCCTTCCACAACAAAACATTTTTCCTTAATTCTGTTCTTTTTTAGTGCTAACCCTCTTATATATTTAATCTGATTTTTAGTAATCACAAGTTTTTTTATTTTAAAAGTCAATAATATAAATTTATTATAAAATATAAGTCCCATTTCATTACAAACTTATAAATTTGTTCCTCTAAAATTAAAACTAAAAAAGTATGTCAAAATTTGAATATGGAGTGTTAACAGGCGAACAAGTACAAGAAGTTTTTGCTGATGCTAAAGTTAATAAATATGCATTGCCTGCCGTAAATGTTACAAGTACAAGTACAGTAAATGCCGTAATGGAAACAGCAGCAGAACTTAATTCTCCCGCCATCATACAATTTTCAAACGGAGGGTGTCATTTTTATGCAGGAAAAGGGCTTTCAAATGAAAACCATGAAGCAGCAATTGCTGGTGGAATTTCAGGAGCTATGCATGTACATCAAATGGCAGAACTTTATGGAGCAAGCATCATTTTACATACTGACCATGCAGCCAAAAAACTATTACCTTGGATTGACGGCTTATTAGAAGCAGGTGAAGAATTTTATGCAGCACATGGAAAGCCTTTGTATTCGTCACACATGATTGACTTATCAGAAGAGCCTCTTGTTGAAAATATTGAGTTATGCAAACAATACCTAGCGCGAATGAGTAAGATTGAAATGACTTTAGAAATTGAATTGGGTGTTACTGGAGGGGAGGAAGATGGAGTTGATAACTCAAATGTTGATGTTTCAAAACTATACACTCAACCTGAAGAAGTTGCTTATGCCTATGAAGAGCTTATGAAAATAAGTGATAAATTTACTATTGCTGCTGCCTTTGGAAATGTACATGGGGTTTACAAACCAGGAAATGTAGTGCTTACACCAAAAATTCTTTATAATTCACAAAAATACATTGAAGAAAAATTTGGCACTGAAAAGCAACCAATTAACTTTGTATTCCATGGTGGTTCTGGTTCTAATCAAGCAGAGATTACAGAAGCAATTGGTTATGGAGTGATTAAAATGAATATTGATACTGACTTGCAATGGGGATTCACAACTGGAGTTAGGGATTATTTTGCTAAATACAATAACTTTGTACAATCACAAATAGGAAACCCAGAAGGTGACGAATTACCAAACAAAAAATATTATGATCCTAGGAAATGGATTAGAGAAGGAGAGCTTACGTTTAAAGAAAGATTAACTAGGTCATTTAACGATTTAAATAATATAAATACAAACGCATAATGGTGAGTTGGTTTAAAAGAATAAAAGAGGGAATTACTACTTCTACTCACGAAAAAAAGGAAACTCCAGATGGCTTATGGAGTAAATGTCCTAAATGTAAAACGATTGTTACTACTGAGGAACATAAGCTTAACTTACATGTATGCATCAATTGTAACTACCATAGCCGCATAGGTTCAGCAGAATATTTTGAAATCCTTTTTGATAACAATAAATTTACTGAGCTTGATAGCAATATGGTTTCGAAAGATCCATTAACTTTTAAAGATAAAAAGAAATATCCTGAAAGAGTAAAGGCTATGCAAAGTAAAACAGGGCTGAAAGATGCAGTACGAACTGCTCATGGAAAACTAAAAGGAGAAAAAGTAGTAATTGCTGCTATGGATTTTAGTTTTATTGGAGGTTCAATGGGCTCGGTTGTAGGTGAAAAAATTGCTAGAGCTATTGATTATGCCCGCGAAAACAAACACCCAATGATTATCATCTCAAAATCAGGAGGAGCAAGAATGATGGAAGCTGGTATATCCTTAATGCAATTAGCAAAAACATCCGCTAAATTAGCACAATTAAGCAAAGCAGGGCTGCCGTATATTTCTTTATGTACGGACCCTACTTTTGGTGGTGCTACTGCATCCTTTTCAATGTTAGGCGATATGAATATTGCTGAACCAAATGCACTAATCGGTTTTGCTGGGCCTAAAGTTGTAAAGGAAACTATTGGTAAGGATTTACCAGCAGGGTTTCAAACTGCTGAGTTTTTACTAGAACATGGTTTTCTTGACTTTATTGTTGACCGAAAAGACATAAAGGAAAAACTTGCACAACTCTTCCGAATTATTAAAAAATAATTTCTTTTTTAAAAAGATATTTTATTAAATAAGTTTACTAAATTTGCAGCCCATAAAATAAAGTGGTTTTAAACAGAAAAACATGAGCTTAACAACACAAGACAAAGAAAAAATTTTCAAAGAATTTGGTAGTGACTCCAAAGATACAGGATCAGTTCACTCTCAAGTAGCCTTATTTACTAAGAAGATTACAGATTTAACTGAGCACCTAAAAGCAAACCGTAAAGATTACGGAACACAAAGATCGTTACAATTAATGGTTGGTAAAAGAAGGAAATTACTAGACTACTTAAAAGGTAAAGACATTATAAAATACAGAGAGCTAGTGAAGGATTTAAGTCTTAGAAGATAAAAGAAAAGACAAGCAAACAAAAAAGGCAATAGTTTTATTGCCTTTTTTAATTTTTATAAACAAAGAAGACAAGATGATAAAAGAAGAAAAACAAATTATTAAGTTAGAAGATGGAAGAGAAATTTCTATCTCAACAGGAAAATTAGCAAAACAAGCACACGGATCAGTTGAATTAAGAATGGGGAACACTCATATACTCGCAACTGTAGTATCTAGCTTTGAAGCAAGAGAAGGAGTAGATTTCCTACCCCTAACAGTAGATTATAGAGAAAAATTTGCTGCTGATGGAAGATTCCCAGGAGGATTCTTAAAAAGAGAAGCAAGACCAACCGACCAAGAAATCTTGGTAATGCGTTTGGTTGACAGAATATTAAGACCAATGTTCCCTAGCGATTACCATGCTGAGGTGCAAATAATGATATCATTAAACTCACATGACCCAGAAGTAAAGCCTGATGCTTTAGCAGCTTTAGCAGCTTCAACAGCAATAGCGCTTTCTGACATCCCGTTTAACGGACCAATCTCAGAATGTAGAGTAGCAAGAATTGACGGAAGTTTTGTTATTAACCCATCATCAGCTCAATTAGAAAATGCAGATATTGACCTTATGGTTGGCGCAACTGCTGACAGTGTTGCAATGGTTGAAGGTGAAATGAGTGAAGTTTCAGAAGCAGAAATGATTGAAGCAATCAAAATTGGACATGAAGCAATTAAAGTACAATGTGCTGCACAGTTAGCATTAGCTGCTAAAGTTGGTGTTTCAGCTGATAAAAGAGAATACTGTCATGAAAATCATGATGAAGATTTAAAAGCTAAAATTAAAGCAGAAACTTATGATGCTGTATATGCTGTAGCTGCTGAAGGTTTAGGAAAAGATGAGAGATCAACTAAATTTAAAGCGGTAAAAACAGATTGGATTGCAGGATTATCGGAAGATGAGGCTGAAAAGTATGATGCTAAATTAATTGGTATATACTACCATGATGTAGAAAAAGAAGCGATAAGAAATCTAGTATTATCAGAAGGAAAAAGATTAGATGGAAGAGCAACAACTGAAATTAGACCTATCTGGTGTGAAGTAGATTATTTATATAGCCCTCATGGTTCAGCTGTATTTACTAGAGGTGAAACTCAATCATTAACAACTGTAACTTTAGGTTCAGCTACTGATGTCAACCGTTTGGATGGAGTAACTCACCAAGGACATGAAAGTTTCTATTTACACTATAACTTCCCTCCTTTCTCTACAGGAGAAGCTAGAATGAAATTTAATGTAAGTAGAAGAGAAATCGGTCATGGAAATTTAGCACAAAGAGCATTAAAAAAGATGATTCCGGCTGACAACCCTTATACAGTTCGAATTGTTTCTGATATTTTAGAATCAAACGGTTCATCTTCAATGGCAACTGTTTGTGCGGGTACTATGGCACTTATGGATGCAGGAATTAAAATTAAAAAACCAGTTTCTGGTATTGCAATGGGATTAATTTCTGATGAAAAAGATCCAAATAACTATGCTGTACTTTCTGATATTTTAGGTGATGAAGATCATTTAGGAGATATGGACTTTAAAATCTGTGGTACTGCTGATGGTATTACTGCCTGTCAAATGGACATTAAAGTACAAGGATTATCTTATAACATTTTAGAACAAGCTTTAAACCAAGCAAGAGATGGTAGGTTACATATTTTAGAAAAAATTGTAGAGACAATTGCTGAGCCAAGAGTTCAGTTAAAACCTCAAACTCCTAAAATTGTAATATTAAAAGTTCCAAAATCTACTATTGGTGGAATTATTGGCCCTGGAGGAAAAATTATTCAAGAATTACAAGCATCAACTGAAACTAATATTTCTATTGAAGAAGTAGATGATATGGGTGTTGTTGAAATTTTAGGAACGGATCAAGCAAAAATTGATGAAGCTGTTGAAAAAATTAAATCAATTGCATTTATGCCAGAAATTGGACAAATCTATAAAGGGAAAGTAAAATCAATTATGCCTTATGGTGCATTTATTGGAATATCTCCTAATACTGATGGTTTAGTTCATATTTCAGAATTAGCTTGGGAAAGAGTTGAAAATGTTGAAGATGTACTTAAGGAAGGAGAAACTATTGAAGTAAAATTAATTGCTATTGACGAAAGAAGTGGTAAATTAAAATTATCAAGAAAAGTACTTTTACCTAAGCCAGAAAAACAAGCAAAATAATTTTTAAAATACTGTAACCTTTTGAAAAACCATCCGTAAAAGGATTGTGCAAAAGATTATTAACTAAAAGAATTCAGATGAGACAACTAAAAATTACAAAGCAGGTTACCAACAGAGAAACCGCATCACTTGACAAATACCTACAAGAAATTGGAAGAGTAGATTTAATTACGGCTGAAGAGGAAGTAGAGTTAGCACAGAAAATTAAAGCAGGTGATCAAAGAGCTCTTGAAAAGTTAACCAAAGCAAATTTACGTTTTGTAGTTTCAGTTGCTAAACAATATCAAAATCAAGGGTTAACTTTACCCGATTTAATTAATGAAGGAAATCTTGGACTAATCAAAGCTGCAAAGCGTTTTGATGAAACAAGAGGATTTAAATTTATCTCTTATGCAGTATGGTGGATTCGTCAATCAATTTTACAAGCTTTAGCTGAACAATCTCGTATTGTTAGGTTGCCACTTAATAAAATTGGTTCAATAAATAAAATTAATAAAGCGTTTGCTATTTTAGAACAAAAATATGAACGCCCACCTACACCTGAAGAAATTGCTGATTTAGTTGAGCTATCACTTACTGAAGTAAAACAATCCCTTAAAAACACAGGAAGACATGTATCTATGGATGCTCCTTTAATAGAAGGGGAAGACAGTAACTTGTATGACGTAATGGGATCAGACGAAAGTCCAAATCCTGATGCAAAATTAATGTTAGAATCTTTAAGAGAAGAAATCAGAAGAGCTTTAGATACTTTAACGCCTAGAGAGGCTGATGTTGTTTCTTCTTACTTTGGACTGAATGGAGGACATGCTATGACTTTAGAAGAAATTGGTGAAAAATTTGATTTAACTAGAGAGAGAGTAAGACAAATTAAAGAAAAAGCGGTAAGGAGGCTGAAACAAACCTCAAGAAGTAAAATCTTAAAAACTTATTTAGGATAAATTGAAAGAGGGCTTTTAGCCCTCTTTTTTTTTGTTTAAGAATATTTAAAAGAGGAATAAGTACCCTCTTTTTTATATATATATTTGCCAAAAAATAGATTACATGTCACATAAGATAGCGCCTTCAATTTTAGCAGCAGATTTTGGCAACCTTCAAAGGGATTGCGAAATGGTAAATAATAGCCAAGCTGATTGGTTTCATCTGGATGTTATGGATGGTGTTTTTGTTCCAAATATATCTTATGGGATGCCTATCATTAGCTGTATTAATAAGCATGCTCAAAAAACTTTAGATGTTCATTTAATGATTGTAAATCCTGATAAATACATCAAAACTTTTAAGGAAATTGGGGCTAATGTACTAACGGTTCATTATGAAGCTTGTGACCATTTACACAGAACCTTAGGAGCAATTAAAGAGGAAGGAATGCTAGCTGGAGTTGCGCTCAACCCCCACACTTCTGTTCATTTACTTTCAGATGTATTGAATGATTTGGATTTAGTTTGCATTATGTCCGTTAATCCTGGGTTTGGCGGTCAGTCCTTTATAGAAAATACTTTTGATAAGGTAAAGCAATTAGCCCATTTAAGAGAAGAAAGTGGCGCAAGTTTCCTTATCGAAATTGATGGTGGAGTGAGCTCAGCAAATGCTAGAAAATTACTAGATGCAGGAGCTGATGTATTAGTAGCAGGAAGCTTTGTATTTAAATCAGATAATCCTACACAAACTATTGCTGATTTAAAAGCTATTTAATTTCCGTATACGTAATTTCTTAAGTATTCAAAATTTGGAGTCAAATCTCCATTTCTACAAATAGTTGCATTATCAATTATTTGCTCATCATCATTAATAATTAATGACGGGAATAGTTTTTCAAGCATTTCATTCCCAAAATCTTCTGACGAATCTTTTGGTAATTCGCAAGGTAAATTATCAATTGCCATAACTGCGACAACATTTTCGCTTCTAAAATCATCTTCCATTTCTGTTATTACATTATAACCATAAATAGGGTCTGCAATAACAGATGAGCGAATTGTAGTAGCTACAGGTCCATCAATATCGCAAGAAACATCAGCTACAACTTTCAAATTAAAGTCTGAATCTTTTGCATCTTCCCTAGTAAATAAGTAAGGCGAACCTAAACTATAATAATGCCCAGCTATAAAAATATCAGCTTGTTTTGCATATTCCATAAATGATGATTTATATAATTCAGGATTTTTATAAAAATCTTGTTTATCTGAAAGTGAACCATCCTTTCGAACATTATAGTCCATAGTATTTAGGTGCACAAAAACAGCTTCATTAAATGTATCATTTAGAAATTCTGATTTTGAAACTTCTCTGATATTTGCTTTCTGGATTATTTCCAGAATACCATTACCTACCCTACCATTACCAGTTATAATTATCTTTTCATTGGTTAATTTTATCTTACTCATCTCGCCTTCCATTTCCACTCTATCCTCACAATTATGAGCTGCTTTCAAATTGTATTTTCCTGATTTTAATCCGTAAGTTAACAAACCATTATAGGCACCCACAATACCAGCATATCTTCCAAATCCTAAAAGGCGTTTTCCTTGTTGATTTTTCAGCGCCTCATAATCAATCATACTAATATTTAAACTCAGCATCTTCAACAACAACTCTCTGTTATAAGGTTGTGATTTTATAATATGTGAAAAGTAAAAATAGGTTTTATTGGGTATAAGTAATTTTTCAGGCACTTCCTTAACACCAATTAAAATATCACAATCGCTCAAATCATCTACAATATTTATACCTTGCTCTCGATACATTTCGTCAGTATAGCATCTTATAGCGCTACTTTTTACAGAAAGTTCTAGATTAGGATAAGTGTCAAGCAATTTTCTACATTGCTTGGGAGTTAAAGGAACACGCTTATCAGCTGGCACTTTTTCTTCTTTTAAAACTCCTATCTTCATAATATTATTATTTTTGATGCACAAAAATAAAAAAATCATAGCACTTAACTAGTGATTTTTGTAATTTTGCAATTGTTCATTAATTTATTGGGGCTGACTGGATTTGACTGCAAGTGCGTTTTGTAGTAAGCATGTCGAGCATTGTATTTTGGCTCGTAAATATCAAAGTTCACATTTTTAATTGGCGAGAATAACTACGCTTTAGCTGCCTAATTTATATAATTACGTAAGCTTTTGTCTCTTTTATAGGACTTCCTGTCTCCTATAAATCTTGAGGCATAATCAAAATCAGGATAGTTGGTTTATTGCTTTTATAAACTAGCAAAATTTTAAAAAGCTAAGAATTAGGTTTGGATTTCTTGTTTCCAACCTAATTTCGAAAATTAAAATAAGATAAACATGTAGAAAATTATTTAATTCCTTGTTTGGACGGGGGTTCGATACCCCCCAGCTCCACCAAAGCGGAATCCATCTCATTATGAGTTAAGATTCCGCTTTTTTTATGCTCATAAATACCGGTTTAATATATTTATAGGAGTGGGGAGACTAATATTCAGTCAAACTATGCAACTTAATTTGGTTTATGAGGTCTTAGTGAGATTTATTTCCCATATCATAATAGCTCTATCGTCACCAGCAGAAATTAAATAATTATTATAAGTACTCCAAATTAATTTATTTACAGAATTTATATGTCCATCATATTTTGCTTTGTTAATCACTTTTAATAGTTCAAATGTTTTCGAATCCCAAATTTTTAATGTTTTGTCACGACTAGCCGTAGCAAATAAGTTAGAATTTGGACTGTATACTATATCGTAAATGGCCCATTCATGAGCAGGAATTAATTTTATCATATCATAATCTCCGACTTGCCAGATATTCAAATGACCATCTCTACCACCTGTTAGAAGGAATTTTCCGTCAGGACTGTAGTGCACAACATTTGAGGAAAGCTGATGTCCAACAAAGACCTTTTTTTCTTGTAATGTCTTTATATCAAAAATACGAATGTTGCAATCGCCTGAAGCAACAGCTATTTCAGAGCTTGTGTAATTAAAATCAATGTTTCGTACTTTTTCATCACATAGTTTTCTAATCTTGATTAAGTCAAAAGTATCAAGTGAACAAATTGCAAAGTTACCGTCACCACCAGCTGTATAAATACAATTGGTTTCTAAAGAATACCTAATGTTAAAAACCTGAGCAGTATGATTTTTTAGAATTTTTATTTTTTCTTTATTTTCTAAATTTAATATATGAACATTACCATCTGAAGTTCCTGCCAGTAATAATTGTTTTTCGGGAATATGACAAATAGAATATATAACGGCAGGAAAACTTGCAATTTTTTCAGATTGAAATGTTTTTAAGTTCCATTGAGCGATTACCTTATCACCACTACCAGAAAAAACCAAATACTCAGTTATTCCTTTATCTAAAGCGTATATTGGGTCTCTATGTCCTGTGAGTGTCGCTATTTTGTTTGCCTCAATTTTCATTTATGTAGAAGTTTCTATTTCAGTATTCTCTTTTTCTTTCAGATAATGATTAGCATATGGAAAGTAGGGCAGTAGGAAATGATAACCCTTCAAGTTTGCACTGAGCTAAAGAGTTGTATGTAGTTTTTTTAGCTCTCATTAATAATCTCCAAGACTTTCCTTAGTAAAGGGACTATTTGACGTTCATCGGTAGTTTCAACAATATTAATATCTTCACCTTGGTGTTTTCGCACCAAATTCCGATACTCTGCAAGCCCCCAACCTTTTGTTTGTGAACGACTACCTGGAATGGGGAATGTTCTCGCATCATATCTACATGCTCCAGGTGCAAAGAGAATAACCGACCACTTTTTTCTCTGTAATTCGGTGATGAAATCATCATCGTTTGTAACCGAAACCATTTCAGGGTTACCCAATACTGGGGGTAATAACTTAATTGCACGCCTACCCATTACTGGATCGCAACCTCTTACAAGAATACTCTTGTTTGAGTTATCACCTATCTGCGTAGTGTCAATACCATCGTTAATACGTTCTATTAATATATCTCTTGAATCCATTGTCATATTTGTTTTAGTTTTAATTATCACTTACTGAGCAAATAGAAATGTAGGTATACATAATAATATGATGCATAATTTTTTCACAATGCAAACTTACTCAATAAGTTTCTAAAAAAGTTCGAAATTAGGACCGAGAGGCCCACCAAAAATAAACCCACTCATTTGAGTGGGTTTTTTGTTATATTTGTAACTTTAACTAAATACAAACATTTAAAAAAATATTATGGGAAAAGGAAAAGACTCAAAGAAAAATGTTAAAAAAGCACCTGCTAAAACAGCAAAAGAAAAAAAAGCAGAAAAGAGGCTAAAGAAATCTAAATAAGATATATTTATTTCTTAAAAAAGTTCGAAATTAGGACCGTAAGGTCCACAAAAAATAAAGCCCACTCATTTGAGTGGGTTTTTATATATTAGAACTATTACTTTTGCAGTATTATGATAGAAATTTTCAAACAAGAGAATCAAGCTTATGGAGAATTTAATAATGGAGAGATTATTGAAAACAAACCAATTGGATTCCCAACTGATGGAGGATCCATTAGTT
>Ga0208879_1002374_pt1 | contig 16712 bp, 9 predicted proteins | sample Knorr_S15_td_Bot_FD_185605 | JGI IMG/M metagenome (GOLD analysis project Ga0208879, IMG submission 185605) | Marine microbial communities from Southern Atlantic Ocean transect - Knorr_S15_td_Bottom_ad_5009_LV_A (SPAdes) (version 2) | ecosystem: Environmental > Aquatic > Marine > Oceanic | place... | reverse complement strand
AAAGGTCATGTCTCCATTATTAATATATAGCAGATTGTTTTTTGGTTTGAATTTCCCTCCTACCGAGCAGTAAATATCTAAATACCCATCGCCATTAACATCGGCCGTGGTAACTCCTGTAAACCATCTTGAATCGCCTTCTACTCCTGCTTGTTTACTAATATCTTCGAACTTTAATCCTCCTTTGTTAAGGTATAATTTATTGGGCACCATATTTCCGGTAAAAAACAAATCATTTAAACCATCATTATTAAAATCACCGGCCGCAATTCCTCCACCCATGTACATATAAGCATACGATAAATAATTTAAAGAGTCTGTTTCTATCAAATTATTAGCAAAAGAAATCCCTGTTTGTTTAGGAGTTAATTGATTAAATATTTTTGCAGCGTACTCCTCTTTTTTTTGTGAAGAAGTACAAGAAATTAGTAATAGAAAAACAGCTAACCTGAAGCATATTTTATGCATAATAAAATAGAATTTATATTGATTTAATATAGATCGTTAAAAGAGATACTGTCCAAATAAATATAATTAAAAAAACAATAATAAAGCAGAAAAGATTTTATTTTTTAATAAACTCTTAAGCATATTTGGCGCAATTATCGAAACCCCAATTATAACAGAAAACAGAGCATAATGGCTCTGTTTTCATAAAGTTGACTAAAATAAAAAAAAGTAAAAACCAAATACTCAATCGTTAATATCCTGGATTTTGTTGTAAAACCCCTCCACTTAAATCAATTGCTGTTAAAGGAATTGGACACATATTGTGTTTTGCTTCATAATCGTAAATGAATTTAGTAGCAATGTTGGGATTTGTTCTAGATTCGTTATCAATATAATCATTCATAGTTGTTGTACCATTATTCCATCTTCTTATATCAAATAATCTATGTCCCTCCATGCCAAGTTCGATACGACGTTCAAAGCGTACGGCCTTTCTCGCATTATCTTGACTTCCGAAGGAAGAATATAATTCGATCTGATAATTAGCAGCATCTCCTGTTTCAGCAAGATTTTGCACATAGCTCATATTCTTTGCTCTACTTCTAACTTGATTTACATAATCTAAAGCTGTATTCATATCGCCGGTTTCAACTGCAGCTTCTGCAGCCATTAACAGCACATCAGAATATCTCATGATATGATAATTAATACCAGAATGTTGTTGACCCCATCCACCGGTGCCCATATTAGCATCTTCACCTACGTAATAAACGTTTTTCTTTGGTAAATAAGGCCCAGATATATCAGCAAAGCCAGCACGAATCCAATCTTTTCCTATCATTTCTCCCCATCCATTGTACTGAATTGTTCTTCTTCCTAACGTATAATCAATTCTAGGATCTAAAGGTCCCGTATGTGCCGAAAAGGCTTCAGAAGAAGTAACCCCATAATCATTAGCAACATCCGTCTGGTTATAGGTATCTAACAAAGGTAAACCACTAGAGGTTTGAAAAGCATTTGCTAAATCTTGTGTAGGTTGGTAAAATCCACAGCACCAACCATTAGGTCCGCCAAAATTTAAGGTACCTCCTTGGTTACCGTTAAAAGATTGTCCTCCATCGGCAGTAAATTGAATTGCAAAAACAGATTCAATGCTGTTGTCTCCAGCAAGGCGAAAATTATCTACAAATTCTGGCAATAATGCATATGTGCCGCTATTAATTACGCCTGTAAGCAAGGATAATGCTTGACCCCAATCGGATTGAAATAAATGCACTTTTCCTAAAAAAGCCTGAGCGGTCCAGGAGTTTGGACGTCCTACGTCTGTTCCTTGAGAGCTAGGTAAATTACTCATAGCAAATTCGAAATCTGCCTCAATCTGATCCCAAATTGGGCCAGGGTTAGGCTGGTTGAACTCTACATTTGCATAGTTCTCATCAGAGATATAAGCAACATTTCCAAATATTTTTTGAAGTTCAAAATTATAGTGCCCTCTTAAAAATCTAGCTTCGGCTAATTGTACTGAAAAATCACCTTCTTCAATAGTACCAATCAATGAGATTACAGCATTGGCTCTATTTTCACCAGCATAAAGAGCTTTCCATTTACCTAATAAATAAGGGTTTCCGCTTGTCCAATCTAAGATTTCTAATAAATACAAATCGGCTTGATCACCGTCTGTACTTCCTTTATGGGCATCATCTGACATGGCATCAAACCACCAGTTATCACCACTGGTAGTCCATCCACTTCCATTGTTACTAGCTCCATCTAAAACTGAGTAAGCCCCAGTAAGTAATAAATCTACACCTACTGCATTTTGAAGTGCTTGGTCGCTTAACGCACCAACGGCAGGGGTCTCTGTAAAATCTTCACTACATGCTAATACCCCAACTAACATAAGTAAAAAATAACCAATTTTTGTTTTCATAGTTTTAAAATTTTAAGTTAACACCAAAAGTGTATATTTGAGATATAGGATAGATTTGATTATCTACCCCTAAAGTTAAATTATCATTCGAAATTATTTCTGGATCAATTCCTTCATAATCTGTCATCGTAAATAAATTAGTTCCTTGTAAGTATATACGGAAAGAATCCATACCTATTTTATTAGAAATATCATCAGAGAATGTATAACCGATTTGTAAGTTTTTTAATCTTAAGTAAGAACCATCCTCTACAAAATAAGTATTAGGACTGGTTTCATTGTTTGTAATTGTTTGGCTCAAGGCTGGAAGAGCAGCATTCGTATTGCTTGGAGTCCAAGAATTCAGAACACGTGTACTTCTATTTCCATTAAAAAAGGTTGGAAAATCTGTATAAATCTTCTCATAGTTATAAATATCATTTCCTTGAGAACCTGTAAAAAATATAGATGTATCAAAACTTTTATAAGCTGCCGTTAAATTGATACCATAAGTAAAATCAGGATGCGGAGAACCAATATAAGTACGATCTTCGTCATTAGTTATACTATCCCCATTTATATCTTTATATAAAAATCTACCATTGGCATCAAATCCTTCAACAACACGTCCATAAAAAGATGATATTGGACGGCCTACTTCTGTTCTTGTTACAGCGCCACCTCTAAAACCAGTATAACCTATTTGATAATCACTTATTAAGGCGGTAACTTCATTTTTATAGCTGGATAGATTTAAATCAATACCATAAGACCAACCAGAACTAGTTTTATCATGGAAACCAAGGCTCAATTCAAAACCTTTATTCTCAACATCACCTAAATTTACTAAAGGAGCAGCAGCATCAATCGCTGTTGTACTTATTAAACTATTATCGGGTGTGATTAAATTTTTAGTTTCTATTTTAAAAAATTCTAATCCCAAATTTAGTTTATTATCAAACGCTGTTAAATCTATACCAAAATTTGTAGAAATACTAGTTTCCCATACCAAGTCAGGATTTCCTACACTAGCTAATATGGCGCCAGTTGATATGGAAGTCCCATTAAATGAATAATTAGCTAAACCTTCATTTAAAGCCGAAACATTCTCAGTTAAATTTTCACCAGGTAAGGTCTGATTTCCTAATTCACCATAAGATGCTTTTAATTTAATTCTGTTTATTAACGCATCATCCGGGTAGAAATCTTCTTTACTTAATAACCAACCTACACTAAAAGAAGGAAATATATCACTTTGGTTATCTCCTTTGAAACGAGAAGATTGATCTCGACGAAGTGTAGCTGTAGCAAAATATTTGCGGTTATAATTATAATTAGCTGTTCCGAAAACTGACCATAAAGTATTGGTATATTGATAAGCATATGCTATATTTGGTGTTGCAGATCCATTGCTCAATAAGTAGAAATTTGGTGTTTCAAATAAATACCCATTACGGCTAATACCTTTACCTCTTCCACTTTCCTCAACTGCTTCAATACCAACTAAGACATTTAAGGCGTGTTCTCCAAAAGATTTTTTGTAATTAAGCGTATTACTCCAAGTCCATTCATAATTAAGAAGATCTGTTTCAGTTAATGTATTGGTAGAAATTGGCTCACCATGTTCAGGATCTAAAGCATTGAAGGCTCTTGTATCAAACGACTGCACGCTTCCTGCCAAAGTAGTTTTAAAAGTTAAATCGTCAGTTATGTTGGCTTTTAGATAAACATCTCCAAAAACTCTTAACGACTTGTTAAAGTTATTTCTAGATCTAAATAATTGTGAAGCTGGATTTCTGGCATTTCCTAATCCTGCAGAATTACTATAAGTTCCTGCAAAGTTCCCATTATCATCATAAACAGGAATTAACGGACTACTTCTTATAGAGTTTTCAAATGCCCCACCATTTCCTGCTCTTGTATTAGAATATGAAACATTTAAATGTTCTCCTATTTGCAATTTATTATCCAAGACTTTAAACTCTGAATTTAACATAGTGGTTGCACGCTTAAACCCAGTATAATTTAATATTCCTTCTCTTGTCAGGTAATTTACAGACATATAATATTTTCCTGTTTCTGTTCCATTTTGCATGGAGATACTAAGATTACTAGTCGGCGCATTTCGTGTAATAGCGTCTGGCCAATATGTCCCATTAGGCAGTACGCTTGCATCTTCTCTTACACCTATTAGTTGTGAAGGAATTACAGGAGTAGCACCTGAACCATATTGTGGATGTGTAACCACTGCACCATCATTAAGCAAACTTTGAAATATCATATCTCCGTGTTGTTGTGCATTTAAAAGACCTGGAAGGTTTGTAGCCTTAGAAGTACCCGTGTAAAAATCAACGGATATTTTAGCTTTATCCATATTATAACCACCACTTTTAGTAGTAATTATAATAACCCCATTAGAAGCTCTAGCACCATATATTGCGGCTGCGGCATCTTTTAACACGTTCATTTGTTCAATATCTGAAGGATTAATACTATTAAGTATGTTCGCATCGAGTGTTTGCACTCCATCAATTATATATAATGGATTAGTATTGTTGCTTGTTCCAAATCCACGAATTGTAATTTTTGGAGCTGCTCCTGGCTGAGAATTAATAACTACAGAAACACCAGTAACTCTTCCTTGAAGTGCCTCTGCAACATTTATTACAGGAACCTTTACAGCTTCATCCATATTAACTGATGAAACGGATCCTGTAATATCTCCTCTAGTTTGAGTGATATACCCAGTTACTACAACTTCTTGTAGTTCACTTGTGTCTTCCACCATAATAATATCAATAGTCGATCTACCTTCAACATTTATATCTTGGGTTAAATACCCAAGATAACTAATTGTTAAAATGGCATCTGATGCGACATTGTTTATGGTGTAATTACCATCAAAGTCTGTTGTAACACCATTATTGGTTCCTTTTACAACGACATTTGTTCCTATTAATGGACCATCTGCATCTGACACATTCCCAGAGACAGTTTGAGCTTGTGTATAAGCAAAAAGAAAAATAGCACAACACAACAATAGATTTTTAAATAATTTTGTTTTCATATTGATTAGATTGAATTTAAGTGTTAATATTAAATAAATAAAAGTTAAACAATGTTTGTTTTTATTCAGTGAAATATTTTGAACAATAAAATACAACATTTATAGCGTTATAAAAACTTGATTACCTTTTTTTCAAACATCAAACTTTTAGCTTAGAAAGAAGGGCAGTGTCATTTAATAGTTAAAATAGCACATTTTATAAGCTTTGTTTTAAAATTTCTTTCAATACAACTATTGTTGACTTTATTATTTGTAAAGCTATTTAATTAAATAGTATTTAAAAAAAAATATATCTAAACTACACGTTTTTACACATAGATAACAATTAATTGACGATAAACAAATGTTGATTTAATTGTTATTTAACTATTTTATTGTTAAAATTGCCAGTTATTTGTATAAAGATTAACATTTAACACGTCTATTATTTCACTTTTAAAAAAAAGTATAAATAATACAATACCAACAAAGTACCATATTTTGTTTTGGTTGGTATACTTTACTTTCAATGTAATTAGATGGGGAAGTTATTTTGATGATTATTGGTACTCGTTAAAATCTAATTTTGTTGAGTTTCCAATTCATATCATTGTAGTTTACACTAATGTTTACTATTTAATACCAAAATTCATTTTAAGAAAAAAGTATCTACAGTATTTAGGGTCAATAACCTTAATGTTGATTCTGGTATATTTAGTAAGAACAGGATTGAACTATCTTTTGGTTACTAAAGAAATATGGCCAGAAGCTGAAGATTCAGGACGATTTCTTGAGCGAAATCATATTATTGCTGTAATTTTAGGAGAATTGTATGTTTTAGGATTTGTTACTGCTATTAAATTATTAATTGACTGGCCACTAGAATTAAAACGTAATGAAGACTTGGCCAAGCTTCAATTAAGTACGGAATTAAAATTTTTAAGAACACAAATTCAACCTCATTTCTTTTTTAACACTTTAAATAATTTATATGCACTAACTTTAAAAAAATCTGATGACGCTCCTCGGTTAGTCATTAAACTGTCAGATTTAATGCAATATGTTTTGTATGAGGTAAATAGTTCAAAAGCAAGTTTGTTGCAAGAAATAAACCATATTAATAATTATCTTGATATAGAACACATAAGATTTAAAGATCGTGTAGAAACGGAAATGGATATTACAGGAGATATTGAAGATGTTGAGGTGCCTCCTCTATTATTCTTATCGTTTATAGAAAATTGTTTTAAACATGGCTTAAAAGAAAATGATAAAATTAAGATAAATATGAGTTTTGAAATTGTAAATAAAAAATATTTAGAATTTACACTTTCTAACAATTTTAATCCTAATTTAAATCAAGAAAATAAGCAAGGTATTGGGATAAAAAATACTGAAAGAAGATTAAAATTACTGTTCGCAAGTGATTTTATTCTAGAAATAAAAATGCAAAATAGCACGTATAACCTATTTTTAAAAATACCTGTGAGATGAAAATTAAGTGTGCTATAATCGATGATGAGCCTTTGGCTATAAATGTGATAGAAAATCATTTAAAGAATTTTGATCATATAGAGGTTGTAGGCACTTTCACGAATCCATTAAAAGCGTATGGAATATTAGAACAAGAGAAAGTAGATGTTATATTTTTGGATATTAATATGCCACAGATGACTGGGTTTGCTTTTATTGAAAACTTAAGTCACAAACCTTTAATTATAATTACAACTGCTTATAGAGAGTATGCTGTTAAAAGTTTTGAACTAAATGTTTTGGACTATTTGGTAAAGCCAATACCTTTTAATAGGTTTCTAAAAGCGATGAATAAGATTTATCAACAAATTTATATTAGTAGTGCAAGTGGAGATTCTGGTTTACAAAATGAACCACATATTTTTTTAAAGGCTAACAAAAAGCTTATAAAAGTGAATCTTAATGACATTCTTTTTATTGAAAGCCTTAAAGATTATATAAAAGTAATTACATCACTTGGTGATTATGTAGTTCATAAATCATTAACTGCTATAACCGAAGAATTACCACAATCTAATTTTATACGCATACATAGATCATATACTATTTCTATAAATAAAATTATTGCTTTAGAAGGGAATACAGTTGAAATTTCCAATAAGAAAATCCCAATTGGCAGAAACTATTTGAAACAAACAAAAGAACGCATATTAAATACTAATGAAGACTCATAAAATAAATCATCATGGTAGAATTATCAACAATAGATTTTATTATAATAACATCCTTTTTTGCTATAACACTTTTTATAGGAATTTGGGTATCAAAACAATCTGGTAAAAACTCTACAGAATTCTTCTTATCAGGACGCAATATGCCCTGGTGGTTGCTCGGAGTATCGATGGTTGCTACAACATTTTCGACAGACACACCAAATTTAGTGACAGACATTGTTAGAAACAATGGCGTTTCAGGAAATTGGGTATGGTGGGCTTTTCTAATTACAGGATTACTTACCGTTTTTGTATATGCAAAACTATGGCGAAAATCTAAAGTAAACACAGATATTGAATTTTATGAGTTGCGATATGGAGGAGCACCAGCACGATTTTTACGAAGTTTTAGAGCAGTATATCTCGGTATTATTTTTAACGTTTTGGCAATGGCAGGCGTTACACTTGCAGCTATTAAAATAGGCAGTATTATGTTAGGATTGCAGCCTTGGGAAACGGTTGTTTATGCAGGAGTTGTTACAGTAATATTTAGTGCTTTAGGAGGATTTAGAGGTGTGGTTTATACCGATTTTATTTTATTTTTTACAGCTATGGCAGGCGCTATAGGTGCTGCTTATTATTTGGTTGGATTACCGGAAGTTGGTGGTTTAGAAGCCTTACTTCAACATGAAAATGTGGTAGATAAGTTATCCATATTGCCAGACTTTAACGACAAAGAAACACTTATTACCCTGTTAATAATTCCTTTAGCTGTGCAATGGTGGAGTTCCTGGTATCCAGGAGCAGAGCCAGGAGGAGGAGGTTATATTGCACAGCGTATGTTGGCAGCAAAAAATGAAAACCATGCCATTGGTGCAACGTTTTTCTTTAACATTATGCATTATGCTCTACGACCTTGGCCATGGATAATTGTAGCTTTAGCATCGCTCATTATTTTTCCTGATTTGGCAAGCATTCAAGAAGCGTTTCCTTTAATTCCTGAAGATAAATTAGGACACGATTTAGCATATTCTGCGATGCTTACCTTGCTACCGAGTGGATTGTTGGGATTGGTATTAGCATCTTTAGTTGCGGCCTATATGAGTACTATTTCAACACATTTAAATTGGGGAGCATCTTACATAGTAAACGATTTTTACAAACAACAAATTAATAAGGGTGCTTCAGAAAAAGAGTTGGTTAGAGTTGGAAGAATTTCGACAATAGTCCTAATGGTGTTCAGCGCATTATTGGCACTTGTATTAACAAATGCACTTCAATTATTCGACATTATTTTAATGTTTGGCGCTGGAACAGGGTTAATATTTATTTTGCGTTGGTTTTGGTGGCGCATAAATGCATGGAGCGAAATTTCTGCGATGCTTGTTTCTGGAATTGTTTCAATACTTTTAAATTTCACGTTTTTAGGAGATTACTTTTTTGGCGATGATGGGCTTATGCCTTCTTATGCTAAATTCCCTACGGTAGTTTTAGTAACAACAATAGTTTGGGTCGCGGTAACCTATTTAACAAGAGCAGAAAGTAAAGAAGTTTTACAAAATTTCTATAAGAAAATTCAACCTGGAGGCCCTGGATGGACAAAAGTAATTGATGATGCTTCAGATGAAAATATTGTTTTAATTGACAGCAATGAAGGATGGAGTGTTCCATCAGGAATAATCGCAATGTTAATTGGTTGTGTGTTAATATATTCTATTATGTTCGCTACTGGATATTGGATTTATGGAGATTATAGTTTGGCTATAATTTTAACTGGAGTTGCACTAGTTTCTGCGGTTGCATTATCAAAAGTTTGGAATAAAATTAAAGTAACAATTCTATAAAGTAATTAAAAAACCAAAAATGAATACAAAACTTATAATGTCATTAGATCAAGGTACTACTTCATCCAGAGCAGTACTTTTTAATCATAAAGGAGAACCAGTTGAAATCGCACAACAAGACTTCGAGCAAATTTTTCCAGAACCAGGTTGGGTTGAGCATAATCCAATCGAAATTTGGGAATCGCAAATTTCTTCCGCAAAAAAAGTTTTAAATTTAGCTGATGCTTCAAATCAAGAAGTAGTAGCTATCGGAATTACAAATCAGCGGGAAACGACTGTAGTTTGGGATAAAAATACTGGCGAACCAATTTATAATGCAATAGTATGGCAAGACAGACGTACAGCGAAGTATTGTGATGAACTAAAAGCAAATGGAAAAAAGGAATCCATTAAAGAGAAAACAGGTTTAATTTTGGACGCTTATTTTTCTGCAACTAAATTAAAATGGATACTGGATACTATTGAAGGTGCCAGAGAAAAAGCAGAAAATAACGAACTTTGTTTTGGAACAGTAGATACGTGGTTGGTATGGAAGCTAACCAATGGTGAAAAATTTATCACAGATGTTAGTAATGCGAGTCGGACAATGTTATTCAATATCCATAGTTTAGAATGGGATCAGGAATTACTTGATCTTTTTAATATTCCAAGAAGCATTCTGCCTGAAGTAAAAGAGAGCAGTGAAATTTACGGAAAAACATCGGTAGCCTTATTTAAAAAGAAGATACCAATTTCAGGTATTGTAGGTGACCAACAAGCTGCATTATTTGGTCAATTATGTACAGAAAAAGGCATGGTGAAAAACACTTATGGTACAGGTTGTTTTTTATTGATGAATACTGGAGAAGAACCAGTTTATTCGAAAAACAATCTGTTAACAACTGTTGCCTGGAAAATAAATGGAAAGGTTAATTATGCGCTTGAAGGCAGTGTTTTTGTTGGCGGTGCAGCTGTACAATGGTTAAGAGATGGATTAAAAATAATTGACACTGCTGCTGAAATTGAAGAACTTGCATTGAGTGTGCCAGATAATGGAGGTGTTTATTTTGTTCCTGCGTTAACTGGATTAGGAGCACCATATTGGGATTCGTATGCACGAGGCACAATAGTTGGAATAACCCGAGGCACTACGCAAGCACATATAGCAAGAGCAACATTAGAAGGTATAGCATATCAAGTGTATGATATTGTAAGTGCTATGGAAGCGGATTCCAATGCAAAAGGAACGGAACTACGTGTTGATGGAGGCGCAACTGGCAACAATCTTTTATTACAATTTCAAACAGATATTTTTGGGTTTCCTGTTGTAAGACCTAATGTCCAGGAAATTACAGCACTTGGTGCAGCTTACTTGGCTGGATTGGCTATTGGTTTCTGGGAGAGTATCGAAGAATTAAAAAGTCAATGGTCAATAAACAAAACTTTCAAACCAGAAATGGAAACAAAAAAAGTAGAAGAACTATTAAAACAATGGCATAAAGCAGTTTCAAGAAGTGCCAATTGGATTGAGTAACATTTAAAAACAACAAATTATGTCTGCATTTACAGCTGAAATTTTAGGAACTTTTTTATTAATTCTATTGGGTAATGGTGTAGTTGCCAATATTGTATTAAAAGACACCAAAGCGAATGATTCAGGTTGGATGGTTATAACAACGGGTTGGGGATTAGCAGTCTATGTTGGCGTACTTGTTGCTGGACCATATAGTGGAGCGCATCTTAATCCTGCTGTTACAGTTTCGTTAGCAGTTGCTGGTTTATTTGAATGGGTAGATGTCATGCCATACATATTAGCACAGTTTATAGGAGCTATGCTAGGTTCGTTTGTAGTATGGCTTATGTATCTAGACCATTATAAAATAACGGAAGATAAGGATGCCGTAAAAGCAACGTTTTGTACCTCACCTGCGATACGAAATTTTCCGAGAAACTTTTTAAGCGAAGTGGTTGGAACCTTTGTATTAATTTTTGCAGTATTATATATAGCTGGTCCAGAATTGAGTATTGGTTCAGAAGAAGCTATTAATTTTGGATTGGGTTCTCTCGGCGCAATTCCTGTAGCCTTTGTGGTATGGGTTATCGGTTTAAGTTTGGGTGGTACAACAGGGTATGCTATTAATCCTGCCAGAGATTTGGGTCCACGAATTATTTATACAATTTTACCAATAAAATTTAAAAGAAGTAGCGATTGGAGTTATGCGTGGATTCCGGTTATTGGACCGTTAATTGGAGGAGTTATTGCTTCGGCATTATATTTAATGTTGTAAACAGAATTATATAAAACAAAAAAACGTGAAATATTTACTTCACGTTATTAATATTTTTTTGAAATAAAATTTAGTCAGCTAAAACAATAATTTTATTATCCTTCATTTCTAAAGTGCCAGAATTAATGGCTAACCAAGTTCCATTGTTTTTATCTTTTTCAAATTTATCTTCAACATCTTCTTCAAGTTTGATGTCTCCATAAATCTTAACATAGCCTTCTTTTAAGAGTGATACGATTGGTGCATGATTATTAAGCATTTCAAATTCACCACTTACACCAGGAACAGCAACTGATGTTACTTCTCCGCTAAATAATATGGCTTCTGGTGTTATAATTTCTAAATACATAAGTTTTCAAAATTTCAATTTACAAATCCCAAATTCCAAAAGCAATAAATTGGATTTTGGTGCTTGAGTTTTGAAGTTTATAAAGCAAAGCTTGGTTACGCTTCAACTAACATTTTCTCACCAGCTTCAATAGCTTCTTCAATAGTTCCTTTTAGGTTAAAGGCTGCTTCAGGTAAATGATCTAATTCACCATCCATGATCATATTAAACCCTTTGATAGTTTCTTTAATATCAACTAACACCCCTGGAATTCCTGTAAATTGTTCAGCAACATGGAAAGGCTGTGACAAGAAACGTTGTACACGTCTTGCACGTCCAACGGCTAGTTTATCTTCTTCCGATAGTTCTTCCATACCAAGAATAGCAATAATATCTTGTAATTCTTTATAATGTTGTAATAGTTCTTTTACTCGTTGAGCACAGTCATAATGTTCAGCTCCTAAAATATCAGTAGTTAAAATACGTGATGTAGAATCTAATGGATCCACAGCTGGATAAATACCAAGCTCTGAAATTTTACGAGATAATACTGTTGTTGCATCTAAATGCGCAAAGGTTGTTGCCGGTGCAGGATCGGTTAAATCATCCGCAGGCACGTAAACCGCTTGTACAGATGTAATTGATCCTTTTTTAGTTGATGTAATACGTTCTTGCATTGCGCCCATTTCGGTTGCTAATGTAGGTTGATAACCTACAGCTGAAGGCATACGACCAAGAAGTGCAGAAACTTCAGACCCAGCTTGTGTAAAACGGAAGATATTATCTACAAAGAAAAGCACATCTTTCCCTTGTCCGTCTCCAGCTCCATCACGGAAATATTCGGCAATTGTTAAACCAGATAAAGCAACACGAGCACGAGCTCCAGGAGGTTCGTTCATTTGTCCGAAAACGAATGTTGCTTTTGATTCCTTCATAAGTGACTTGTCTACTTTTTGAAGATCCCAGCCACCTTGTTCCATAGAATGCATGAAGTCATCACCATATTTGATAATTCCAGACTCCAACATTTCACGAAGTAAATCGTTTCCTTCACGTGTTCTTTCGCCTACTCCTGCGAATACTGAAAGACCACCATGTCCTTTCGCAATATTATTTATCAACTCCATTAGTAATACGGTTTTACCCACTCCAGCACCACCAAATAATCCAATTTTACCACCTTTTGCATAAGGCTCAATAAGGTCGATTACTTTAATACCTGTAAATAAAACTTCAGTCGACGTTGATAAGTCTTCAAATTTAGGAGCCTCTCTGTGAATAGGAAGCCCATTGTTTCCATCTTTAGGCAAGTTTCCTAATCCATCTATGGCATCACCAATTACATTAAATAACCGGCCGTAAATATCTTCTCCAATTGGCATTTGAATAGGAACTCCAGTTGCAACAACTTCAGTGCCTCTACTTAAACCATCTGAAGAATCCATAGCAATAGTACGAACAGTATTTTCACCAATGTGAGATTGTACTTCAAGTATTAATGCAGAGCCATCGGGTCTGTTTATTTCTAACGAATCATAAATTTTTGGAAGTTCAGCAACAGTACCGAATTCTACATCGATTACTGGACCTACTATTTGTGCAACTTTACCTGTAACTTTTGACATTACTTATGTGTTTATTGTTTTGCTAAAATTTTAATTGAAAAAACAACTTCACCCAATTAACTTGAGTACAAGGTTTTTTCGCGCTGCAAAGATATATTTTTTAATTAAAAAAGAGCATATAAAAAAAAGGATTCGTTTTTTTGCATCTTTTTTTAGGGAATAGAAGGATAAGTAAATTATATAAAAAAACCCAGAAGAAATTTCTGGGGTTTTTTATATATAAAGCCGAAAGACTTTGTTTATTTAATGTTAATTATTAATTGTCCAAGACACAAAGTATTGTGATCCTATGTAAGGTGAACCTACAGCACTTCGATATTCTTTACCACCTAAATTAGTTCCACCAATTTTAAAGATAGACTTCATTGATGGGATTGAGTAATTTATTTGCGCATCTATAACTGTCCTAGCAGGCATTATTGCATTAGCGATACTAGATTGCCATAAAAACTCATCGCTCCAGCGTACATTTACATTAAAACCAAAATTTTCGAACAATTTTGGATTACCAAACGACACTTTTACTTTATGTTCTGGCGTATTAAACCCTGCATTAAAATCTGGATCTGATGCTTGATCAAAATCAAATTGCGCATAGGTATAATTAAAGCCTAATCTATAGTCTTTAGCTATTCTTGTTGATAGGCCAATAACACCACCATAAGAACTTACATCAGCAAGAGAATTAGTATATAATTGAAAAACAGTTGTATTACCAGTAGCAAGATCAATAACACCTGATATATCAGCAGTTGAACCAGTATTAGGTGTTACCACCGTTTTATTAGAAATAAATCCTTCATAGTTGTTATAATAGGCATTAAGATCTACTGTTAGAGGCCCTACTTTCCCACGAAATCCTATATCATACGCTGTAACTTTTTCTTGCTCCACTAATTTTGTTTGTACAGGGACTAAAAGTGATGGGTCTCCGCTTGCAACAAATGCAAAAACAGAAGATAACGAATAAGAATCGAAATAAGCATCTCTACCAGTTAAAGAAGTTCCTGGTAAAATTCTATCTAAATTATTTTCAGCAGAACCTACTAAAATGGCTCTTCCTACATTAAATCCAATAAATAAAGCTTGCGTATCTGGATTTCTAAATCCTCTTTGAAATGAAGCTCTGACGTTATGCTGTTTGTTTTCTCCTATAGCATAATTAACAGAAAGCCTTGGAGAATAACTTGGGTCTTTTACTTGATCATTGTAATCATAACGAATAGAAGCAGAAAGTTTTAATCTATCATCATTAAACTTTTTAATAGCTTGTACATAAGCACCGAACTCTTTATAATTAATAGGACCATCATAATCTGTAAAAATTGTTCCACCAGAGTTTAAGGAATATTGCCTCCAAGATCCACCTGCTTGTAAATCCATTTCATCATTTAACAAGTTTTTAAAATTATAATTTGCTTCACCAACATACATTTTTGTGTTGTCAAGAAATTTTGAGCCTGTTGAAATATCAGGATCAGTAATAACTTTATTAAACAGTTCTTCAAATTCAGGCGTTCCTGGTTGTGGGGTTACCGTTTGGTCTGCAAATGCTCTTGCTCCTGCATGTAGCTGAGATTGAACTGCAGGGTCAAAAGGGTTACCTCCACCAGCTAATACTCCAGCTGCACCTTGAATATATGCTCCAGCATAAGTACCAAACCACGTTGAAGCATTACCTTTATTCATATTAATTCCGGTAAAACGCATGTCGTAAGAGTCACCAGCAGTTTCTGAAGTGGTATAACCCCTAACAAAGAAATTATCTCCTCGCACTTCAAATTTATGTTGTTGTAACTTAAAATTGTTAATATTGTATCTATTAGCTCCTTGATAAATAGTATTACCTATTGCAAATTTTGATCTCCAACTTACTTCAACATCATTCCCAAAGGGTTTGTAATTAAATGCAAAATCAGCTTTTACACTTCTCGCTTTATAGTCGGTTAAATCTAACTCTGTATATCCCGTTCTGGCAACATCAACGGCTGGCACTAAAGCACTAGCTCCTGCCGGGATTGCACCAATAGATTCTAAAAATTGTGCCACTTGATTGAGGTTGGATCCTCCGGCAGCTAAAGTTACTTCGTCACCATACACATGTAACGCATCTTGTAAAGGGGAGCCTAATGGGCCATATTTTGGTCTTGTTCCAAATGGAAGTATAGCGTCAGCAGTTCCAGCCGTACCCATAACATATTGGTTATAATCAGCGGCATGCCAATCGGTACCCTGTAAATATGAGAACGACCCTTTAACGGCAAACTTATCGTAAAAAACATGAGCAGCTCGAATGCCAAAATCGTAAAATTGATTGTCACCAGCAAGATCTTGCACTGTTAGTCCTGTTTTATAATAAGCACTAATACCTGGATAATCAAAAGGATTTTTACTGGTCATAAATAAAATACCATTAAAGGCATTTGCACCATATAATGCGGAAGATGCTCCAGGCAGTAATTCTACACTACTAATATCCAGTTCGTTTAGGCCTAATAAATTACCTATAACGAAGTTTAATGCAGGAGATGCATTATCCATACCATCTACTAACTGTACAAATCGAGTGTTAGCATAAGTTGCGAAACCTCTAGTATTTACAGAGTTAAATGTTAAACTATTTTGGTTAACATCTACGCCTTTTAAGTTTTCTAAACTTGTGTAAAAGTTTGGTGATGCTGCAAACTGTATATCTTTAGCATCAAATCTTTCAATAGTAACTGGCGATTCTCTAACGCTTTCAGGTGTTCTAGAAGCAGAAATCACTATTTCATCAAGTTCATTCCCTTCGCTTAATACAAAGTTTAAAGTTTGAGAATTTGTGGTTACTTCTTGAGTTGCCGTTTCAAAACCCACACTACTTACTCGTATTGAAAATGGAGGATTCTGTTTCACAGTAAGTTTATAATTTCCGTCAAAATCTGTAACGACTCCTGTTGTTGTTCCTACAACAATAACATTTGCTCCAGAAAGAGGTTGTCCGCTATCATCAGTAACGTTCCCGTTTACAGAAGTTTGTGCGTAGGAAAATGCACAAAAAAGCAATAATAAAAGTTT
>Ga0208879_1002370_pt1 | contig 16726 bp, 9 predicted proteins | sample Knorr_S15_td_Bot_FD_185605 | JGI IMG/M metagenome (GOLD analysis project Ga0208879, IMG submission 185605) | Marine microbial communities from Southern Atlantic Ocean transect - Knorr_S15_td_Bottom_ad_5009_LV_A (SPAdes) (version 2) | ecosystem: Environmental > Aquatic > Marine > Oceanic | place... | reverse complement strand
CTATCCGCTGTTTGTCGAAGTCATGTTCGATACCACCCAGCAGGGCTGGATTTGGTCCGCAGGATTTCTAGGGTTTGCAATATGCATCACGATTCTCGGTCGATACTGTTTTCGTGCCGCTCAACCGTATCAAGTAACTCAAGATAATGATCAACCTACTAGCTTGGTTATAACTGAATCGACGGCACTCCTCGAAAAAACACCCCCTAGACAACTTCTAAAATGGATTGCACTGGCCTGCTTACCCTCAATATTACTGTTAGCCATCACTGATCAATTAACGCAAGATGTTGCGGTGACGCCTTTTCTGTGGGTTCTCCCGCTGGCGATCTACTTGCTGAGCTTCATCATTTGTTTTGATCGGCCCGCCTGGTTCAATCGCTCATGGTATGCAACTGCCACCGCTCTGCTTATCCTCATTCTTAGCTTGCTCTATATACGCGAATCGGTCGATGCGTTTTTCGGCGTGAGTTTGCTGCAATCACTTGCGGAGAGCTTGATCGGCACCACGGCCTTAATGGCAGCTACTCTATTCGCCATTTGCATGCTGTGCCATGGTGAGCTGTATCAACTCCGTCCCGTAAAAAGAAAACTGACTCAATATTACGTAGCGATTTCCATCGGCGGGGCCCTCGGCGGGTTCTTTGTCTCAATTATTTGCCCCGTCCTTTTCACTCAATACCATGAATTTCATTTGGGCCTCGTGATCGCCTTTAGCGCTGCTGCAGTCCTGTTGTTGCGATTAATACTTGATAAACCCGCCGTCACACAACTCGCTGTGGCACTTCCCGTCGGACTAGCATTCGGCATTGTTCTCGTAAGTCAATGGGGAATGACTCAGACTGACGCACTGGTCGCCACTCGCAATTTCTACGGTGTCCTGCAAGTCACCACGACCGCAGCGACGGACACCACACCTGCAGTTAAAGAAATGCGTCACGGTAGAGTTGTTCATGGAGCACAACTTTTGAATCCATTATTGCTGCGCGAACCAACAACGTATTACGGTCGAAAAAGCGGTATCGGACTCGTCTTCAACACACTCTATAATGTCGGCATATCAGGCACTCCAGCACCTTTAGACATCGCGGCAGTCGGACTCGGAACCGGAACCCTTGCCATCTACCCAACCAACATCGATCGCATGACATATTTTGAAATCAACCCGGACGTCATACGACTTGCCAAGGAACACTTCACTTTCCTTCAATCCGCCGCAGCAAACGTAAAAACCACCACGATCGATGGCAGATTAGGCGTAGCAACATTGCCTCCGCGCTCAACCGATCTGCTCATTCTCGATGCCTTCAGCAGCGACTCCATTCCGACGCACCTGCTGACTGTCGAAGCGTTTGAAATCTATCTCGATCGACTGCGAACCGACGGGGTCATATGCATTCACATCAGCAATCAACATCTTGATCTAACCCCTGTACTAGCCGGTATTGCGGCTCGTTTTGACCTTTCCATACGTACGGTTCAATCGCAAGGTAAGGTTACGACTACGGAAAGCACCGACGACGCACTATGGTGTATTCTAACTACCAATGCGGTTGTGCTAGCGTCCTTGGATCATCAAGTGTCCGTGAACAGAGTAGCACCGGAAAGTGCCATCACACCGTGGACTGACCAATACAGTAATCTGTTGGGAATTCTGAAATGAGCAACAATCACCAAATTCGCACATTACGATGGCTGTGCGCAATTGTTGCTGTCCTCGCAGTCACCGCGTTAATAACAGCGGCAAACCATTTCGGGATGACGGCATTATTTAACCGAGCACTGCCCTGTTTAGTTTTTTGTACGACGATCGTCGTGTTGGTGACTGCCCTCGCGGGTCTGTTTGCACCGCAACAACGATTACAAAACCCGACAACAACACTATTTCAATTGGCGGCTCCCAGTCTTGATTTGATTGCAACAACTGACAACGCTGACCAAGAACCCGACACGCCATCCGAAATGGATATTGTGCTCGATCCTCACCCGTCTGATCAACGTAAAGGCATCTCAAAACGAAGTGTTTTGTTGATCAGCTATGCATTTTTAACGTTTGCGGTGGTTGCCAGTCGGTTCTATGTTCTTCATCAAGACCCAACCCACAGTGACCCCGCTGCATTTCTAAGGTTTGCCGAGGAAGTCCGTAGTTTCGGCGGTCCTGTGGAACTCGCCAAGCAACTGTACACCGGCCAATACATCCAAGCCAACCAACACCCACTGTTGATTGCCATCCTCTCGCTCAATCCAACTTTGACATTCGCCAAATCAATCAGTCTCTTCGCTGGCTTGGCAACATTGCTGTTGGTACTCATACATGTTTCCAAAAAGCATGGCGTCTGGCCAGCAACTCTGGGACTAACACTGCTCAGTACAAATTCCGCCTTTGTCTATTTTTCCTCGCTCGCCACCTGTGAAAGCCTACTCATCTTGATCATGACGAGTGTCTGGGTTTTACTGGATTGGCGGTCATCGAACCCAATATCAATGCGGCGTTGGTTTTTCATTGGAGCTCTTTTAGGGCTTGCCTATTTAGCCAAAGGAACCGCACCTATTTTTCTAGCCGGTGTCGTGGCGGGTTGTTTTGTAACACGTTGGACAACGGTTGAATCCGGTAGCAGCAAACAACGATTGATAAGTTCGCTGATGGCTGTAATGGTCGTCTGCGCAGGTTGGGTCGTTGTCGCTCATCCACTACTAATACGCAACGTTAAAGTCTATGGCGAGCCGTTATATAGCGCTAATCAAACATTCTTCTACATGGATTCATTTCCCAGCGGGGCTGATCCGTTTGGACAAGTTGCAGCGATGGGTACTCCCGAGGAGATTCGAGCGGAATATTTAGCAACGCATAGCTGGGCAGACATGACAAGTCGTGCGGTGACAGGAACGGGGTGGCAAAGCTTCATCTTCATACGCTCACTTGGGCCAACTCCGCTTGATGACAGTCGCGTGCTGTTTGGAATAATATTTTGTTTACTCGCAGGCCTGTCACTGCTGCACGAATCAACGGCGATGAAAACGACACTTGCAATTTGGGTCGCCTTGAGTCTCCTGTTGTTTGGTTGGTACATTCCGATTGCTGCTGGGCAACGATTCATGGCACCGTTATTGCCGCTACTGTTAGCGTTTGCGGGTATCGGCATGTGGCGCGTCATGTCCGCTATCCAACGGTGGCCTCGCACGACCGTTGTGTTAGTGTTCGGCGTCATCTGGAACGCGATATGGCTCGCCTGGACGACCATCGCCATCTGGCCATAGTGTCATTCAATGACCCGCAGATTGCCCGTTCCGAAGGCGGGGTGCTGCGGAAGTTTATCCGTCGTCACCTAAACTCTGCTGCCACAATTGCAACAATTCCAGCGCCTCCATCGGCGTGAGGTTATTCAAATCTTGCTCTCGGACTTTATCAAGCAGCGGATGCTCTTCATATCCAAACAACGACATTTGCGTACCATTTAATGCTTCATCAGCGGAGCCCGTAATCGGGACGCTATGCACTCCGTGTGACGCTTCTAGGTCGGCGAGGATTTCTTTGGCGCGGCGGTTCACCTCGCGTGGCACACCGGCCAGCCTAGCTACATGGATCCCGTAGCTTTTATCCGCGCTGCCCGCGACAATTTTGTGTAAGAAAACAACCTCGTCATCAAACTCTTTAACCGCAACGTTTAGGTTTGACAACCGCTCTAACTGAGACTCCAAATTCGTCAATTCATGATAGTGTGTGGCAAACAATGTTCGCGCTCGCACCTTTTCGTGGATATGTTCGATAATTGCCCACGCCAGCGAAACCCCATCATAGGTACTCGTTCCCCGCCCAATTTCATCAAGAATAATCAGACTCGATTCAGTCGCCGTATTCAAGATTCTTGCTGTTTCTGTCATTTCCACCATGAACGTACTTTGCCCTCGCGACAATTCATCGCTGGCACCCACACGAGCAAATATTCGATCCGCGATGCCAATAACGGCTTTCTGAGCAGGCACAAAACTGCCGACTTGTGCCATTAACGTAATCAATGCGACTTGGCGAATATAGGTGCTCTTCCCAGCCATATTTGGACCGGTAATCAACAACAGGTTACTATCCTCAGGATCCGCCAAAGTATCATTGGCAATGAACGTTCCCTCCGGTTCGATAATGTCCAACACCGGATGCCGACCATCGCGAATCTCCAACACCGGTTCCGTCCTCATTTCCGGACGACAATACCCCCGCAACACCGCTAACTCTGCCAGTGACAACAGCACGTCGAGTTGTGCGAGTTGGTCAGCCGTTTGCTTTAGTGACAGTTGGCAAGCTTGCACCTCGTTGCGGACTTTCACAAATATTTCGAGCTCAAGTTGACGCGCGTTATCGTCCGCGGACAATATCTTTTCTTCGTGTTCTTTTAACTCTTCGGTGATATACCGCTCGGCATTCTTGAGCGTTTGTTTGCGTGTATATTCTACGGGAACGCTGCCCTTGTTAGCGTTGGTCACTTCCAAGTAATAACCGAACACTTTGTTAAACCCAACCTTCAACGTGGAAATACCAATACGTTCCGCTTCGCGGGCTCGATATTCGGCAATCCACTGCTTACCACCTGCCGCCAGTTTCTGCAGTTCATCCAACTCCGTGTCATGGCCAGCTCGAATCATTCCGCCGTCACGTGTGGTCAGCGGACATTCATCGACGAGTGCCTGGTCGAGCAATGCGCATAACTGATCGTGTGGGTCGATATTCTCACGAACATGTACCAGCAGGTTGCTTTGACACGACACGAGGTCCTTGAGAATTGGAGGCAACTGTTTTAGTGTTGTGCCAATTTGCCCAAGATCGCGAGGGCTAGCGCGGCCGGTAGAGATACGAGCCAGTAAACGCAAAATATCATACACTTCGCGCAGCTGCTGGCGCACTACGTCGCGCAGTCGATTATCACCGTACAGTTCCTGTACCGCATCAAACCGTTGCTCAATCTGGTCACAATCTGTCAGCGGGTTTCCCACCCAGTCGCCTAACAATCGCGAACCCATCGCCGTGACCGTCTTATCCATTACGGACAGTAGCGATCCCTCGCGGCTGCCATCGCGAATCGTACGTGAAATTTCCAAACTACGGCGAGTCGCTTCATCGATTTCAAGCCTCTCGCCAACTCGATAGGGCAGCAGGTTTTCAAAATGGTCGAGTGATGTTTTTTGAGTCGTGTGCAAATAATCCATCAATGCACCCGCTGCTCGAATCGCGGGACGATCATCATCGGTGAACCCAAAGCCCTCGAGATGATGAGTTTGAAATTGTCTTGCCAATGCTGTTTCGGCGCTATCGTGCGAGAATGCCCACGCCGGACGCCGAGTCAGCATAAACTGGTCCACAAGATATTCAGGAATGAACTGTGCGTCTTCGTCAATAACAACTTCGGCAGGACCAATCCTTACGATTTGGTCTGCTAGTTGACCCAATGTACAAACCGACGCCAAGAATCTGCCGGTGGATAAGTCAGCCCATGCCAAACCGATGCGGGCGTCGTTAGGATCTTCAAGTAAAGCGGTTTTACGTCGACTATCATCCACGTCCTTGACGATGGCCAGTAAATAGTTACTTTCGCGTGGATCGAGCAGAGCTTCGTCGGTGAGTGTGCCAGGTGACACGATACGTACAACTTCACGCTTAACCAGACCCTGCGCTTCCTTTGGATTTTCGACTTGGTCACACACTGCCGCACGATGTCCAGCTTTGATCAACCGCGCCAGATAACTGTCGAGTTGATGGTAGGGAAATCCCGCCATCGGAATGGGATTCTCGCCTTTATCACGACTCGTTAGTGACAATCCTAGTACACCCGACGCAATCCGCGCATCTTCGTGGAATAGTTCGTAGAAATCACCCATACGAAACAACAACAGCGCATCACCACAGACGGATTTTGCGTCATCATATTGCTGCATCATCGGGGTTTTAGCCATAGCGGTCGATTTTAACTCGCTTCAATGAAAAAAGAAACATGCTAGATGCAACGCAATTCCCCAACAGTAGGCATTCCGACTATTGAGCGATATCCGTCGTCGCAATTGCCCACTGGCCTTCGTTCTCATCCACACCTAGAACAAGCTTTTGAATATTCGTAATCCCCTGTGCTTTCAGTGCTGACATTAAGCGAGCACTAATATATTCAGCCAACCGTTCCGCAGTCGTATTATTCATTGGTAAGATCACGCAATCGTCGAGCGGGAACACCCAACGACGATCTTCAAAGGTGACCAGCACTTCTTTTTCATCCGCCTGCACATTTATCGTCGGATGCGATTCCGGTAACAGCATGCGATGGTCTAGTTCTTGAGTAATCGCTTGCACAGCATCACGTAATGCTATGAAATCGATTACATATTCATTTTCATCCAATGGTCCATAAACTTCGGCGAAGACTCGATAGTTATGACCGTGCAGACGTTCGCAAATATTTCCAGAAAACGTAATAAAATGAGCAGCACTGAAAATCAAGCTCTCTTTTTCCAACCTTACGCAGTATTGTTTTGTCATTTTATATCCAAGCACATGCGTGCGTTTGCCCCTATCACATTGAGTATCATTGTCCGGTCGGTAGCCAACCTTCGATGAGCCCCACAAATATTGCGGCGCCCATAAAATCGGCTGTCGTCCCTGGGTTACGTCGATGTCCATCGCTACGCAGCCAGAAATCGAGCTCACTGAGTTCACGTACATAGAGATCTAAATCCTGAGCACCCGCATCCACAACAACATGTGCCCGCCGCGCCGCTTCCTCAGCAATTTCAACGCCGCACTTCCTAGCAATCAAGCTATCTGGGTGTCGACTCATAAATTGTACATGGGTTTCCACAATTGCTTCAGTCAGAATCGTCCCTACCGCTAGTTTTTCTCGAAGTGGTCCAACCGCATCCGCAAACAGATCCACGAACCCATTTCCATATTGAGCCGCAATTAGATCTCGATCTTCAGCGGCGTGCATCGCTTCAAGTAACGACTCAGGCGCCGCAGCTGCCACGTCCATTGATTCAACTTGCCCCAATCCGCCTGCGCCAGCGAGTGCAATTGCTTGATATACATCTTGAGCGTCTTCGGCGTTTAGATCGTTCAACACGATTTGCATTGCGACTTTGTCAAATGCAGTCGTCTTCGCGAGTGGTGCCATGAGCAGCGTTAAGCCAAGATTCGTATTCGTAGACACGGCGGCTTGAGTTGCTTGCAAAGCGGCCAGCACGATGCCCCCCACGCGGTACTTTTCTGCTTGATCAAATACGGAACCAATCGCGACTGCACTCGTTTGGAAATCATAAAACGTCAAATCTTCAAAGTCCGCGCCACGATGAACATTCCCAGGTTTAGGTGCAGACACTTCCAATAGGCAAGCTAGCGTGGCCATTTGTCCTAGCGATTGTTGCACCATGTTCATTCACCACTCGCCGTTGAAACGGATGTCGCAGTTGTGTCAAGAAAAGTTGAAATCGCTGCGAGGACGTCTTCTTTGGCATCCTCTAATACGTAATGACCCGCATCGGCAATTTTCAGGACATTAGCCGCTGGAAAGAGTTCTTGGAATTTACTTAAGCACTTAGGGGAAAAACACCAATCCTGCATGCCCCAGATAAGCTGGACCGGCTTGTCTGCTAGGTGAGTGAGATTTTTTTCAATTTGAGCAAGTTCATGGTAAACATGATGAGATTTGGAAAACGGGATATCCTTGACGAAGGCGTCGATTGCCACTCGGTTTGCATAACCTTTATAGGGAGCTAACAAACCAGCTTTCGCAATCCCTGACAATTTCTTGCGGTTCATTGTCATCCGAGTGGCTGGACCGGCAAATAGATTGAATCGCCGAATCGCCAGCGACCCCAGCCAGGGAAATCGCAGCGCAACAATACGCCAGGGGATATACAACGGTGGGAATGCCCCTGTATTTAGAATCGTCAAACTGCGGATTTTCTCAGGGCATTTCGCGGCCATCCCCAAGCCGATGGGACCACCCCAATCGTGTACCACTAAATGCACGCCATCCAACTCCAAGTGTTCAACTAGCAGCGTTAGGTTTTGAATGTGTTGCGTCAGAGTGTAGGGATACCTCTGTGGCTTGCTACTGAGGCCGCAGCCTACGTGGTCGACGGCTATCGCGCGATAGCGATCCTGCAGGGATTGTACGAGGTGCCGATAGTAAAAAGACCACGTTGGATTACCATGAACCATCAATACCGGTGAACCCGATCCTTCGTCCACGTAGTGCAGACGATTCCCCTCATCCAATTCGAGGAAATTGGATTGAAAAGGATATTCGCCTCTCCAAAGTTCGTCGGTCATGTCTACCCTCAATCACCTTCTCGCGTTGTTTTACTTATGCTTCCCTACGCTACTTGCTGTTGCGGTGATACCAGCTAGCCAGTTGCCTAGACGTCAGCGATGGAAATATTCTGTCCTGCCAAACCCCCATCAGTGCTTTCCATGACAAAATACTTTCGCGCGTACCTTTTTCAATCGCGCGGACTATTTTTCGAGCAACAACCTGCACGCTCATACCTTTATTCGACTTGCCCGCTTGAGGGCCCGCCAACAATGAGTCAAAGAACTCGGTTCTAGTTGTGCTAGGACTTACTAGTACAACATCAATCTGCTCATTTGACAACTCAGCACGTAGCGCATCGGAGAATCCGTGCAGGGCGAATTTACTGGCGCAATATTCGCTATTTCCTGGCAAGGCAACGTGCCCTAACACGGAACCCACATTACAGATCGCCGGAGACTGTCCGCGCCGCAAATGTTGGAGATGCCCGCGAATCAATTCCAAGGGAGCAATCACGTTTACGTCCATTATTTGTCGCAGATATTCTGGTTTGGAATCGGCGAATGCTTGATGCGACCCGATGCCGGCGTTGTTAATTAGGACGTCCAGAGTTGAATCCCAGTTTGTGTCGACCCAGTGGATCATTTCCGCTCGAAAATCCCCAGAGGTGATGTCACCGGCAAGACAGTGAATCGTACCTGTGCATTCATTGGTTGCCTCTTGCAGCGAGATCAGACGTTGTTCACGACGAGCGACTACTAGTATGTCATTCCCTGCGGCCACCAACTGTTGAGCTAGAGCATAGCCGATTCCACTCGAAGCCCCCGTCAGCAATATTCGCTTTGACTGTAATTTTCGTTTTGCCATGAATCGTCACGCCTCTTCCGTCGTTTGCCGTTGCCGTTGGTCGTCATCAGTTACCTCGGAAACGGTTGCTTGCGTGCGATCGATTTGTCCGGCGAATTTTACGGGCAGGCGGCAATGAATTGAAACCTCGGTATCGGAAAACTGTTTTGAGAGTATTTCGCCTCGGGCCGCAATGAAAGCCATGAGTTTTCCATTGGCGACATCGGTTTGCACATGCAGTTCTAAAAAAGAACGACTCAGCGCATCACTAACTGCCATGCTCAGGCTATCAAATCCCTCTTTAGTGACGGCGCTAATCGCAACGGCATGGGGATAGCGATTGAGGATCACATCCAACAATTGTGGAGTCGGCATTTGATCAATTTTATTGATAACAAGCAGCGAGTCCTTTTCTTCAATATCAATTTCTGCAAGTACTTGGTAAACCGCTTGAATTTGGTCATACACGGCAGGATTAGCACCGTCGGCAATGTGCAGCAGCAAATCGGCATTCCGCGCTTCTTCTAAAGTTGCTTTGAAACTAGCGACGAGCCGATGGGGAAGATTTTTGATAAACCCGACCGTATCGCTGAGGAGGATCGGGCCCCAGTTTGGCAAATGCCAACGACGGGTGCACGTGTCTAGTGTGGCGAATAGTTTGTCTTCAGCCAATACATCTGCGGCTGTGAGTGCATTCATAACCGTGCTTTTACCAGCATTTGTGTAACCCACTAGCGACACGGTCATCACGTCGCTGCGAGATTGCACGAGTCTTTCTTTACGTTTTTCGATGACTTGCAGTTCTCTCCGCAAATCGCTGATACGTTTTTCCACCAAGCGGCGATCAACCTCTAGCTGTTTTTCACCTGGCCCGCGCATACCGACTCCCATTTTGACTCGGTCCAAGTGAGTCCACATGCGCTTAAGACGCGGTAGTGAGTATTCGAGTTGCGCAAGTTCCACGGCCAGTCTTGATTCAGGCGAGGAAGCGTTTGTGGCAAAGATATCGAGTATTAGTTCCGTGCGGTCGATGACTTTTACATGGACGGCCGCTTCTAGGTTACGGGTCTGAGCGGGACTTAAGTCGTTGTCAAAAATGACGACATCTGCTTCATGCTGTTCGACCAAGGCTGCAAGTTCTTCGACTTTACCTTTGCCGAATGCGGTGGCCACGTTCATCGAATTTCTGCGCTGAGTGATATCAGAGGCAATATGCGTTCCTGCGGTTGAAGCCAACCGTTCGCATTCAACCAAGGCATCGTCCGAGTCGTCATTTTGGGAAAACAACACTTTTGCTAAAATCGCGGTTTCTCGAGCTAAACTTTGCTTGCGCTGATGTTCCTGCACGTGTAGTGAATTTCCTTGACGGTGGGGAGAGATATTTATGAAATATCCGGTTTAATCAATGCTTGATTATAACGTTAAATGAGGGGTTCACCTACGCAGCCGAGATCGGATTCATACTGATTCACACACAATCGCAGTTGCATAATTGCTTCTTAAACGTAGTCGCTTTATACTGTTACCAAACGTGAAACCATTTATTTACATCATTACAAATCACTATTGGATTATTTCCCACTATGACAACTGCCGCTGACAACAAATCTCGTCGTCGATTTCTACAATCAACCACCGCTGCCACACTGGCAGTTGCAACGACACCCCTGCTAGCCGCCCCAAAACAACCTCAACCGATTCGATTGCAAGCGGCAGTCAGCATTGCCCTAAAACCAATTTATACAATCTCGCTCGCGCAATGGTCACTACACCGTACTCTGCAAGCCGGAAAACTCGATAACCTCGACTTTGCTAAAGTCACCAAAGAAGAATTCGGAATCAATACGATTGAATACGTAAACTCTTTCTTTAAGAGCAAAGCAGAAGACATGACGTATCTTAAAGACCTTAAAAAACGCGCGAAAGATCTTGGCGTGAAAACCAATTTGATTATGGTCGATGGTGAAGGCCGACTGGGTGACCCCGATAATGCAAATCGTACGAAAGCTGTTGAAAACCACTACAAATGGGTAACTGCGGCGAAGTTCCTGGGCGGGCACTGCATTCGAGTTAACGCTGCATCCGCGGGTGAATATGATCAACAACTGGAACTCGCCGTTGATGGCCTCCGACGCGTGTGTGAATTCGCAGCAACTCATGGTATGAGCGTCATTGTCGAAAACCACGGCGGACTCTCGTCCAACGGAAAATGGTTAGCTGCCGTCATGAAAAAGGTCGGACTCAAGAACTGTGGTACGCTTCCCGATTTTGGCAATTTCCACGACTACGATCGCTACCTTGGCGTCGACGAAACAATGCCGTTTGCTAAAGCGGTTAGCGCCAAGAGCATTGATTTTGACGACCAAGGTAACGAAACCAAAACCGACTATCTGAAAATGATGAAAATCGTTCTTTCCCATGGCTATCATGGTCATGTCGGCATCGAGTATGGAGGCGGACGTCTCCCAGAGATGGAAGGTATTCGAAAGACCAAGGCATTATTGCTCAAGGTCCGAAAACAACTGACCAACAGCTAAAACGTGTCGCGGTTGCCGCACCCTTTCTCCTAAGTATACGTCGCGCAAACGTCTATAATCCTCAATCCCTATAATTGGGACATTTGGTATATGCGACAAACTCGCCTGCGCAAAAATTAGGCACCCAGCAGTGGTGATTCACTGTGCAGCACTGCCTAAAAAACTGGCAATCACACCACCCTGTACAAAACACTGTGTTTAAAGAGTTTTGCCGGTCGATTTGACTCTCTTGAAACAATAACAGCAGAGAGACAACCACTGCTATTTATTGAGGGGAGTTCGATGACATCGATCAATTCAAGTTCATTTAAGGACAAACGCACAACACAAACCAAGTTAGAGCCTCGGCCCAGATATTATGACCAACATGGAAACGTGATTTTAGCTCCAAACGGCGATGCTCAAAAGGCACATAACGGAGAAGCGGGTTCTTACGATGCGGATCGTCCTATTTCGACGGATCAACGGCGCCAAGCAGTGCAAAAAGCATTAGCAATGTCGTGGGAGACCAATGACTGGGAGGATTTCTTTCGCGAAATAATGAGTATGCAGGGATTGATTCACCAAATGTTCCCCAGCGTCGCACAGCGCCGTGAATTTGAAACGACCCCAGAATATGTTGAGATCCAACACATGATGGCTGAGATGCGAGGTCGGCGTAAGAAGCGACGTCAGGACCGCGAAAAAACTCGCGTGATCACCGTCCGCCTACCGGAAAGCCTACACGCTTCACTGCAACATGAAGCCGAGCAACTTAACACCAGCATGAACAAACTCTGCATATCCAAGTTGCTGCAAATAATTGACAAGCAACTCGTCCAATAAATAAGCTCCCCAGCCAGAAATGAATAACAAATGCAGGTTTGTAGATATGAGGGGGCTTCAGAGTTCAGAGGATGACTACGGAACTAATCCAACTCACGAACCAACCGAAACCCGTGGTCGTATCTGCGGAGATCCGGATCGTTCCCAGAGCGGTAAGCGGATGACGTGACACTTCCGTTGGAGTGCCACGCCCCACCTCGCAAAACATTCGCACCGTGGCACCATTCCCAAACATTACCGTGCATGTCGTATAGCCCAAACGCGTTGGGCTTCTTTAATCCAACTTCGTGAGCACCTGCCGAACCTGCATTAGGCTGGCTCCAAACGTAATCACCATGATCGTTGAAATCGTTGCCAAAGCTCCACGTTGTCTTGGTTCCTGCCCGACAGGCATACTCCCATTCCGCTTCGGTGGGTAAGCGATAGCGATTATCTTCTTTATAACTCAGTTTTCTACAATACTCGATGACATCGTTGCGAGATGTGTGGTTCGCTGGGAAGTTAGCACCTTTTAAACGAGATCGGCCTTTCCACGGTTCTGTGTCCATCACGGCCTTCCACTGGCCTCGAGTCACTTCTGTCGTTTGGATGTAAAATTCCTTGCTGATTCTGACCTCGCGTTGTTTTGCCAACTGTCTTACTACCGGTCCTTCCTCTGTTGCGATTAACTTATCGATTGCAAACCCCATCATGAATGTCCCAGCGGAAATCTTGTTAAACGTCATACCAACGGTATTCGTTAACGGATCACCAGCTAGGATTGCAGCCTTTTCCGAAACAGCCTTTGCTGCAGCAGCGGCCTTCAATCGTAACCCCTCATTATTATCTGGGTCTAGAGCAAGCACAACTTTCCAATCCTCCTTAGCTAATGCATCCGCAACTGCCTTTTCTGCAGCAGCGGCCTTCAATCGTAACCCCTCATTATTATCTGGGTCTAAAGCAAGCACGACTTTCCAATCCTCCTTAGCTAATGCAGCGGCAATTGCCGCAACCTTCTTCGCCGCAGCCTTTTCCGCAGCAACCTTCTCCGCAGCAACCTTTTCCGCCGCTGCCTTTTCCGCCGCGGCCTTTTCCGCAGTAACCTTTTCAGCAGCAGCCTGTTCAGCAGCAGCCTTTTCTGCCGCCACGCTTTTTTCTGCCGCTGCCTTTAACCTCAATCCCTCGGCATTATCTGGATCTAACTCTAAAACCGTTTCCCAATCCAGATACGCAATTGCGGTTTCAATGGCTCTGGAATCAAGATTAATTTTTATGACCCCGCCAATGATTAAAACAACTACGATACACGCCGCTGGAATTCCAAACTTGACTAATGCCTTATTACGAATCGATGCGGATTCTTTACCCTCAACTTCCGCAAGCATCTGTTGAAGTTGGGGATCCTGAAGGTCAGCGTTCGCGATCTCGCCTAGGTAATCACTAATATTCTTAATCGCAACTCGATAATCCTTATTGGACAACGCTGCTGACACAGCACTTAACACGCCCTGACGCTGCTCCGACAATTGATGTGCCCGTATGCTAAGTCCAGTCGTTGTGAGTGTCCGATATTCCGGTGCAATCGTGTCGAGTGTCTGCACTACCGCATCAAACTGCAATTGCTGCATATGCTGCTGTGCCTGCGAGATTATCTGCTGATTACGGGCATCCATCTGTACTTCGCGATCGATGAGATCCTGTTTCAACTTCACTAAATCATCCTGATCTGCCTTCAGGGTTAGACACTCTTCGATAGCAGGTAACAGATCCTTAAGCTGGTTACCATTCACAGCTGTTGTAATTCTGTTACGTAGGTTATTTAACTGGTTAAGTAAATCGTTTGCCTTGGCTTTCAGATCTTCTAGCTGTTCGTTCGAAACCTCTGCTGAAACCGTGTTAAGCGTTGCTACCGCTTCGGCGTACTGCTGATCACCAAGCTGTTGCGTTGCCTGCTTGACTGCAGCATCTCGGACTTCAAGCAAGTCAGCATCACGCTTCTCAAGCTGCTCTTTTAACTTCACAAAATCGTCCTGATCAGCCTTCAGAGTTAGACACTCCTCGACAACTGGCAACAGGCCTTTAAGTTGGTCGGCCGCCACGGCCGAAGTGATTCTGTCACATAGGGTGTTTAGCTGCTTAAGCAAATCACTTGCCTTGGCTCTTAGATCCTCGAGTTCTTCATTCCACACTTCTTCTGAAACGGTGTTAAGCGTCGCTACCGCTTCCGCGTAATGTTGTTCCCCAAGTTGTTGCGTGGCCTTATTGATCGCAGCATCTCGAGCCTCAAGCAAATCAGCATCACGCTTCTCAAGCTGCTCTTTAAGCTTCTGAACTTCCGGACGATCTGGCTTGAGCGTTAAGAGTTCATTGACGGTTGGTAATAAGCCAGTAATTTCCCGTTTGGTGACTCGCTCACGAACAATCCCTTCAAGTTCCTTAAGACGCGACTTTTTTGTGGTTAGACGCTCGGTAAGTACATCTGCTGTGTCTTCGTTTCCACTAACGGTTGTCTGTTTCAGCGAGGGAGCGACTTGCGTAAGGGTCTGCAAACCAGCCTCATAGTCAAAGTTTTCTTCATACTCAAGGGCTTGAGATAATTGCTCCTCGAGTTGTTTGTATGCCACATGCCGTTTGCTTTGAACCTCTTCACCAAACTCGTCAACCCAAGCATCATATTCTTTTAGGTGGGGATGATCATCGGTTTCAATTGCTCTCGCTGCTTCAATCGCCTTATCAAACTCAAACCACTCTAGGAACGCCACCGCTTGTTCTTTTATTGTTTTGTTAGCTGTTGAAAGCTTCTCAATTCTCGCGAGGGCTGCCGTAATTCTTGCGCGGATGGATTTCGCACTACCTAGGTTTTCGAGTTCGTGATCCTCCAGTCGTTTGTCGACTTTACTTAGCGAACCACGAGCGGCCTTGTAGTCATCATTTTCTTCGTGCGTTTTTGCCTCTTCGAGCAATTCTTCTAAACGCTCGTGTTCAGTCTTTCGTGTATCCACCAGTCGCTGACTAAATTCTTCATGCCACGCAGCAAACTGTTGCAATCGAAGATCATTTTCTCCACTGATTGTACTGGCGGATTTCAGGGCGTCCTCGAACTTTAATTCGTTGAGAAAAGCTTCGGCCTCATCATGCTTCCTCTGGAGAACCTCTTTGGCTTCTTCAACAAGCGGACCTTGCTTGGTCCCACAATCACCGCAGACTGCTTCCCACATTGGCATGGCGGTCTTGCAAGCAAGACAATCAACCTCAAGCGAAGCTGCACAATCAGCATTGCGGCAGAACTTGCGATCAGACGGGTTCGTCGTTCCACAACTGGGGCATTCCCCTTCGCCTAAGTCTCTCGATGCATTAAAACCAGCGGTCGCTGCCTGTAGAAATGCTTTCTTCATCTCGAGGACAGACTGGAAACGTTCTTCCTTGGATTCCTCTAACGCTTTAGCAACCACGGGTTGCAGGTTAGGGGGTAATAACGCGATATTGATCACCTTGGGACTCTTACCGGTGAACATCTGATAGAACGTCGCTGCCAGGCTCCAGATGTCGCTGCGATGGTCTGTAAACTCCGCTCCTTGTCGCTGCTCCGGTGGCATGAAGTCCAGTGTTCCGATCACGGCGCCTTCCATCGTCATCCCTGCGTCAGCGGTGTCATCCTTGGCAAGGCCAAAGTCCGTCAGTTTGGGTACACCGTCTTCGGTCATTAAGATATTGGCAGGTTTAATATCACGGTGGATGATACCGATTGCGTGTGCTTTGGCCAGTCCATCACATACTTGACTGAAGATTTTTACCGCTTTGTCTAGCTCGATAGGGCCTTTTCTGCATAGGTCCAGCAGGCTGCCCCCTTGGACACATTCCATGATCAGAAAGGGGCCGTCGGTACTACGGCCATAGTCGTAGATCTGGACAATGTTATTGTGGCTCAAAGTTGCGATCGACTTGGCTTCGGTTAAGAACCGCTGAACGGCGGTTTTACTACGGGCTGCTTTACCTTGAATACGTTTGATCGCCACCTTGCGTCCAAGACGCGTATCGGTAGCGACGACAACCTCACCAAAACCACCTTTGCCAAGTACACCTTCTTCGGTGTAGCGAGTAGATAGGTCTACCAGTTCCATCCCGTCAACAAACAGCTCGTCGTCGACATTAGCATCACCGAAGGTGGATTGATCACCGAGGCTATGGGCAGCGGTATCACCGCCCATGGTCGCCCCGTCACCGAGTGACTGCTCGGCGGCATCTTGTTGT
>Ga0208879_1002368_pt1 | contig 16738 bp, 17 predicted proteins | sample Knorr_S15_td_Bot_FD_185605 | JGI IMG/M metagenome (GOLD analysis project Ga0208879, IMG submission 185605) | Marine microbial communities from Southern Atlantic Ocean transect - Knorr_S15_td_Bottom_ad_5009_LV_A (SPAdes) (version 2) | ecosystem: Environmental > Aquatic > Marine > Oceanic | place... | reverse complement strand
TAAATGCTTTTCGTGCAATAAAAATATTAGAAGATGGAAATTATTTAAATGCTTCTGTTTCTCAGGGCTTAAATAATCAGCATAACATTACTATCCCTTCTAATGTAAGTAAATTAAAGGTTATGGTGTATTGGCATGACAAAGAGGCAAGTGTAAATGCTGCTCCTGCATTAGTGAATGATATTAATATTTCATTATTCAGTCCTGTAGGAACAACTTATGAGCCTTGGGTGCTTGATCCTACTCCAACTACTATGGCATTAAATACGGATGCTATAAGGGGAGTTGATAATTTGAATAATATGGAACAAGTAACGCTAGATAATCCTATAGCGGGAAACTATGTGTTGATGGTTGATGGTTTTTCTATTCCTTTTGGTCCTCAAGAATACTGGGTTACTTATGAATTTATAACTGAAAATGTAGCCCTTACTTATCCTGTAGGAGGGGAAGGTTTTGTCCCTGGGGAAACGGAGGTATTAAGATGGGATGCGTCAAATGGAAATACACCTTTTATGTTAGAATACACAACTGATGGAATTAATTGGAATACAATAACAACAAGTACAGGAGTTAATTCTCGCTATTACAACTGGACAGTACCCAATACAATTACAAATAAAGCAAAGGTAAGGGTTAGCCGAAATGGCTTTACAGATGATAGTGATGCATATTTTACTATTGTTGGAGTACCAACAAATGTTGTGATAAATTGGATTTGTCCTGATTCAATATATGTACTTTGGAATGCCGTGAGTGGTGTTACTGAATATGAAGTAAGCATGTTGGGGAATCTGTATATGGATTCAATGACAACTACACTCGTAACTATGGCGCTCATTATTAACCAAAATCCTTCAATAACTGATTCTTGGTTTTCGGTATGCGCAAAGGTAAGTGGGAGTAAGGGGAGGAGAGCAGTTGCAATTAATGCTCAACCAATTAATAGTGGTTGTATTGCCCCGCCTTTGGCAAACTTTACTACTAGTGGCTCATCTTCTTGCTCAGGGAATGTTAATTTTATTGATGCTAGTTTTAATCAGCCTAATTATTGGCAATGGGATTTTGGAGATGGAACAACTTCAAGTCTACAGAACCCAACTCACACCTATTTGCAAGCAGGTACTTATGATGTTAGTCTTTTTGTTTCAAATGGATTAGGTCAAGATTCTATTTTTCAAGCTTCAGTAGTTAGCGTTAGTTTTATGCCAGCACCTATTACTTATAATGATACTTCTTATATAAATCCTGCTACTTTCTCGCTTACCGCAGCCACTAATTCAGTAAATTGGTATGCTGATACACTTGGAAGTGCTTCCATTTATTCTGGATCTCCTTTTACAACTCCTTTGCTTAGCACAAATACCTCTTATTATGTTCGTGAAGTAGGAGGTCCTTCAATTTATGGAGGTCCTACTGACAATACGATTGGTAGTGGAGGATTTTACAATAATGATAGGCATTTATTTATTGATTGTTATACCTCTTCTAAATTAGTGTCAGCTGATGTTTATGCGGGTACAGCACAAGCCATTACTTTTCAGTTAAGAGATAATAATAGTCAAGTATTGGTAGATACAACTTTTAATGTTCAAATAGGTTTAAATACACTTATTCTTAATTTTGAGATGCCTGTTATGAATAATTTGGAATTAGGGATGAGTAGTGGAAATTCTAATTTATATAGAAATAATTCTGGTGCAGCTTACCCTTATGCTATTGGTACACTAGCAAGTATTACTGGGCACAATTCGCCTAATAGTGCAGGGTATCATTATTTCTTTTATAATTTGAAATTGCAAGAAAATTGCTTATCTGATTTCGCTGAGGCAACAGCAGTATTTATGGTGCCATCCGGAGTTGAGAATAGTATCGAAAAGCAGTTTTCAATTTTCCCAAATCCTGCTACTAGTTCTATTAATATAAGCACAAATACAACTATTGACCTTATTAATATTTTTGATGTTAAAGGAAGTTTAGTTTTTAGTAAATCTTATACTAAGAATAGGACTTCTGTTGATATAAGTAAGTTAGCAAAAGGAATATATGCTGTTCAGCTTATCAGTAAAGAAAATTCAAGTATTCAGCCCTTAATTATTGAGTAGTGCGGTTTTTTATAATATTAGTATTTTTGAGTGTTTGTTGTATTACTAGTTTTGCTCAGGATAAAATACTAATTGCTCCTTTTTCCATTATTGATGGGGATACTTTTTTTATAGCTGATGTTCCTGAAGTTGAGGTGATGGCTTTTAAAGATAAAGACGAACGCAAAAAGTATTACATCCTAAAAAGGAGAGTGCTGAAAGTATATCCTTATGCTTTGGCTGCAAAAGAAAAATTGCAGGGCATACAAAGCGGGCTTGACTCTATACCTAAAAGAAGACATAAAAAGCGCTATACTAAGGAAGTGGCAAAATGGGTGAAGGAGGAGTATACTGAACAATTAAAAAATCTCACTATGAGTGAAGGTAAGATTTTAGTTAAGCTGATATATCGTGAAACCAATACTACTTCTTATGAAATTGTAAAATCCTACAGAGGAAGGTTCAATGCTTTTTTTTGGCAAATTATGGCTAAGCTTTGGGACAATAACTTAAAAACAGAATATAATCCTGTAAGTAACAGGGAGGACATGCTCATTGAACATATTTTGATTCAAGCCAAACTTGAAGGAAAGTTTGAATAAAAAAAACGGGCGTTAAGCCCGTTTCATTATCCCCTCAAGTAAGTGGAACTTATTTTGCAAATTGTGCAGCTACTTTTTTATTTCTTGGTCCTTCAGAATAATCATAAAAACCTTCTCCTGATTTTATACCTAATTTACCAGCCATAACCATATTTACTAAAAGTGGGTTAGGAGCATATTTAGGATTTCCAAATCCTTCATGCATCACTTCTAAAATAGAAAGGCAAATATCTAAACCAATAAAATCAGCTAAGTGCAAAGGTCCCATTGGGTGCGCCATACCCAACATCATTACCGTGTCAATTTCTTCAACTCCTGCTACTCCTTGAAATAATGTTTCAATGGATTCATTAATCATTGGCATAAGTATTCTGTTGGCTACAAAACCAGGATAATCATTCACTTCAACGGGAGACTTTCCAAGCGTTCTACTCATTTCCATTACTCTTTTGGTTACCTCATCTGAAGTGGCATATCCTCTTATTATTTCTACCAATTTCATAATTGGAACTGGATTCATAAAATGCATTCCAATAACTTGAGTTGGGCGCTTAGTTACTGCAGCAATCTTAGTGATAGAAATTGAAGATGTATTTGTTGCTAGTAAAGTATCACTATCACAAATCTCATCCAGTTGCTTGAATATTTTTAGTTTTAAATCAATGTTTTCAGTTGCAGCTTCTACTACTAAATCTACTCCTTTTACGCCTGCATTCATATCAGTATAAGTAGTAATATTGGCTAAAGTATTGGCTTTATCTGCTTCAGTAATTTTCTCTTTTTTCACCATACGGTCCAGGTTCTTACTGATAGTAGAAATTGCTTTTGCTAAAGCATCAGCTGAAATATCAACTAAGTTTACATTAAAGTTTTTTTGAGCAAAAGTATGAGCAATTCCATTCCCCATTGTCCCTGCACCAATTACTGTAATATTTTTCATTTTTTTTGTTTTAAAATTTTCGCAAAAATAGAAATAGACTTTAAATATGAGTACATAGATATTAGATTTATTAAACATCTAATCTAAATACTACATTCTAGTATCTATTATCTTATTTAATATACCACTTTTAGGTTATCAAAATAAAGTTCATTTTTTTCTAATTCAAAATCTCTTCTCATGCCGATAAATACCTTGAAAGAAGAAGCGTTAATTCCTTCAGAAATAGTGCTTGTTAGGTTTACATAAATCTTATTCCAATCTTCTTTAGGGTTAATCCATAATAAGTCCTTTTGCACTACCGATTGAGGATAGTTAATATATACGCCTACTAAAAATTGGGTATTACTTTTGTAATCAAGTTCCAAAAAAACTGGAGCTCCTGCTTGGGGTAAATCAATTAATTCATCAGTAGTAATCTCTGCTACTAAATATATGGAATCCAAAGTTATTTTTCCGTATTTATTCCCCTCAAAACTTTCTACAGAAAAGTTTAAACTATCAGTATCTAAATCCAAACCATTACCTTCAAAATCCTCTAAAAAGTATTGAATGCTATCCAAATAGTTTACTGTTGGAGTAATAATTGTTGTTGTGTTTGGTGTAAATGTAATATCTTCAAAATAAGAAGCATAGAATGGGTATGCAATTCTGCTACTAGCAATTCCATTTGCTTTTATTCCAGCTTTTATTCTTAGGGTTTTAGTTTCGCTTTCAAGTACTGGAAATTTTGCTGGTAATTCATATACTCCTTGTAATTGATCATTCACATATACCCAAGCATCTGTAATGTTTGAAGTAGTATCTGTTTCATTCAAAGTGATGTCTTCAATTATAAGGTATGCCGGTATTGCATCTTTATCTTCTTTCTGGCAAGAAACAATTGCAAGCATTAGAAGTAGATAAGTGATTTTTTTCATGTATTATTCTATTAACAATTTACTGTGGATTTATTATTGTGGTAAATGCTAAAAAAGCATTTTTATTATCTTTCTTTTGTTGGTGTTAAAATTGTTTCAAAAATACAGTTTAAAGATTGATAAAAAAAAAGAATGGTAGATAGTTTTAGGCATCAGGGTTTGCGCAAGCAATTGGTTGCACATTTGGCTGCAAGAGGGATTTCTAATTTAGAAGTATTAAATGCAATAAATAAAATACCTAGGCACCTATTTATGGATAATGCTTTTGTGAATTTTGCCTATCAGGATAAAGCCTTTCCTATAGGAGCAGGACAAACTATTTCTCAGCCCTATACGGTTGCTTTTCAAACTCAATTACTAGAAGTAAATCCCTATGAAAAGGTATTAGAAGTAGGGACTGGATCAGGCTATCAAGCAGCAGTACTTTCCTTGTTGGATGCTGAAGTGTTTACTATTGAGCGCCAAAGGGAATTATTTCTGAAAACTAAAAAGTTTTTACCACAATTAGGCTATAATTGTATGTTTGTATATGGTGATGGTTATAAAGGGATGCCTAAGTTTGCACCATTCGATAAAATAATAATTACTTGTGGCGCCCCATTTATACCAGAAGATTTGGTAGCTCAACTTAAAGTAGGAGGCAGAATGGTAGCGCCAATTGGGGATGGTGATGTACAAATAATGCACTTGATAGAAAAAATATCGAAAACAGAAACTAGAATAACAACTCATGGGAAATTTTCGTTTGTACCTATGCTAAATGATAAAAACAATGGAAACTAAAGATTCAGTAGGGAATGTCAAAAATCTTAAAAGTAGGGGATAAAATAAAGAATATCCGAACTCTTTGTGACCCTCTAAATATAGAGTGCAGAATTGGAAAAAACCAATTGGTTATTAAAACTCAATTTATAAAAAAGGCTTAGTTTTCGTTTATTTTTTAGTAATTAATTTTAGACATCCTAGTTTATTATTATTATAAAATCGACTAAATTTCAGTTTCTTTTCTATCCTGTTTTTTTATATTATTTTTATAAAAACAATATACTTACCTGTTTTATAATAAGTTAAATTATTTTATATAAAGTAAATTTCCTAAGTATTCGTACGTATATGGTTGTCATTTTTTTTTATTAGTATTGTGATGTAAAAATTGAATATTAACTAAAACAATAATTATGAAGAAAATTTTATTTATGGTAGCTGTAGCTTTTGCGTTTACAGCATGTAACAAATGTGTAGAATGCACTCATGACGATTATGAGTATGAAACCTATAATGTAAATACAGGAGAATATGAAACTCATGGAGATTACATTGAAGAAGTTTGTAGTGATAACTTTGAATCAAAGGATGATTATAAGGATTATTTGGATGCAATGGAGGATAATGACTGGGAATGCAAAAGTGACTTCTGGAATTAAAATAAATACTAAAACAAAAAAAATATGAAAAAATTATTACTATTTTTTGTGGTATTATGTTTAGCATATACTACAAAAGCACAAATATCAGAGAGGGTAAATGATGAATCTACATATCTGCTTGGAGCAAGACCAGAAGCTGGAAATTTTGGGTTCTTCTTTGGTTTGTCAACAATTGATATAGTTGACCTTGTTGATACTAATTGGATTGAAAGTGGGATACCAATTTTAAACTTGAAATATTATTTCACAGATAAAATTGTATTAAAAGGAGGATTTCATGTGTGGAAAAAAAGAAGGTCGATTGATGGAAAGATTGATTCGGATACTACAAATTGGGGACCTCAAATTTCTGAATATAAACACATTGAAACAGATGCAAGTTGGAATATTAATTTTGGAATTGAAAAGCATTTTGACGTTTCAAATATTATTGATGGGTATGTGGGGATTAATAGTAATGTTGGATATGCACGGTCAGTTAGAGTAAATAATATTACTTATGATGGTGGAGATTATATTAATGATGAAGGTTCTAATTTTGGTTTTACTTATGGCTTAGAAACAGTTATTGGGACAAATTTATTTATTGCTGATTTACCTTTAGCAATTGGTTTTGAGACAGGATTTAGTGCTAGAAATTTTGGAGCAAATAAGTATAAATATGACTATAGTGAATCTTTTGATGGTACTAGTAATTCTTATACCTATTACACGTCTTTAATAGATGATTTTGAAAATGCTCAAGCAAATGATTACTCAAATAATTTAAGATTTTCTGAATTAACTGCTAGAAGATTTGATATTGTTCCATTAGCTAGAATAACTTTCACTTACTATTTAAAATAATCAGATATGAAAAAGATTTTTTCTGTAATTATATTTGCACTTGTTTTAGAATCATGTGCAGTAAAAAATAATCATAATCTTGGTACTCCTTTAAATAATAAGAGAGTATTAATTGAACTAGTATTGGATGATATTCAACTTTTAGGAGAAACAGAGATATCCTACAAGTATAGCAGGTATCTTGGGCTTTTTACTAGAATTATTAGTATTAATGGTGAGCAGCCTGATAATAGTAATAAACATTACGTAAACTTACCTGTTTCTCAAAGTTTCTGGTCATTTTTTGATTTAAAAATGAAGAGAGCTTTGTATAAAGCATATGTTGAATTTCCTGAAGCTGATTATTTTGAAATAAAAAATACTAATACTCAATCTCATCAGATGTTTTTAGGCTCTAAAATTAAAAAAACTGTAACTTTGAAGGCTTATAAATATAAGTATTAGTCTTTAATGAAGAATCACTTTTTTTTAATTGTAATTATTTTATTTACCTCTTGTAGTAAACAAAATAATGAATTCTTAAATTTAAATATATCTCCTGCTACTCAATATGATATTAGAGAAGTAGGAGATATTATTAATTATATAATTGAAAGTTCTTCAAATGTTACAATTAAGCAGATAGGTGTTATAGAAATTATTAATAATTCTAGTATTGATACCTTATTTAGTTTTAATGCATCAGAAAATGAAGTTAAGCAGAGTTTTATTTATCAAGTACCTGATTATTCCGACACAACTAATGTTAAACTAATATTTTATGTTAAAAATGATAATAATGAGTACTTGGAAAGAGCTAAACTAATAACTGTTGTTCCAAAGGTAATACTATTAACTGAAACTACTGGACATACAATGTTTTCTAATAATTCAACTGAATTTAACTCTTATAATCTAATAACAGGCACTCCAACTTATAATTCTGATACTACCTCTCATATTTCAGATAATACAGATAGCATAACAGATATTTTATCTAGAAAATGGATTTCAATGTCTGGTTTATTATTTTCTAAAAATAATAGTTTTGATTATGCAAATGCTACTAGAGAGACTATAAAAAATACTTACAATAGTAGTTTAAAAAAAGAGTTTATAGATCAGATTTCTGATAATGATATTATTATAACAAAAATTGATAATAATTATTTGATTCTTAAAATCATTTATGTTATAGATGGAGTAGGCTCAGAGAACGATAGATATATTTTTAATATAAAAAATAGAAAGTAAAGTAAATGGAACCCAACAGTTCCTTTTTTTATTTTTCTAATATTCCTTTTATTATCTTACAACCTTTTATTATTTCTTTCTCAGAAATGGTAAGTGGAGGAGTAATTCGAATAGCAGTTTTAGTAAATAGAAAATAGAAGATAATTAAGCCTTTTTTAAGTGACTGCTCTACAATTTTTTGAGCTAATGCTTCATTATCAAACTCAATTGCGAGCATAAGTCCACTTCCTCTAACTTCTTTGATTTTTGTGTGATTTAAATGCAATCTAAATAATTGTTCTTTTTTATCTACTTCTTGCATAATATCAGAGGAAAGCAAATGTTGTAAGCAAGCCAAGCTTGCTGCACAATTAACAGGATGCCCACCAAATGTAGTAATATGCCCTAGTTTGGGCTCAAACGTAAGGAGGTTCATTAGCTCCCAAGAGGAGATAAAAGCTCCTATAGGCATTCCTCCACCCATTCCTTTTGCAATGCATAAAATATCAGGAATAACATCATATTTTTCAAAACCAAAAAGTGTTCCTAATCTACCGTAACAAGTTTGTATTTCATCAAAGATTAACAATGTTCCTGTTTCGTTACATCTTTCTCTTACTTTCTTTAAGAAGTTATTGGTAGGGGTTACAAAGCCAGTTCCTCCTTGTATAGGCTCAATAACTACTGCAGCCGTTTGTTTTGTTATGTTTACTAAGGAATCAACATCATTATAGATAATCTGATTACAAGAAGGCAATAAAGGACGGTATTTTGCTTTATGCTCTTCATTTCCCATTATACTTAAAGCGCCTTGTGTAGAACCATGGTACGAATCCTTACAAGAAATAATTTCAGATCGTCCTGTTGCTCTTTTAGCCAATTTCATAGCCCCTTCAATCGCCTCTGCTCCAGAATTGGTGAAATAAGTTGTGCTTAAACTTTTAGGAAGATTGTCTGCCAATAACTTGGCTAATTTATATTGTGGAGATTGAACATATTCTCCATATACCATCACATGAGTGTATTTGTCTAACTGTTCCTTTACAGCATTTGTAATAAAAGGGTTGGAGTGCCCTAAAGTACAAGCAGAAACTCCAGCTACAAAGTCAAGATATTGTTTTCCGTTTACATCTGTAATGTAACTTCCTTTTGCAGACTCAACTTCCAAACATGAAGGACTAGGAAAGGTTTGTGCTTGGTGAAGTTTAAAAATATCTTTAGCGTTACTCATCTGGCAAAAGTAAGAAGTTAGACGCTATTATTCTATAACAATTCTTTTTTCTATCCTACCATCCTCAAAAATAAGAATCTGAATATGGTTTGTCTTTTGATTTTCTTCTTTACCTAATAGATTGAATATTTTACTCAATTTTGAATTGGTTTTAGGTAATTCTGAAATTTCAGTTGATGAAGCATAGGTAATACCTCTGTAATTTTGAATGATATACTGCTGTCCTCCATTTGCATTAGTAAATCTTATTCTTGATCTTCCTGTATCAGGCCCTAGCATTAAAGGGTCAGTAAAAAAATGATAAGAAAAATCAAGGGTATCTCCAGCTGCTATAATAGCTGAGGTTGTGTCCTGATTAGAAGGCAAGCATACTCCAATACACATTGAGCTTTCCCAAGTATTTGAAGGTAATATATTCATTACTCTTTCAATATTTACCTTTACTCCATCATTGGAGTTATTTATTATTTCCCCAAAAATATCAATAATATCACCTGCATTTCCAAATGTTGGTACAGTTGCAGTTGGTTTTAATTGAAAATCAAAAGTTCCAGTAAATGATGTTACTTGAGTACACAATCCTGAATTTACTCCTAACAAGCTATCAATATCACACCAAATATTTGTTGAAGGACCGTTAGGTGGATTAGAATTATGAAACCAATCATGATAAGCAAACAGCACTCCATTTGTATCAATTAAATAAGCATTATTTGGGGCATCATAATATTGCCACCACTCATTACATGGTCCATCAATATAAATAGGCACGCTAACCGGGACAGGAATATAATTTCCTACTGGAGGTCCATTCACTCCATTTAACAAATCCTGAACTATAGCTTTTCTTTCACCATAAGTTGTGGGTTGGCTGTAAGGAGGATTGGAAGGATTAATATTACCACTTTGCGGCATAGGACTTCCTGTTGGGTGAGCCTCTACTGTATAAACAACAAAGCACTCAATCTGACTTCCAAATTGAGCAGATACTGCATTTAAATCAGTCATATGATTACGGAAAACAGGGCAGGTGTAACTTCCAGAAACTATTAAGGCTCTTTTTCCTGAGTTTAATACTGATGAAAGGGTGAGCGAATTACCATTAATATCCCAAAGTGTAAAATCTGCCATTGTATCACCTGCATTTACTGGAGCCCAAGGATTTCCTTGACTTCTTGGGATAATAGTGCAAACGGGATCAGTATCCAAAGGTAGAACAGTTAAACCAATAGATGGAAGGAGTTGAACTTGTGCAAAAGCACTAAGACTAATGCAAATAGATAGGAGGGTAGTTAGTTTTTGCATCTTATTCAAGTATTATTATCTTCTCTACCGTTCCATCCTCATAAATATAAAATAGGGGAGTATTTGCTTTAGGCTTAGTTTCTCTTCCTAAAATGTCAATAATTTTAAGTAGTTTTTTGATGTTTATTTCTGTTTCATATATTGAGGTTAAGTTTGTGAGATTTGTATAATTGTCTGCAATCATAAAATCAGATAAATAACAATACTGAGTAATGGGAGAACCCAAATTCAAGTTGAATCCTTGTCCAAATAAAACATGAAATAGTATTCCGTAAATTTTAACAGAATCTCCTTTTGTGATTTCCAAATTCTGCTCGTCATACACAAGAGTATCATTGTACCAAACTTTCATATATCCATTGGATTGACCAGCATCATTTAGTAATATTTCTTGTTTTATATTTGCCCAATTACCATGCTTTGCTTCAAATGAAGGAGGGTCGTCATTTAACATTGTCATGCCTGAACCAAACGGTAAGTTACACATCCAATTCGGATGGCAAGTATCTTCATTCATCCAAGGGATTAATTCATAAAACATTCGTGTAGTATCGTACCCTTGATTAGGTAATCCTCTCCATGATATTCTGGCAGAAAAACATTCTTCAGAATTTATAGGGTTAGGCCCAGCACAAGTAGTCGCATTTGGAATTCCCATATTTGGATTGTAGCCATAAAGTCCTGGGAATTTACCGCCTATTTGTCCCCAATCAAAATCATTATCCAATAATATATTATAGGATAAACAAGCCTTTTTCGGGTTTTGTAAAAAGGATAAATCAGGAGAAAATAAAAGACCACAACCACTTTCAGTAGTTACGCCATCTTCATAAAATTTAACACGAATTACATCATGTGTTGGGTCGTAAGGGTCAGGAACAACCGAAATAGAATCGTAACCCCAAAAACCATTAGTTGGTTGTTGTAATGCAGGATTCCAAGCTACTAATCCCCAATCATTTTCTCTCCAGTCAGAATTGCTTAAATAGTCATTTCCTTTCCAAATATTTTGAGAAAATAAAGTTGAGCTTGTTATAATGACTAATAAAAAAATAGTTTTTTTCATGTTATCTTTTTCTTTTATGGTTTCTATCCCTTCCTTGTTTTAATCTCCTTAGTAATTCTCCTTTAAACTTGCGTTCACTTCTGTAAAGAATAGCTACTTGTTGTATGGTCATCACCTTTTTAAATTCAGTGTGATATTTCTTTTTAAGTTCAACTTCCTGCATATGTATTTTAGCAAATCCTTCTATCATAGCATCTAGTATTTCTTCTAGTTTTTCATCTGATAAAGTGCTTAAATCCTTGTTTATTTTTTTAGGACCTTCTCGTCTTTTATCATGTAAAGATTTTACTTCCTTACTATATTGATTGTAAACTGGCCAAAACACTTGTGCCTGTTCAGGGCTAAGGTCAAGCTCAGTAGTAATGAAAGCAATTTTCTGACTTTCAATTTGTTTCATTTTCTTTTCAGAAATAGGAGGTTGTGCCATCATAAAGATTGGACACAATAGGGCGATAATTAATGTTTTAAGGTTCATAGTTTTATTTTTAAAGTTCGTAAATAAGTTCGTTATAATTATATTCGTCTATCAGGTAATCATCTGTTTGTGCTTCATCTTCAAACTCTAGATATTCGTAAAGTAAATCATTATCAATTTCATAGTAATCGAGTACTTCAATCAATTCCTCATCTGTTATTTCTAGCGGTTGATTATTGTACCAAACTCCTGAAAAGATTATTGCAACAATTGCTAAAACAGGAGCAAGAGTTTTAATGTGCAAGAAAGAGATAATACTTACTTTTTCTGGAGTATCTATCTTATCCATTATAGTATGGGTAAGAGTAGTAAAATAGTCTTCAGGTACGGTAAAAGGATTTCTTTTCCCTAAGTTATCTATGTCAATTTTATTTTTCATTGTTTATAGGATAGTCTTAATTATCAAAGGTTTAATCTTTAGTTAACTTTATTTCAATTTTCTGTTTTGCATGATGGAAACTTGCTTTTAAAGCTCCTACAGATGTTCCTAAAATTTCAGATATTTCCTCATACTTAAGTTTATCAAAATACTTCATGTTGAATACTAATCTTTGTTTAGTAGGTAATGTAAGAATTGCTTTTTGCAGTTTCTTTTCTATTTCAGTCCCTGTAAAATAACTTCCATCGATTTGGGATTCTAATTGGTAACTCACTGCATCAATGGATTGGAAAAGGTGTTTCTTTTTTTTCTTTAAAAAGGATAGGGCTTCATTGGTCGCTATTCGATAAAGCCAAGTGTAAAGCTGAGAATCTCCTCTAAAATTATGCAAGGATTTCCAAACTTTTATAAAGGTATTTTGAACTACATCATTAGCATCATCATGGCAAATGACGATTTTACGCACATGCCAATAAAGGCGTTTGTTATAAGTACGCACAATCTTATTAAACCCCTGTTTTGTAGTTTCAGGATTTTTAAAAAGGGCTATTAATTCTTTATCGTTCTGCTCATTCATAATTAATGAGCTAAAGATACTATTTTCTGGCTACTGCTTTTTTTGCTGCTGCAACTATTGTTTTAGCATCTAAGCCGTATTTTTCTAATAATTGCATAGGAGTTCCACTTTCCCCAAAAGTATCATTCACACCAACCATTTCAATAGGAGTAGGGAGCTCTCTACCCAATAACTGAGCAATGCTATCTCCTAATCCGCCATTCAACATATGTTCTTCAGCCGTAACAACACATTTAGTTTGTTTTACAGCCTCTATGATGGCTTTATTATCCAAAGGTTTAATAGTATGAATATTTATTACTTCAGCAGAAATTCCTACCTCAGCTAAGGTTTTAGCTGCCTCTAGTGATTCCCATACTAAGTGCCCTGTTGCAAAGATAGTTACATCAGTTCCTTCTTGTAAGTGTACTGCTTTTCCAATCTCAAAGTTTTGGTCAGCAGGAGTAAAGTTAGGCACAGCTGGCCTTCCAAAACGTAAGTAAACTGGTCCTTCATGGTCAGCAATGGCAATAGTAGCCGCTTTAGTTTGGTTGTAATCGCAAGGATTGATAACCACCATGTGTGGCAACATCTTCATCATACCAATATCTTCCAACACTTGGTGAGTAGCCCCATCTTCACCCAAAGTAACACCAGCATGAGAAGCACATATTTTTACATTTTTACCTGAATAAGCTACTGACTGACGAATCTGATCGTAAACACGAGAAGTAGAAAAATTAGCAAAAGTACCTGTAAAAGGAATTTTACCTCCAATAGTCATGCCGGCAGCAATACTAATCATATTGGCTTCAGCAACACCAATCTGAAAAAAGCGCTCAGGGTTCTCGTTCTGAAAATCATTCATTTTAAGTGAGCCAGTAAGGTCAGCACAAAGGGCTACCACATTAGGGTTGGTTCTACCTAGTTCTGTTAATCCTGCTCCAAATCCTGAGCGTGTATCTTTCTTTTCCATATTAATAAATTTTTATCAGTTCTGATTGTCCTGATTTAAGTTTGAAACTTTTCTCGTTAGTATAAATATATTGTTTAGCTGATTTTGCTCTGAAAACCACTTTATAATTTCCAGGTAAAAGCGTAAGGCGGTGCTGCATTTTTTCTCCTTTAAAATGATAAATTTGCTCTAGCTTATCCTTATTTTGCACATACACTCCTCCATAACCTCTGGAAGGTAATAGGATATTAGCAATTCCTGGAGTAGAAATTCTATAAATAGTTGTCGTGCTTTGATTTACCTCTACATCATAAAACTTTTTTCTTGGCAAAGTAAGGACTTCAATATCGTACTTTCCAATAAGGTATTTTTCCACAGTATTTATTTCTTGCACATGCAAAGTAGTGTCAACCCCAGCAGGGCGAACAATGTATTGGTACTTGATTTTAGAATTCATCTTTATTTCCAATCCTCCCTGAGGAGTAGATAGTGGAATGATTGTGTGCTTCCCTGGTGTAAGTATAATGCTATCCAAACTTACAGTAGGTATAGTATGAGCAACTACTTTATAAGATAAAACAGGATCAATCACCATAGTGTCGGGGTTGCCGTAATTATTCATGGTGTGAATATAATTGTATTTTGAAACTCCTGTAAAATCATTGTAGAAGGTAAGGTTGACATTCGTTTCAGTAGGTTCCCCATTTTCATCCAAGAGATTAACTTGTGCAGTAGTGTTATCAATAACATGGGAAATAACTACATTTAAGATATTCGTAAAATCAGATTCCTTACTGGCATCAAAATAACGTCCTACACAATCAAAAGTATTTTTCCAACTATCATCAAGCCCAACCCCAATAACAAAAGGCTTTAGGATAATCCCTTTGCGTTGGTACAAACGAGAAACGGCACAAGGATCCATGCCACATTCTTCCTTACCATCCGTAATTAAGATAACGATATTACGCGCATCACCTGCAGGAAAATCCTTAGCACCCTCTTCCAAAGAACGAGCAATAGGAGTAGTACCTCTAGCTCGAATCATATTGAGCTTGGCTTTCATTCTTTCGGCAACTAAGTGCGCAGGAAGGAAGTTTATTTCTAGCTTAGTATCATCACAATCCTGAGGAGGATAGCCTTTTTGATGACCATATACCCTAAGCCCAATTTCTAGGTTTTCTATTCCTTTTAGAGAATCCACCATATTGCTTAATAGTTTTTTGGCAATATCAATTTTACGCCCTGATTGCCACCTACCCAACATAGACTGAGAAGCATCAAAAATAAAAAGTATACGATTGATCGGCTGTTTCTTTTTTTGAGCAATAGCAGTAAAACTCCCCATAAAAAGGAGGATAGCCATCAATAGTATTTTAGTGTTTTTAGTAATCACCTAACGTTTCAGGGTTTTGAGAAAGTGCATCAGCTAATTGTTCATCATTAGGAGCGGAACCATGCCATTTGTGAGTTCCCATCATATAATCAACTCCATTACCCATTTCCGTATGTAGGATGATAGCAACAGGCTTTCCTTTTCCAGTCTCTGCTTTTGCTTTATTCAATATATTAATAACGGCTTCCAAATTATTTCCTTCTTTTTCTTCTAGCACTAACCAATCAAACGCTTCTAGTTTTACTTTTAAATTACCCATAGGTAATACATCCTCAATAGAACCATCAATTTGTTTTTGGTTGTAATCAATAGTAGCGATAAGGTTATCTACTTTTTTTCCAGCAGCATACATAAAGGCTTCCCATACTTGTCCTTCCTGCAACTCGCCATCACCATGCAAGGTATAGACAAGGCTATTGTCCTTATTCAATTTTTTAGTAGAAGCAGCACCAATAGCTACTGAAAGGCCTTGTCCTAAAGAACCAGAAGCAATACGCACCCCTTCAAGCCCATCATGAGTAGTAGGGTGACCTTGCAGACGGCTGTTTATTTTACGGAAAGTAGAAAGTTCAGCTACATCAAAATAACCTGAGCGTGCTAATATGGAATAAAAAACAGGGGAGATGTGCCCATTGGAAAGGAAGAAAATATCTTCACCTACAGCATCCATATTAAAGTTTGTATTATGATTCATCACTTCATAGTAAAGAGCAGTAAAAAATTCAGTACATCCTAAGGAACCTCCTGGGTGACCAGAATTATTGGCGTGAACCATTCGTACTATATCTCTCCTGACTTGAGAAATAACATCATTTAATCTTGAAATATTTGGCATTGTATTGGAATGTAAATTTTTTGCAAAGATAGTAATAGTGATAGTTGATAGTTGTTTGTTGTTGGTTTTTTCTTGTTGTATTTTTAATGATTTATTAACATAAGATTTAGTTGTTAGTTGATATTGTAGTAAGAAAGTTAGTTCTTAATATTGAAAAAGGGAGCCGAGCATTTGCTTGTGTTTTTTATAGTATCTTAAAAGTTAGAAAACCACTTTTTAGTTTTAAAAAATGATAAGATTTTTGTTTTATCTTTTTACTATAAAATTGAAGATCATATTTACTAAAGACAGACACACTATTTACATACTCTGCATGATATGGGTTTAAGTAATTATGCAATTATATTTGTAGTAAAAAAAACTACAAAAAATTTGTATATTTTTGATAATTAAATATTTAGTTATATTTAAAATATTTTATTGTATACGTATAAATACTGATGCTTTTAGAGGTTTTGGAATACTATATTTGGATACAAATAATTTACTAATTAAAAACATAAAATTAT
>Ga0208879_1002363_pt1 | contig 16753 bp, 10 predicted proteins | sample Knorr_S15_td_Bot_FD_185605 | JGI IMG/M metagenome (GOLD analysis project Ga0208879, IMG submission 185605) | Marine microbial communities from Southern Atlantic Ocean transect - Knorr_S15_td_Bottom_ad_5009_LV_A (SPAdes) (version 2) | ecosystem: Environmental > Aquatic > Marine > Oceanic | place... | reverse complement strand
CCACGATGTGAGACGGGGGCGGGGCCGCAGGGCCCCGCCCCCTCTCCATCGGCCGTTCACACCGGCACTGCCGGTGTCCTAGTGTCGGGCCGGTCGTGGAGGATCCCACCCCCTCCGCGACCGGCCCGTCGTTTTTCACGGGTCTTTTAAAATCGACGTCCATCCAACCCCCAGATCCGAGAAGGCCCGGCACGACATGAGCCACCCGAAGATCATCTGCCAGAACGTCTGGAAGTTGTACGGACCGGAGCCCAAGAAGTTTCTCGCCGCCCATGGCGGCAACCCGGACCTCGCGACCATCAAGGAGAACGGCTACATCCCCGCCGTCCGTGATGCATCGCTCGAGGTCCACGAGGGAGAGATCATCGTGCTCATGGGCCTCAGTGGCTCGGGCAAGTCCACCCTCGTGCGCTGCATGTCGCGGCTCATCGACTCCACGGCGGGCGACATCGAGTTCGACGGGCAGGACCTCCTCGCCGCCACCGAGGCGGAGTTGATCGAGCTCCGTCGCCACAAGATGGGCATGGTGTTCCAGCACTTTGCGCTGTTCCCCCATCGCACGGTCGCTGAGAACGTGGCGTTCCCCCTCGAGGTACAGGGCGTCGATCGGGAGACCCGGCACGCCAAGGCGCTCGAGATCATCGAACTGGTCGGTCTCCATGGCCGTGGCGACTACTTTCCCCGCGAGCTCTCCGGCGGCCAGCAGCAGCGTGTCGGCATCGGCCGGTCGCTTGCCGTCGAACCGGATGTCTGGTTTCTCGACGAGCCCTTCTCCGCCCTCGACCCGCTGATCCGACGGGAGATGCAGGACGAGTTCCTGCGACTCCAGTCAACGCTGCACAAGACGATCGTGTTCATCACCCACGACTTCGACGAGGCCATCCGCCTCGCCGACCGCATTGCCATCATGCACGACGGCCTGATCGAGCAGCTCGGCACCGCCGAGGACCTCATCACCGATCCGGCCACCGACTACGTGGCCGCCTTCACCAGGGACATTCCCCGCTCGAAGTTGCTGCGGGTCCACACGCTCATGGGTCCGGTCTCCGATGATGCCGAAGGCGAGGTGGCCGGCGACGCCAAGGTCGCAGCCGTTGCCAGACAGATTCTCAACGCCCCCAGTCCGGTCCGGGTCGTCGAGGACGGTGAGGTCGTCGGGTCCATCTCCGGTCTCCAGGTGGCCGAAGCGCTCTTCGCGGACGACTGAGCCGCGACGATGTCCGACGTTCCCGCGACCGGGACCCCATCCACGAGCGAGGCGACCGCCGCTCCGCCGCCCAGGCAGTCCGTGGAGCAGGGTGCCGCCTCGGCCGACGGTTCCCAGATGGGAATGTCGGGTCGCGCCAAGGTGCTGCTGGCCCTGGGCCCCTTCACCTTCCTCTGGCTGCTCTGGTGGCGCCTCGGCGACCTCCGCCTCCACCAGGACAAGGAAGCCGGCATCACCGAGTGGCTCTACTCGGTGCCCCGGGCATGGACCGTCGACTGGTTCGACTTCGCCGGCCGCGATACAGGGGCGGGCCGCCACAAGGCCACCGGCTGGGTCAACGTCTGGTTCGACCACCTCCGCAAGAAGGAGCTCCTCGACTTCGCCGTGAACTGGCACCTCTCGCGGGTGCCGTGGCTGATCCTGGCGGTCGTCCTGCTCGGCGTCTGCGCATGGAAGATCTGGACGGTGCGAACCGGCCGGTGGCTGGCGGCCTTTGCCGGCGTGGCATGGCTGGCCTGGTCGGTCGACCTCTTCGACGGCATCCGCCGCGAACCGGGGATCCTGGGATGGGTGTTCCTCGTCGCTGGCCTCGTGACGGGAGTGATGTGGGTCAGGGACCGGGTCAGTGGGTTTCGATGGTTGGCTGCCACCACGGGCATCGCCACGGTCGGATGGATCCTGTTCCAGACCTCTGAGGAGTCGTTCCAGGTCAAGGTCCTCATTCGTCGCATGGCCGAGTGGCTGGAGGCGCCGCTCGACATCAGCGAAGGCCTGCTCATCAGCGGCTATCCGCTGCAGTTCGGGGACTTCCCATGGCTCGGCGACAGGGAATGGCTGCACCTGGGTGTGCTGCCCTGGGTGGTCCTGTTCGCCGGCATGGTCGGCGGTGGCGCCTACATGGCCTGGCAGAAGCGGAGCGGCGGTTGGGCGGCCATGTCCGTGCTCGTCGCCTGGTATGCGTTCATCGGCTTCTACGAGCCGTGGGACCTTCCCGCACTTCCCTGGGTCGTGATCGCCGGCCTGTTCGGAGTCGCCGGCTGGAAGTTGGGTGGATGGAAGCTGGCCCTGCTGTCAGTCGGATTCATCGTCTACGCATCGTTCATCGGCGAGCCGCCCCTGAAGGACGGCGCCGAGACCCGGTGGGACAAGACGATGATCACGCTCTCCGCAGTGCTCGTCAGCGTCCCGATCGCCGCAGGCATCGGCAGCGCCCTGGGCGTGTTCGCTGCCAAGCGTCGTCGGGTCGAGCAGTTCCTCACTCCGTTGCTGAACCTCACCCAGGCGATGCCGCACTTCACCTTCATGATTCCGATCGCCGTGTTCGTCGGCGTCTCCCACAAGGCCGGTGTCATCGCCACGATCGCCTACGCCATGCCGCCGATGGCCCGTCTCACCATCCTCGGCATCCAGGGCATTTCGAAGGAGGTCATCGAGGCCGGGGTCATGTCCGGGTGCACGCCGCGTCAGATGCTCTGGAAGGTCGAGTTGCCTGCGGCCCGTAGGTCGCTGCTGGTGGGTATCAACCAGGTGGTGATGGAGTGCCTCGCCATGGTGGTCATCGCCTCGTTCGTGGGCACCGCCGGCCTCGGACAGGACCTGTTGTTCCGACTCACCGGTCTCAAGATCGGTTCCGGTGTGGAGATCGGTCTCGCCGTGGTCGTCATGGCCATCACCCTCGACCGGCTCAGCCAGGGCCTCGGCAACCTGCAGCCCGTCCACCACGACGCGGACGATTCGTTCGTGAAGAGGCACCCCTACCTGCTGGCCACCGGTGCCGTCCTCGCCATCGGCCTCTTCATGGCCAACACCTGGGATGCCGCCCAGCGGGTCCCGAAGAGCTGGATGCAGAACCATGTCCGGCAGGCCACCGACTGGTTCGTCGACAACGCCCTCGTCTGGTCCATCTACGACTGGATCGACTGGCTGAACTGGCACCTCGACGACAAGATCATCCTGCCGCTGAAGGGCGTCGTCGGCGACGGGCTCGACAACGCCCTCGCCCTGATCGCCGCCGTGTTGGCGATCGGGCTGCTGATCGACCTGTGCCGACGGGCTGCGGTGCGCCTTGGCGAGCTCGACGGCTATATCCGGGCGACCTACGTCGGTGGTGCCGTCGTCGTCGTGGTGGGCCTGCTGGTCCTGTTGGGCGAGAACCGACTTGGAATCATCCAGTCGGCATTCTTCGTCCTGATCCTCGCCGGGATCCTCCTGGTGTTGCAGCGGATCTTCGGCGCCATGGTGGTCACCGACACCTCTTCCGGCGTCACTGTCGATACATCGTTCGCCCGCCGACACCCCTACCTGCTGGGTGCTTCGATCGTCGTGGCGCTCGGGGTCATCCTCGACATCGCCCTCAACGTCGGAGCCGTCGAGAACGCCTGGCCGGTTGTCCAGGTGTTCGTCGTCCTCGGTCTCGTCGCGGCGTTGGGTGAGGCGGCCCGTCGGGGGATCGCCACGGTTTCGGACTCGTCGCGGGTCGAGGGCGTGGCGCTGTGGCAGCAGTTCCCCGGCGTCGCCATCGCCGCTGGGGCGGTGGTCGCAGCGGTCGTCGTCGGCGTGCTGACGCTGGGCGAGGTGCGTGACAACCTCGGTGGCATCCTGCAGGTGGCGGTCGTGGCGATCTCCGTCTACTTCGGCCTCGATGTCCTCCGGCGCGTCGTCGGCACCGTGTTCGCTGGCGACGGCACACCGACGGACTGGAAGCGCCTTCCGGGTGTGCTGCTGTATGCAGCGGCGGTCGGTGTCGGACTGGTCGTACTCCTCGGGATCCTGATCGACGGTCCGGTCAGCCAGAACGTCGATGCCCTCAAGATCGCCCTCGTCTTTCTTATCGCAGGCCTCCTGTTCGACACGTTGCGGCGTGGGCTCAGCAGCTCGGACACATCTCCGGCCGCCAGGGCCTCTGCTGCGGCCCGTGGCTTTTCGGCCTTGTGGACCTCGGCGGCAACGGCCGGTACGGGCGTCATGCTGGCCCTGCTGTTCAAGGGTCCGCTGGCCGGTGCGACGAGCACGATCGTCGCCCAGAGCCAGGAGATCAGCCTCTACCAGAGCACCATCTGGTTCCGCAACCACCTCGAGCGCTATGCGCTGTTGCCCCTCCGCGACGCCTTCCTGACCATTCCCTGGGTCGCCGCGGTCCTGCTCCTGTTCACGATCGGCTGGTTCGTCAACGGCAGGCGTCTGGCAATCCTGGCGTCGAGTTTCTTCGCCTTCATCGCACTGAGTGGCTTCTGGGCCCCGGCCATGTTCAGCCTGTACCAACTCGTCTTCGCCGTGTTCTTCGCCGCTGCACTCGGCGTGCCGTTCGGCATCTGGGCCTCGGCGACGGATCGCCGGAACTCGGTCGTGCAGGTGATGCTCGACGCCTTCCAGACGTTCCCGTCGTTCGTCTACCTGCTGCCGGCGATCATGTTCTTCTCGGTCTCCGACACCGCCGTCATCTTCGCCGTCGTCATGTCGGTTGGCGTGCCGGCCATCCGCTACACGATCTTCGGCATCCGGAACGTTCCGCACCACCTGGTCGAGGCCTCGACCATGTCGGGCTGCACGAAACGCCAGACGCTGTGGAAGGTCAAGGTGCCGCTGGCTGTGCCGGAGATCATGCTGGGCATCAACCAGACGATCATGTTCGGCCTGTTCATGGTGATGATCGGTGGCCTCATCAAGACCGGTGGCCTTGCCCGGGACCTGATCGAGGCCCAGCCGAACGTCGACAGCGGCCGGGCGATCGTCGCCGGCATGTCGGTCGCCGCCATCGGCATGGCGGTCGACATGATCATCTCCGAGTGGTCCGACAAGCGTAAGAAGCAGTTGGGCCTGATCGAGGTCTGAGCCGGGGCGCGATTGTCCACGCCCCGCACGCGAAGAACCCGGCCCCGAGGGGCCGGGTTCCCGGGTTCTCGAGTGTTCGCCGGCTTCGACTAGGAACGCACGCGTTCTTTGTCGGGGTCGTAGTGCGGGAAGCCGACAACGGTTGCCGGGAGGCGCTTCTGGTGGCCGTCCATCTTGCCGATCTCGACGCTGGTTCCGAGTTCGGTGTATTCGACGGCGAGGCGGGCCCGGGCGATGTTCTTGCGCAGGATCGGTGACCGCGTGCCGCTGGTGACCACGCCGATCTGGTTGCGGCCCACGTAGACGCCGTCGCCGTTGCCAGCGACCTCGTCGCCGGCCAGTTCCAGGCCGATGAGGGCGCGCTGCGGGTTCTCCTTGCGCTCGACCAGTGCGCCGCGACCGATGAAGTCGTCCTCCTTGGTCTTGAGCGGCACGGTGAAGCCGATGCCGGCCTCGAAGGGGTCGGTCTGGTCGCTGAACTCGGAGCCGGCGAAGATGAGGCCGGCTTCGATGCGGAGGATGTCGAGTGCCTCGAGGCCCATGGGGAGCATGCCTCTGGGGCTGCCCGCCTCGAAGACGGCGTCCCAGACCGCAGGGGCATCATCGGGGTGGCAGAACACCTCGAAGCCCAACTCGCCCGTGTAGCCGGTGCGGGACACCACCAGGGGAATGCCCTGGTCGTCGCCGATGCGGGCCACGGTGATGCGGAACCAGCCCAACTCGTCGATGGTCGGCTGATCGGGTCGTGTCCAGATGATCTCGCTGAGGATCTCCCGGCTGAGCGGGCCCTGCACCTGGATGTTGTGGAGCTGGTCGGTCGAGTTGCGGACGAAGGCGTGGAGGCCCCGTTCCTCGGCCTGGCGCCGCAGCCACAGCCCGCCCGTGTCGCAACCGCCGATCCAACGGAAGTTGTCCTGGCCGAGGCGGTACACGGTGCCGTCGTCGATCATGCCGCCGGTGTCGTAGCACATGGCCGTGTAGACGACCTGTCCGACCGCCAACTTGCGGATGTTGCGGGTGACGCAGGTCTGGAGCAGCAGTTCGGCGTCGGGGCCCACCACCTCGTACTTGCGCAGCGGGGAGAGGTCGATGACGGCCACCTTCTCCCGGCAGGCCCAGTACTCGTCGAGGGCCCCGTGGTTGGTGTACGTGTTGGCGAGCCAGTAGCCGGCGTATTCGGTGAAGTTCCGGGTGAGCTCGGAGGTCCGGGCGTGGAACCCGGTCTCCTTGGTCATCTCGGGTTCGGCATCGGTGCTCATACGGAAGGCCGTCGCTTTCTTGAAGGTGTTCTCTGCCGGATACACGCGGACGTGGATGTCGGTGGGGATCCAGCCGTTGGCGGCGTCGATGTCGCAGGGGCACGCCGACGAGACGCACACCAGGTCGGTGAGCGCACGGAGCAGGACGTAGTCGCCGGGTCGGGACCAGGGTTCTTCGAAGAAGATCTGGTTGTTGTCGTCGAGGTTGGTGTTGAAGAAGAAGTTGATGGCCTCCCAACCCTTGCGGGGGGCTACGCCGAAGGGTGTCAGGACCCGGTTGAAGTTGTCGCTGCAGTTGATGTGGCCGGGGTAGCCCATCTCCTCGTAGTAGCGGGGGTTGCAGGCCGTGTTGAAGGTGTCGTGCCGGCCGACCGTGTCCTGGATGATCTCGACGAGGGGTTGGCCGTTGGCGGCGAAGTACTTGGCGAACAGGCCCGGCATGGGGTAGCTGGATCCCATGAGGCTGCGGGTCATGGTGGCATCGAGGGCCCGTTCGACGCCGGCTTCGAGGCCGGCGGTGGTGAAGACCTGGAAGTCGGAGCACTCGCGGCCCTCGACGTCGATGACCTGGATGTACTCGCCGGCGCTCACCTGATAGGCGATGGCGGTGGCCTTCGGGATCCGGATGTCCTGGTTCTGGTCGGCCAACGGGTCGGGGAGGACCTCCATGCCCGGTTCGGGCAACCGGGCCCGGTGCACCCAGACGATCACGTCCGTGGGTGGGTTCTGCTCGTGGGGGAGCATCCGGGTGCCGGGTACGCCGATCACGCAGATGACGGGAGCCTGTGCCGTGAGGCTGGTGGTCTCGCCGGCGGGGGAGTCGGGGGCGAAGAGGTGGACCGCCTCGGCGCTACCGAGGTCGATGTCCTGTGCGGCGAGTGCGTCGGCGACGCGTCGGGCGTCGTGGAGGCCGTTTTCCCGGCCATCGGCGAGGATGGCGGCGATGCCGGCGGCGGGTGCGCCGCTCTCGATGCCGAGGAGTCCGGTGTGGCAGGTGCCGGAGCGGTCGAATGCGGCGACCTCGACGGGTTGGCAGCCCTCGGTGTCGACCACCTGAAGTGCATCGCCGGACTCGAGCAGGAGGGCGGTGACGGCGCCACCCTTGACGCGGTAGCGCTCGGTACCCGGGGCGATGTCGGCCAGGCCGGGGACAAGTAGCCGAGGCCCGGTGTCAGTCGTCGTCACGCTGCTCATCAGCGTAGGCCTCCCACGGCTGCTCTTGGTGGATGAACTGATTCTGCCACCCGAATGGGCCGTTGACCAGCGAAGATACCGAGCGTCGTCCCTGTGCCGGGCGATGTCTCCGGCTGGGTGAAATTTTCACTGGCAGTGAGTGTAGTTGATGTATATGATAGCCGGGTGACAATGGGCACACCGTTTTCGCACCGATCGAAACCATCCAAGTAGCCAGGGGGAAGCATGTCCACCGACATCGAACGGTTCATCGAGGCCGAAGGACGCCAGGATCAGGTCACCGAGATCAAGCGGCAGATCGAAGCCGAAGGCATCCAGTACCTCTACTGCCAGTTCGTGTCCGTCACCGGACGGATCATGGGCAAGGGCATCCCGGCCAAGCACTTCGAGACGATCGCCAACAAGGGCTTCCAGCTCGTCTACGGCTCGACGGCCAACCTCTTCGTCGACCGGCACGGGCAATACATCGGCTACGGCGCCGAGTCACGCGAGTTGGTCGGCGTCGCCGAGACCGACACCTTCTGCAAGCTGCCCTGGGACCCCAAGACCGCCCGGGTCTTCTGCACACTCTTCCGTGGGCGTGAGGAGGAGGTCGATGGCGGTGCGTTCCTCACCTCGGACTGTCGCGGCAACCTCAGGCGCATCCATGCCGAGTTCGAGGCCAAGACCGGCCTGCACCTGCGCGCAGGCACCGAGCCCGAGATGATGTGGCTCAAGCTCGACGCCAACGGCAAGCCCACCGTCGAGGGCCTCACCAAGCCCAACTGCTACCACATCGACCAGTTCGCCGAGTTGCAGCCGCTGATCCACCGGGTGGTCGAGTACGGCGAGGCCATGGGCCTCGACATGATCCAGGGCGACCACGAGGACGCTCCCGGACAGCTCGAGTTGAACTTCAACTTCGACCGTGCCGAGCTCACCGCCGACCGGCTCACCACCTACCGCCAGATCTGCAAGCAGGTCGGGCGCGAGCTGGGCGCCTTCCCCTGCTTCATGCCGAAGCCGTTCATGGGCGTGTCGGCCAACGGCTGCCACCACAACATCTCGTTGTGGACCGGCGAGCCCGACGAGGGCGGCGAGAACAAGTTCATGCCCGAGGGCGACGATCCGCAGATCCCCGGCGCGATCGGCATGAAGGCCATCGGCGGCATCTTGGAACACATCGATGCACTCACCTGCCTGGGCTCTCCCACCGTCAACTCGTATCGCCGCCTCTGGGACACCGGCTTCTGGGCACCCGTCTTCGCCGACTGGGGCTTCCAGAACCGCACCACCGCCCTGCGCATCAGCGCCCCGGGCCGCTTCGAGTACCGCTCGGTCGACTCGGCCGTCAACCCGTACCTCACCTTCGCAGCCCTCATCAAGGCGATGGACGACGGCCTCGACCGGAACCTCGACCCGGGTCCGCCCGAGGAGCGCAACATCTACGAGGCCATGGAGGCCGGCAAGGACGTCAAGAAGATCCCGATGTCACTGGGCGAGGCCCTCAAGGCACTCGCAGCCGACGAGGTCGTCAAGAGTGCCCTCCCCGGCGACATGTACCGCGTCTTCGAGCACTACAAGCGCGACGAGTGGGAGCGCTTCATGGCGACCGTCACGGACTGGGACATCGAGGAATATCTCGACATTCTCCCGTAGGCCCGTAGGTTCGCCGGCCAGACGGCCAACAAGAACAACCCCGACCAACCAACGACCAGGAGACGCCAACCATGTGTGGTATCGCCGGCATCATCCATCGTGATGGGCCATCGGACATGGGCGCGGAGCTCACCAGGATGCTCCAGTCCATGAAGCACCGTGGTCCCGACTCGACCGGCTACGCGTTCTACAGCGAGCCGGACGACCTCGTGACCATCCGCTTCATGCTCGCCGAACCCAACGAGTACGGGGGCTTCGGCTTCGACGAGAAGATCGAGCGCAGCCGGGCCGAGGTCGAGTCCCGACTCGCCAAGATCGGTGCCGACCTGGCCACGATCCACAGCGACACCGGCTACGCCTTCCGGGCCAAGATCCGCTACGACGGCGACCTCAAGACGCTGGCCGACTACCTCGAGGACATCCCGGGCTGTCAGGTCCTGTCGCTCGGCAACTCGCTCGAGATCGTCAAGGACCTCGGCGATGCCAACTCGGTCCTGGAGCAGTACAACCTGGGAGGCATCCGGGGCACCCACGGCATCGGCCACGTGCGCATGGCGACCGAATCCGATGTCGACCTGGCCAGCGCCCACCCCTACTGGGCGTACCCCTTCGCCGACGTGGCGGTCGTGCACAACGGCCAGCTCACCAACTACCACACGTGGCGGCGTCGCCTCGAAAGGGCCGGCCACAGGTTCCAGTCCGAGTGCGACTCCGAGATCATCGCCGTGTACCTGGCCGAGAAGCTCGAGAGCGGCATGGACCTCAACACGGCCATGAAGTACAGCCTCGACGACTTCGACGGCGTGTTCACCTATCTCGTGGCGACGAGCGATCAACTCGGCATCGCCAAGGACGAGATGGCGGCCAAGCCGCTGGTGCTGTTCGAAAGCGACGACCTGGTGGTCATGGCCTCCGAGGAGATCGCCATCCGTGCCCTGGTCGGCCGCGAGGTCGATACCAGGGATCCCTACGAGCGGGAGGTGCTCACATGGCAGGTCTGACCAAGAGCGGCGTCATCTACGACGCCCGGGGGCTCGTCGAGCCGGATCCCGAGCCGCCGATGACCGCCGAGATCGACGGCGAGAAGGCCGTCATCGACGCCACCGACCTGACGACCCGCAAGATCAACCTCGAACTGAAGCGCATCGTGTACGACGAGGGTGTCAACGAGGTCACGATCGTGAACCCCGGCTCCAAGCACTCGCTGGGCGTCGGGATCCTCAAGCGTTGCAAGATCACGTTCGAGGGCAGCCCCGGTTGGTACGCCTGCGGGCTGATCGACGGCCCCGAGGTCCAGATCAACGGCCGCGTCGGCTGGTCGCTGGCCGAGAACATGATGTCCGGATCCGTCGTCGTCGAGGGCCCCGCCGGCTCCCTGACCGGTGCCGCCCTGCGTGGCGGCGACCTGGTCATCAAGGGCAACGTCGGCGCCCGTACCGGCATCGACCAGAAGGGCGGCACGATCATCACCCTCGGCAACGCCGGCATCAACACCGGCTTCATGATGCAGCGTGGTCACCAGATCATCTGCGGTGACGCCAACGACGGCCTGGGCGACTCCATGTACGACGGCTTCATCTACGTCGGCGGCAAGATCGCCTCGCTCGGCGTCGACTGCGTGCCCGCCGAGATGGACGACTCCGACCACGAGTTCATCAACCGCAAGTTCGAGATCTACGGCCTCGGCACCCCGCCCGAACTCAAGAAGTTCGAGTGCGGCAAGGTGCTCCACAACTACGACGCGCTGGAGCCTTCCGAGCGCAAGCTCGTTCTCTAGGGGGAACCGACCATGCCAGAAGCAAACGACATGAAGGGTGTCGAGGTCAAGATCGACACCAACCGTCCGACCGACGTCCTCGGCAAGAGCAAGATCTTCACACCGGAGGTCATCAACGACATCCATGTGAAGGCCGAGCTCGGCCGCTACCGGATGAGGGGCTTCTCGATCTTCAAGAAGATCCCCCACTGGGACGAGCTGGTCTTCCTGCCCGGCACCCTGACCCGGTTCGTGATCGAGGGCTACCGCGAGAAGTGCGAGACCAAGACGGTCATCGGTGGCCGCTTCGCCGCCCACCCGCTGGAGCTCGACATCCCGGTGTACATCACGGGCATGAGCTTCGGGGCGCTCTCGATCGAGGCCAAGATGGCCCTCGCCAAGGGCGCATCCATGGCCGGGACCGCGACGTGCTCGGGTGAGGGCGGCATGATCCCGCCGGAACGCGACCTGTCGACCAAGTGGTTCTACCAGGTCATCCAGAGCCGCTACGGCTTCAACCCACACCACCTGATGCTGGCCGACGCCGTCGAGTTCTTCATCGGCCAGGGCTGCAAGGTCGGCCTCGGCGGCCACCTCATGGGCCAGAAGGTCACCGAGCAGGTGGCCGAGATGCGCTCGCTGCCAGTAGGCATCGACCAGCGCTCACCGGCCCGCCACCCCGACTGGATCGGACCCGACGACCTGTCGCTCAAGATCCAGGAGATCCGGGAGGCCACCAGCTACCAGATCCCGATCCAGCTCAAGTTGGGTTCCTCGAGGGTCTACGACGACGTGCGCATGGCAGCCAAGTGCGGCCCCGACTCCATCTACCTGGATGGTGCCGAGGGCGGCACGGGCGCCGGACCACACCTCGCCACCGAGGAGACCGGCATTCCGCTCATGGCCGCCATCCCCGAGGCCCGACGGGCACTCGAGGACGTCGGACTCGTCGACGAGGTCGACCTGGTCGTCGCCGGCGGCATCCGCAACGGCGGTGACGTCGCAAAGTGCATCGCACTGGGCGCCAAGGCCGTGGCAATCGGTACCGCTGCCCTGATGGCCCTCAACTGCAACAAGCACATCGAGGGCGTCACCGACTACGAGGGCACCGTCGGCGTGCCGGCCGGCGAGTGCTACCACTGCCACACCGGCCGTTGTCCCGTCGGCATCGCCACCCAGGACGTCGAGTTGCGGGCACGCCTCGATGTCGACGAGGCGGCCCTGCGGGTCTACAACTTCCTGCACACCCTCACGATGGAGGTCCAGTTGCTGGCCCGTGCCTGCGGCAAGACCAACATCCACAGCCTCGAACCCGAGGACCTGGCGGCACTCACCTACGAGGCCTCCGCCATGGCCAAGGTTCCCTTGGCCGGTACCACCTACATCCCAGGCGTCAGCGAGGAGCGGGCGCTACAGGAGATGAAGGAAATGATGGCCAGGGGCTTCGCCCAGGCCGGGAACTAGGAGACAGCCATGGCAAAGAAGTCAGTCGCGATCGACGCCGAGGAACTCGCCGGCAGGCGCTTCGAGTATCAGGAGGACCGGTCGTTGGTCGAGGACCTCGACCTGCTCGAGCTCACGCCCGGCAAGGACCTGAACTGGCTCGAGGACATCCACATGCTCGAGGAGGACGGCATCCCGGCGGTGTTCGACCGCTACTCGAACTCGTTCCTTCGGATCTACTTCGAAATCCCGGAGGGCCGGGAGGACGAACTCGCCCGCAAGGTGCTCATGAAGCACCTCATCTCCGGCAACTCCTACGGCATCCAGCTCAAGGAGAAGCACTGCAAGTTCCATCAGGTCGAGCTCGGCCCCTGGGTTGCCGACTCCAGGTCGGTCGGCGACAACTACACGGCACCCGTGCTCGAGGGCTGGGAGGCCCCGACCCACTAGGTCCCCGAATCCCCGAACCGTCGTTCGGGCCGTCGGCCCCCGGGTCGGCGGGGTTCTGCCCCGTTCCGTCAAGCAGGGAGTCTCCATCGTGAGTTCTTCGCCAGTACCCGAGTCCGTCCGCTACTGCATCATCGGTGCCGGAATCCACGGCCTGTCGACCGCCTGGCACCTGGCCCGCGAGCTCAAGGCCCGCGGCACCGGTGACGGCAGCGACATCGTCGTCCTCGAGAAGTCACACGCCGGCGCCGGCCCTTCGGGGATCGCCTGCGGCGTGGTCCGCAACAACTACTTCCAGCCAGCCATGCGCGAGTTGATGGCCCACTCGGTCCAGGTGTGGGAGTCGGACCCCGAGGCGTTCGAGTACCACGCGGTCGGCTACCTCCAGATCTCCTACGAGGAGATGCGGGAAGACGTGGCGACCATTGCCACCCAGCAGGAGGCCATCGGCTACGAGTCGGTCTTCATCGAGGGCGAGCAGGAGACCGCCACCTACATGAAGGGCATCTTCGACGACTGGCGCTGCACCGGAGTGACCAGCGTCCTGCACGAAAAGAAGGGTGGCTACGCCCACAACATGGCGACCGTCAACGCCCTCCTGGCCAAGGTCGAGGCAGAGGGCGTCAGCGTGGTCACCGATGTGCTGGTGACCGAACTGGCCGTGAACGGTGGCGCCGTCACCCATGTGGTCACCAACGAGGGCCAGGCCATTGCCGTCGACCATGTCGTCGCCGCCGCCGGCCCCTGGGTGCCGAAGTTGTGGGAGATGCTCGACCTGCCCGACACCACGGACATCCTCGTGGACGGCGAGATCCTCACCCAGCCGACCTGGAAGTTCTGGGCCCTCCAGGAGGGCACCCTCGACGTCGATCCCGGCTACCTCATGAACAACGAGGGCACGATGCCCCCGGTCGTCCACGTCGATGCCGATGCGCCGCTGTACGACGAGGACGGCAAGCAGCTCATCGACGGCAAGTGGGGCATCTACTACAAGCCCGACTTCAACTTCGGCGGCGTGCAGGGCGGTTACATGCCCTACCCGGTCGAGCGTCCCTGGCGGGATGTCGCCATCGACCCGTACGGCCCGTCCAGCCCGGACTTCATCGTCGGCGAGGATTTCCGCGAGGTGTGGGCGTCGGCCCTTTCGCACTGTCAGGGTCGGTTCGAGGGCAAGGCCAGCCTCATGAGCCACGCTCCCTCGGGCGGTATCGGAGCCTTCACCCCCGACAGCTTCCCCGTGTTCGACACCTTCTGCGAGAACGTCTACGTGATCGCCGATTCGAACCACGGGTTCAAGATGATCGGCGTGGGTGCCCTCGTGGCCAAGGAGCTGGTCGGCGAGACGCAGTCGCTGCTCGAGCCGTTCCGGTACTCCCGGTACGCCGCCGGTCGCCTGCACCCGCTCAGCAACTCGCCGTACCCCTGGAGCTAGATCTCTGGGGCCAGATCCCTGGGAGCTAGCGGTCCGAGGGTTCCCGTTCAAAGAGCCGGCGCTCGATCTCGGTGGGCCAGGGCCAGCCCAGGAGCCTTCCGGCGGCGAGCGCACCGAGTGCGGGGGCGCACTTGGCGGCGTAGCCGTTGCCGCCGATGAGCGCACTGACCCGATCGGTCAGGTCGTCGATGACCGGATGGCCGGACGCCGTGTAGGTGGTGACACAGGGGACCGTGCGGCGTCGGACCACGTCACGGTCGAGGAGCAGGCCGGGGAGCAGGTCGAGGAGCAGCCGTTCCTGGCCGGCGGCTCCCTCGAGGTCGCCATCGGTGCGGAACCAGGCAGAGATCCGGTCGGCGTCGAGTCGCCGCCCATGGTGTGAGACGCCGATCTTGACCACGACACGCCCGTCCGGGCCGGCCTTCGGCGGGAGCACGAAGCAGTGTCGGTCCTCGGCGTCGGGCTTGACGATGAGGCTTGGCAGGTCGGCCAGCCGCTCGGCGTCGGCGGGGGAGAGCTCGACGTGGAGCATGGTGTGGGTACCGACGGTCAGGTCCAGGTCACCGGCCGGCGTGTCGCCGTGGGCGAAGAATGGCCCCGTGGCGAGCACGACCCGATCGGCGGCGAACGTTCCGGCCGACGTCCCGAGCTCGACGACGTCTCCCCGGTCGAGCACCGAGGTGACCAGTGCGTCGATGACGGTGCCACCGGCGGAGGCACAGGCCGTGCCCTCGGCCCGAACGTAGGCCCGGGGGTCGAGATGCCCGGCGCCCGGCCCCTGGTGGATCCCGTGGAGGCCCTCGGGCAGGTTCAGCAAGGGAAAGCGGGCCCGCAGGCCAGCTGGGTCGTGGCGGACACAGCCGAGGTCGAAGCGTGTGTCGGCATCGGCCAGCAGATCGATCTCGGCGGGTGGGGCGATCCAGAGGTGTCCCACCTCGGTCAGGATCCGTTCGCCGGTGGCCGCCTCGAGGCGGCGGAAGTCATCGAGCGCACGGTGGCCCAGCCAGGCCCGGATCGGATCGGGGTCGATCACCCGCGTGATGCGGGTGTCGTCGTGGTGGCTGGCGAAGACCCCGTCGTGCGTGCGGCGGTCGGCGGGTTCGCCCTGTCCGACCAGCAGGACGGAACAGCCGGCCTCGGCCAGCAGTCGGGCGCAGGGGCTGCCGAGCATGCCCCGCCCCACCACGGCCACGTCGAAGGCCCGGTCAGGCACCTCGGTCGGGACGGCCGGCCTGGACCTCGGCGAACATGTTCCACACGAGGAGCACCATGGCGACCGTGGCCGCCAACGCACCGACCCGGAGTCCGATGCCGACATGGAGTCCATTGTGGCGCATTTCAGCGATGTCGACGTCAACTCCCGGCAGTCGCCGATGCTGATGCCGAGGCCTCGGTGGCGAGCGCCTTGCGGTCGACCTTGCCGATCGCCAGCCGTGGCAGTTCGTCGCGGACATGGATCGCCTTCGGCACCTTGTAGTTGGCGAGCCGCTCACGACAGTGGGCGTCGAGGATCGCGGCCAGGTCGTCGGCCTCGTCTCCGGTATCGGGGGCCGCCACGACGAACGCATGGCCGACCTCGTCGAACACCGGGTCGGGGATCGAGACGACCGAGGCCATCTGGACCGCCGGATGGTCCTCGAGGCAGCGTTCGACCTCGCGGGGGTAGACGTTGTAGCCGCCGGACTTGAACATCTCGGAGAGCCGCCCGACGATCGAGACGTTGCCGTCGGGCCGCAACACCGCCAGGTCGCCGGTGTGGAGCCAGCCGTCGGCGTCGATGGCGTCGGTGGTGGCCTCGGGCCGGTTCCAGTAGCCGGCCATGAGCCAGTCGCCCCGCACGTGGATCTCGCCCTGTTCGCCGACGTCGGCGTCCCGACCGTCGTCGGTGACGATGCGGTATTCGTGGCCCTCGATCGGGGAGCCCACGGTGGAGGTGAGGATGTCGACGTCGGCGCCTTCCCGGGTGCACATCACGCCGCCGGTGGTCTCGGTCATGCCGTAGCCGGTGGTGCAGCGACCGGCATCGGTGGCCTCGAGGAGCCGTTCCAGCACCGGGGCCGGCATGGCGGCGCCGCCCCATGCGATCTGTTCGATGCTCGACAGGTCGGCGTCTGCGAAGTCGGGATGGTTGGCGCAGAGCTGGAACATGGTGGGGACCCCGCCCCAGACCTGCACCCGTTCACGGGCGATTGCCGCCAGGGTGGCGGCGGGGTCGAAGCGCTCCTGGAACACGATCGGGCCGCCGCCGATCATCTTGCGACAGCAGATGTCGCTGACCGAGCCGACGTGGTTGACGGGGAGGCAGCAGATGATCTTGCCGCCCCCGTTGCCGCGCGCTGACCCGCCGGTCACGCCGCAGTAGCAGACGCCGTGGTGGGTGAGGAGGGCGCCCTTGGGGCGACCGGTGCTCCCCGACGTGTAGACGATGAAGGCCGGGTCGAGCGGCTCGACGGCCGCACGCCGGGCGGCGAGGTCGGTGGCGGTGAGGTCGGCCCCGCCCTCCATGAACGAGGCGCCATCGGGCCCGTCGACCCGGATCGACCGCT
>Ga0208879_1002362_pt1 | contig 16758 bp, 16 predicted proteins | sample Knorr_S15_td_Bot_FD_185605 | JGI IMG/M metagenome (GOLD analysis project Ga0208879, IMG submission 185605) | Marine microbial communities from Southern Atlantic Ocean transect - Knorr_S15_td_Bottom_ad_5009_LV_A (SPAdes) (version 2) | ecosystem: Environmental > Aquatic > Marine > Oceanic | place... | reverse complement strand
TATTCATTATCTTAAGAATTTGTTTTACCATAGTAAGATTATCAATTTCATTATTTGCAGAAATATTGTATGTTTCTCCTGCTTTACCATTAAGAAGTGCCAGTAATACAGCTTTACAATGATCATCAACATAAATCCAATCTCTAATGTTTGCACCATTACCATAAATTGGAATTTTTTTATTTTGATTTGCTAAAATAATGGTTTTTGGAATAAGTTTTTCTACAAATTGTCTTGGCCCATAATTATTTGTGCATCTAGTTATAATTACATCAGAATCATAGGTTACACAATAAGAATTGATTAAAAGTTCTGCAGCAGCTTTTGTAGCAGCATATGGACTGGACGGATTAAATTTTGATTGTTCATTGGCGCTACCTGTAGATAAACTCCCAAAAACTTCATCGGTTGATATTTGTATCATGCGTTTCTTTTGTTTTGTAATTATATCTAGGATTGTAAATGCACCTCTTATGTTAGATACTAAAAATGGATTGGCATCATTTATACTTCTGTCAACAAATGTTTCAGCAGCAAAGTTGACAACTGAATCACATTTTGAGATCAGTTCATTCATTAAATTTTTGTTAGTTATATTTCCCTTTACGAATTCATATCTATCAGAATTTTTTATTTCATCTAAATTATGTTGGTTAGAACCAAATAATTCGGCATCAACATTGACAACCTCAAAATCATTTTCTTTTTGCAGTAATTTGATGATGAAATTACTACCAATAAATCCTAATCCTCCAGTAACTAATATTTTCATAAAAAAAAGATTTTTTTTGTATTAATAAAATATTGTATTAAGTTGTATTAATTTTCAAAATTAAATAAATACTTATCAATTATACTAAACTTTTATTCATGCTTATTTTAAAGTGAAATCATGAATTCTGATGAAATTACTTTTACAAAACTTGAAAAACACGTTACAAGAGATATCAATAATAAACATGAAAATGGTTCTTTAACTGTTGTTTGGAGAGATTGGGATAAAATTTTACCAATTACTCCAAAAATGGTGTATGTAAGCTCTGTAAATTCTGGTGAAATCAAGGGACCTCATGTACATAAAAAACGAAATAGTTACTTTACTTGTATTCACGGCAAAGTTATTTTTATAGTTAGACAAAACGATGGAACATATACAGAGATAGAATCAAGTGAAGAAACACCAAATTTGATACAAGTGCCAATTAATTTTGCATCAGCACATATTAACATTTCAAATAATGTTTCAAGAGTTTTAGTTATTACAGATTTGGCTTGGAGACCTGATGATAACGAGATGGAAAATATTTCTTTTGGTGATTATGACTGGAAAAAATGGGAAAGCTGATAATTTTAACAATTCTACAATTTTATTAATTGACTCAGATTTTGATCTAAGCAAGATTAAAACTATTACAAAAGATTTTCATTGTGATAAAATCATTAGCTTTGATTATAATTCACACAAAAATTTAAATTTAGAAAATATAGAACATCAAACTTCTGATGAGTTTATAACGCAAGAAAATACGAATGAAATTCAAAATCATCTTTATACTTTTAGTAAATGGCATCATGAAAAATCAATTCAAAAATTTTTTATGATTGAAGGTTTGAATATTGGGCAATTACTTCAAGAACAGTTTATTGATTATATGATTAAATTTTTAAAAAAATTCTTTGAGTTTAAAAAAATTTATGAAAAATTTCCTAACTCATTGTTTATTTCCTCAGGAATTTTATATGAAATTAGTGCAATCTTTTCCTCTAATGTACAGAAAATTGATACTGATGTGGAAGTAAACTATGATTTTGTTCATGATAAAGTACGTATAGATCTTAACCTAGGCAAAAACCGTATTAATTTTTCATTATCATCATCAAAATATAAAAAAATAAAGCATTTTTCAGAAAAATTTACCCAATCTTTATTCAAACCAAAAACTACTTCAAATTCACGTAATGTATTATTGGTTGAATTATCGACGGAGAGGTATCAAAAGCTCTTAGAGGAGTCAAGAAATCATAACATCAATCTTATACAATTTGGAATAAGACGACCAGCAATTTGGAATATGAATACATTTAAGATAATTAAAAATACAAAATGTGGCATAATTACTCCCGGTTCATTGATTAATTCAAAATTAAAAATCAAAATTCAAGAGCAAAAAAATCTGATAACAAAGCAAATATCGGAACTCTATCAGCACGATGAAATTTTATCTCAATATTTTTCATATGAAGGATATTCTTTTTGGTGTGCCATAAAACCAATTATACAAAAATTATTCGAAAAAAGAACAGAACACATTGCACGTGATATTCAAACAATAAAGGCATTGTTTCAAAAAATTACAATAGATACTGCAGTTATTCCATCTGAAATAGGAATTACTGAACAAATTGTAATCAACGAATCTAAAAAACATGGCATAAAATTAGCGCTTTTGCAACATGGAATGTACTATGATACAAAAGAAGCAAAGGAAACAAATCTCTCAAAAGGGCTTTATCCCGTTAAATCTGATAAATTTTTAATTTGGGGTAAGGTTTCAGAAAGTGATTCAAAAAACAACGGTTTCATTGAACCTACAAAATTAAAAATTATTGGGCATCCAGGGTATGATTCTTGGAAATCCACTTCTATACACAAGGATACCTCTTGTGTTCTTTTGGCGTTATCAGGACCTGACCATATGTTCATTCAAGGACATCAAGTTAGCGATATTATAAAATTTGAAAAGCAGTTAGAACAAATTTGTAAAATAGTTATGTCAATGAAAAAGAAATTAATTATAAAAGTTCATCCAGCATTTCATGTTTTTGATTTTTCCGAAATGATCAAAAAAATTAGTCCGGATATAGAAGTAATTTCTACTGGAAGTATTATGGAACTGATTAATTCATGTGATGTTATGATTGCTACTAATTATACTACTGCAATTTTAGAATCCTATTTATTACAAAAACCAGTAATTTGTTTACCTATTATAGATTATAATCTAGGTATTCCAACACTTTTTGATTTTAATGCAGACATGATCATATCAATTGAAAAGGTTCAGATGACTTTAGAAAAATTAATGTGTGATAAGGAGTTTAAAAATAAAACAATCCAGAGGCAGAATAAATTTGTTGAGTACTATTTATCAAATCATGGAAATTCTTCAAAAAAACTACTTGAATATATTAAAACAATGTAAAATGTGGTAATATGATTGGTTGTATAATACAAGCAAGGATGGGATCAAGTCGTCTCCCAGGAAAAGTTTTAATGAAAAGTGAAAATGGAAGACCACTTTTGTATCATGTCGTAAATCAATTACGATATTGCGCAAAAGTAAAAAATTTAGTTATTGCAACTACTAAAAATCAAGAAGATGATGAAATTGAAAAATTTGCAAATAATAATACAATTAATATTTTTCGTGGTAGTGAAAAAGACGTTCTGGACAGATATTTTCGATGTGCAAAAAAATACTCATTTTCAACTATAGTAAGAATTACTTCTGATTGCCCATTAATTGATCCACAAATTGTTGATAAAGTAATTGAAAGGTTTTTTTCAGGAAATTATGATTATGCAACAAATACGCTAATTCGTACTTTTCCCATGGGAACTGATGTTGAAGTGTTTTCTTTTAGTGCATTGGAAAGAACATGGAAAAATGCACAATTACCGTCTGAAAGAGAACATGTAACACCTTATCTTCGCAATAAAGGGAATTTTAAAATAATTAATGTTGAAAATGATAAAAATATTTCGAATTTAAGATTGGCTGTTGATAGAATAGAAGATTTTGAACTAATAAAAGAAATTCTAAAAAACATCTCAGTTATCCCAATACATTTAGAAGATACGCTAGAATTATTTTCACGAAAACCAGAATTAATTGAAATTAATAAGCATATCAATCATAATGAAGGTTTTAACAGATCACTAAAAGAAGATCAAGAATTTATGAATAAACAAAAAAACAATCATAAAATTGTATAATAAAATTAGAGATTATTTCAGAACAACTTAGATTTTGTTTTACAAACTACTATATGATTAGAGAATACTAACTATACAAGTTAAATTTAATTATTTTTGCTCCTTAATTGAAGATATTTTGCTACAAGATACACAGTACTACTAGAAAATCCTATTAGATACGCAATTGCAATTCCAGTGACTTCGAATAATTCTGATAAAGGAAATATTGAAATTGCAAGAACACAAAAAGTGATTACATTTCCTACTAAAACAAATTTGGTCTTTTCCCGACCCAAAAAACTGGAGAAAATCATAATAGAAATTGTTCTGGGTATGACTGCAAGACTAAGAATTGGAATTAGATCAACAGTAGTTGCATATGCTGGTAAAATAATTGGTATTACTAGTGGGGCAACAAATATTCCAAGCAACATAATAAAAAATGAAACTACAATGGTTAGAATTTTTATTTTTCCAGTAGATTCTCCAATTGAATCTTCATGTAATGTATATTTAAAAACTATAACAGGAATGATCAACATTAATTCCATTATTTGTAATCCGACAAAATAATTACCAAGAACAGAAAAACCAAGAAGCGGCGCTATGATTAACTTATCAATATGGTTACGTGCAGTAGCACTTAGATCAGCTATCCAATTATGAAACAAAAATTTTTTTCTTTCTCTAATTATAGAAAAATTTACTTTATTATTTTTAAAAGACTTGTAAATTATTTGTGAAAAAAGAAGCATGGATACACCATAACCAGCAAGTATTCCTTCAGGACCAAAAGCAAAATAAAAAGTTAATGCAAGTATTACAAATAAAATTTTTTGGGTAACAAAAATTTTAAAATATTTTTTATAAAGCTTTTTACCTAATGTCTCAAATAGTATGAAATTAAAAGCTACAATTCCTACAACTGAAATACTAACACCAAAATTTTCAAAGATCAAAAATAATATAATTCCAGCTACTGTACTTGTTATTATTCCTAGAAAATAAAGTGAAGATTCAATTTTAACTCCCTTAGCAGTATAAACCTGCATTGCATATCCACCACCATAATTTACTATCACAGAACTAATTCCAATAATTGCTAAAAAATAACTTAATTCACCATAAGAATCTGTACCTATTATACCTGCAATTAAAATCCAGAAAACTGCAGTGATAGTAGTACCAATAATATTTGAAGAACCTATTGTTCCAACACTTCTTAATCCACGCACGTTTTTGATATCTTTCCATTTCATTTTTATATTAAATTCTCAATTAGATTCATTGTTTTTTAGAAAAGTTATAAAAAATATTCTATCATAAGCTTTGTTTTACCCTTATTAAAAATAAAACAGCATGATAATTGGTGCATTTTTTGATAATTATAAATTTGGTTTTATGGAGGGTCTTATGGTTTTTTTAGATTCAAATGATTTTAGTGCATCTTCAACATCACCCAAAGTAAGATTACATTGGGTACCCACAATTTTTTTATATGGATATTTACTTTTTGTTTTTTGCACCAGTTTAATAGCTAAATCCAAAGCTTGAGGCTTGTAATTATGCATTCCAATTATCGTAATACATTTTGTAATAATTTCTGATGAATCTAAAGTGAATTTACTGCCAGGATAAATCGCACCGAGTATAACGTATTTGCCTCCAATTCGTAAAAATTTAATTCCCTGCTCAATAACTTTTTGGTCTCCTGTTACTTCAATTACATAGTCTGCACCAATCCCCTTAGTTATTTTTTTAATTTTTTCTATAATGTTATTTTCATGTTTGATATTTATTACATAATCGGCACCAAATTCTTTTGCTAAAGAAAGTCTATCTTGCATCTTGTCAAGTGCAATAACTTTTTTTGCTCCTAATTGTTTTGAAAATGCACATGCATACAATCCAAGTGCACCACAACCTTGGACTACTACAAAATTACATTTAGAAAAATTCGATTCATATAAACTACCGATTACAGTTGCACCAGCACACATTAATGGTGCAGCTTCTTGATCAGAAATTTGGTTAGGAATTTTAAAGATGAAACTACCTTTACGAATAAGAATAAAATTTGCAAATCCACCAGTTAATCCCAAATTATCAACACTTTTTGTATGACCATATTTGAATAAATTAACACATTTTTGTGGGAGACCTTTTTTACAAAAGAAACACTTCTGACAACTTGTGGTCATTGACCATGTAACTCTATCGCCTATGGCCAGTTTCTCCCCGTTAAAATCAAATCGTAAATTTTTACCTAGTTTTACAATCTTACCAACAATCTCATGACCTAAAATTACAGGTGTTGGAAATGGTCTATGACCTAACCAAGTATGTACGTCAGAACTACAGATTGTTGCCAAAGAAATCTTAACAATTGCTTCATAGGAACCAATTTTCTGAGGAATTGGAAATTTTTTTTCTGTTAGTGGCTTATTTGCACCATTGAAAATAATTGCTAATGCCCTATTATCTGACATAGACACATTCTAAATGCCAAGAATTAAACCTTAACTACTAATTAAAAAATTGTTTTAAATTATTAGAATTTTCAGAAGAATTTGTTTAATTCTAGATTAGGATTAGCTAAATTATCACTCTCAATGAAAATCTGTGTCCATAATTCAAGATTAAATAAAAAAAGAAGCTGACGCAGAATTATGTCATTAATTTCAATTTCCTTATTAGTAATATTACCATCATTATTACTAACAATATTCTGAAAAAGATTATTTGCATATGATTTTGAATTAACTAAATAAGGTCTTTTTTCTTTGAAGGAATTTTCAATTGCTGATTCAGCTAACGGCAAAAATTCCTTGATAAAAAAATCGTAAAATGGAATACCCCATGGAAATTTTTTTCTTTTTGCAATTTTTTCGGGCAAAAATTTTGTTGCTAGTTTTTGGAGAATATACTTTTTATTAATTCCATTTTCTTGATTTATCTTCAAATTTGGAGGAATAGAGAGTGAAAATTGAGCTAATTCATAATCTAGGAACGGTTCTCGCATTTCAACCGCATGTGCATAACCACATCTATCAATTCTCCAAGTTTGAGCACCGGGAATTTCGGTTTTTATTTCAAATAGTAATGCTTGGTTAAGTAAACTAGCATTTTTATTTTCTTCAATAGTCTTTAGGAATGCATTTTTGGGATTGTTTGTACTATTATTATAATTCATTACGTTATCGTTAAAAATTTTAGTTGAATTACCATCTTTAAAAAATCCTGATGTTATTGAATCAAGTTTTTTTTCTAATGGAATATCTGGATCATTTTTTGAATAAATTAAATATCTATTATAACCGCCAAACAATTCATCAGCGCCTTCTCCAGTATACACTACAGTTACAAACTTTTTTACTTGTTCAGAAACTAGATAGTTAGATAAAATTGACGGTCTTCCAAATGGAAATTCCATATGCCAAAGAATAGTAGGAAGTGATTTAGATAGGTAATCAAAATTTAGTAAAATTTCTTTATGATCTGTTCCACAATGTTCTGAAACAATCTTCGCTTCAGAAAACTCGTCCAGTTCATGACCAAATCCTGTTGTAAATGTCTTCACAGGTTCATCTGAAATTTTACTTAGAATGGCAACCATTACACTAGAATCCAACCCTCCAGACAATAGAGCACCCAACGGTGCATCGCTGACTTTCCGTAATCTGATGGATTTAGTGAGAATTTCTTCCAAGTTTTTTAAATAATAATCCTCACTACGTTCTGATTCAATTATAGATAGGTCCCAATATTTTTCAATTTTGAGTGATTTATCCAGAAAGGAATAGATCAATTTATGGCCAGGTAAAAGCTCATGAATGCCTTGGAACATTGTTTGGCCATCAATTGTGTAAGCATATGTTACAAATTGATATAATCCATCATAATTTATTTGCCGTTTGACACCATCAAATTGTAACAGCGATTTAATTTCTGATGAGAATAAAAGATTATTATTCACGGTACAGTAGAATAATGGTTTTACACCAAGTCTATCTCGCGCAATAAACAATTTTTTCTTATTTGAATCCCATATTGCAAATGAAAACATGCCATTTAATTTATGAACGCAATCTTCACCATATTCTTCATATGCATGTACTATAACCTCTGTATCGGTATTTGTGTAAAATTTGTGTTTATTTTCTAATTCCTTTTTTATTTCTTGGAAATTGTAGATCTCACCATTTAGAACTACCCAAATTGAGCTATCTTCATTGTGTAATGGTTGTTTAGCATTTTCAGAAAGATCAAGTATCTTTAATCTCTCACAACAAATAGAAATAGAGTCATCAATGTAGAATCCTTCTTGTTCAGGACCTCTATGCTTTATCACCTGACCCATACTTCTGATTAAATTTTGATCATTCCAAGTGATCCCACATATACCACACATTCAATAAACCTCAAGTAACCAATGTGGAAAAAGTTTTTTTAGCAGATTCAAATTCAGCCTTTCCATCTATATCAATCCATGGCAAATTTTCTGTTTCAATGAACTCTGCACTAATTCCATGTTCAATCATTTTTTCTATAGCTGCAACAAAATAGGCATCACGATTTTCCTGTTCAATATATTCTGACATTTCATCAAACAATGTTTTATGAATTGCTTTTTGAAATTTAACCATACCAATAAAATTTCCATCCGCAGAATTTATTGGCATTGTTTTATTAATTTGGAGAACTTTCCCATTTTCAATTTTTACTCTAAGCGTTTCCGCCCTAGTATTTTTTTCAACTACTAAGCATATATCGGCATCATGTTCGTAGCATTTTTTTAAAATTTTTCTATGAAATAACAAATCAGCATGTAAGCAGATAAAGTCGTCTTTCACAAAATTTTTTGCTTTAAATAATGAATATAGATTATTTGTGTTTTCAAAATTCTCATTAAACTCATATTTGATATTTGTATCTAGATGTTCTTTTACCAGATGTTCTTTTATCATATGTTCATTATACCCAGTAATTATCATTACATCATCAATGCCTAATTGGCTTAAACATGATAGTTGATATTGAATAAGAGACAAATTTCCAATTTTTAGGAGACATTTGGGCATGTCCATATCCCCCATTCTGGTTCCACGCCCAGCAGCCAGGATAACTCCTTGCATCATTTTTAGTCCTTAATTACAATTAAATCTGTTTAGACTAATTCATACCTTAATTTGCGCTACATTTCTTACTATAGTATATTTTTTATAACTTTTCTAAAAACAACTTTTGAAAGTGGCAATGTTAAAATCTGAAATACTTAAAGAAATATTTAAAAAAAATAAGCAAAAAAAAGACCCAATACTAATTTCTGTTAAAATTAAAAGAGGAAAAAATGTTAATAAAAGAATCACATTGGAATCCATTGAAATAAAAACACGTTTTATGAACTCCATCTCAAAATAATTATACAGATTTGAATTTCTCTTGACTATGAAAGCGTTGATTCTTGCAGCAGGTAGGGGAAATAGATTGATTAAAACTATGCATGATTTACCAAAACCTCTAATTGACATAAATGGAACTTCGCTAATTCAAAGACAAATTAATTTACTAAGAAAGAAAGGCATCACAGAAATATTTGTGATTAGAGGTTTTAAACCAGAAGAATTTCATTTGGAATATGTTTCATATATTGAAGATAAGCAATATGATAAACATGATCAGTTAGGTAGTTTAATGGCAGCTGATTCTCAACTTTCAGAAGATGTACTAATAACATTTGGGGATATACTTTTTGACGAAAATATTCTTGAACAAATTTTGTCATCTAGTTCAAATTTTGCAGTAGCAGTTGATCTTAACTGGACTAAATCTTACGAAAAAAGAAGCGATAATCCGATAGAATTAGCAGGAAAGGTAATGATAAAAGATGGAAGGATTGAAAAATTCTCGGAAAATCTTCCCGTAGAAAAAGAGGGTTGTTTGATTGGTGAATTTTTAGGAATTATAAAATTAAGAAATATCTCTACAGTGATTTTACAAAAACATTTACAACAATTAAGAAAAATCCATAAGGGAAAATTTCATGATGCAAAATCATTCGAGTTAGCAAAACTTACGGATTTCTTACAGGATCTTGTAGAGTCAAAGGTGGAAATCGACCCAATATTTGTAGATGGAAAATGGTGTGAAATAGATACGCCAAAAGACTTGGAGTTAGCGCGAAAACAGTTTTTATGATTTATTTAACATGTTTAATTTATTCCAAAGTTCATCTTCAATAGGAAAAGATTTACCATAAAGATTATTTTCTTCATTAGGGTCATCTTGAAGATTGTAAAGTTCTTTGGTATCATCATATTCATTAAAAATTAATTTCCAATTAGAAGTACGAACGCATTTTGTATTTGGTTTTTTTGGAGGCATTTTTTCTGATAGTTGATTTGCTGTTTCAGTGAAAGCAATTTCCTCTGGAATTTTTTTGTTATAAAATAATGGAATTATAGACTGGCCATCAAAATGTGAAAATGTTTCATCAAATGGAATTCCTAGAAAATCAATAATCGAAGGTAAGAAATCAACATGCCTAATTTGTTGTGTTATTAGATGTGGTTGAAATTCAGAAGATATGAATGAACAAAATGTTCGAATTGTGTAATCATAACAGAATGCACCATAAGCCCTTTCGCCCATTTTTTCACCAAGACTAATCCCATGATCTGAAAAAATCATAACAAGTGTGTCTTTAGTTAAATCTTGATCATTTATTGCATCTAGAATATTTTTTAGATAGATTTCACTTTTTTCGAATAACTTGTCATATCGTTCCTCGTTTTTTTCTCGGTTTTTGAAATATTCTTCACTAAAATTTGTGTAGGCCTTTAAAACTGAATTCATAATCCCTGTATGGATTTTTTCGTAATGCAGATATAAGAAGAAATTTTTCCCTTCAGAAAATTTAATTTTCATTAATTTTATCAGATTTTTATGTCTATCAATCAGATCAGAGCTAGTTTCATCGTAAATTTCAAATTTTTCAAAATCGGAAATAGGTAACGCTAATTTAGAGTGAATATCAGCATGGGTGTAATAATTTTGTTCAGTTAAATATTTTGTAATAGTTTTAAATTTTTCATTCTTAAATTTTAACGAATGCCAATAACTGAAACACCCATTCCTGTTTCCATACGATCCGCTAAAAACTGCGTGTACTGAAGAATTAGTATACGGAGCATATGTGATTGACTGGGAACAAAAATTGGTTCCAGGAAGATAATCTGTAAAAATTTTAGAGTTTTCAGCTCTATCATATCTACAACCATCAATACATATTATAATCAAATTTTTTTTCATGGCATTATCTGTGGATTGTGTTCACCGACGATAATGTCCAATAGATTTTATAAAAGTAGGTATAAAATTTTGATAATGGAGATTCTGGAAAAAACAATTTTAGATTCAGATATGTGTTGGGATAATACATTAGAAAATTCACCTGAGAAGTTTTCGGTAGTACTAAATAGTAAAAGTTTGGATGAATTACTCATTAATAGAGGCAAAATACCTAATGAAGATCCAAATGATTTTAAATTTTTGAAAGAATATGTTGAAAATTTAAAAAATAAAATTTTAATCAGCGGATGTGGTTTTTTTGTTATTAATGGTCATGAATTATCAAACCTCAGTTTAGATGAAAAACGAAGTATTTACACTATAATTTCAAAAATAATTGGAGAATTATTAGAACAAAATAAAGATCATGAAAAAGTGGTTGTGATAAAAGATTTAGGAAAAACTATGAAAACCGGTGGTAGATATCATCAGACTAAAGAGGGAGGTTCTTATCATACAGACGGTTCACATATTTTCAAAAATCCTCCAGATTATGTTGGTTTATTGTGTATAAATCCTGCCAAAAGTGGTGGTGTAAGCAAATTCATGTCAGCATACACCATACATAATAAACTTCTAAAAAAACAGAAATTACAAAAAATTCTTTATGAAAAGTTTCATCATGATAAGAAAAATGAGGGTGTGGGAGAAGAAGATGCTACAAGATTTGAGCCAATATTTCAATTTGTAAACAATGAATTAAAATTCAAATATCAAAGAGAATTAATTTTCACAGGTCATAAAAAAGCTAAACAACCACTCACACAAATTCAAATTCAAGCTATTGAATTTCTGGAAGAAATTTTAAGTAATTCAGATCAAGTTGTGACTTATACATTAAAATCAGGAGATATGATGTTCAGTAATAATAGATGGTTAATTCATGATCGAACGTTATTTGAAGATTTTGAAGATAAAAAACTAAAGCGGTTATTACTAAGAACTTGGATAAGGGAAGATAAATTAAATTAACTTCTTTTTTATAGCGAATAAAAGAACAGATGAAAGTGTAATCGAATCAATAATTTTTCCATTCAATGCCATTTTTAATAGCTTCTTAAATTGGATTTTTTTGACTTGTAGCATTTCATCGTCATCCAAATTTTGCTTACCATTTTTTTCGAAATCTTTTGCAATAAAACAATGAACTCGTTGAGTACTATAACCAATTGAAGTATAAAAACTGAAAAAAGGAATCATTTTTTTTGATTGATAACCAGTTTCTTCTTCGAATTCTCTAAATGCACAAGCAATTGGTTTTTCATTCTTCTCCATATTTCCAGATGGTATTTCAATATCAGTTTGGTTTGGAAATCTATTATGAGAGACAACCAGAATATGTCCATCTTTGTATGCAAGAATTGCAGCAATATCTGGACGATGAACTATATCTCGAGATATTTTTGCCCCAGAAATAATAGTTGTATATCTATAGATAGGAAATTTTTCACTTTTCAGAATTTTTCGTTTCATGGTGTTTTTTTTGATTATTATAAAATTATAAGTATCTAATGTTTGGATTAAGTTACTAATTAATCAAAAACAAGCTTTAGATATCTTGGCATAATTTGTTTGCCATGGGATCATCAAACAGTGATCTAATTAAACCCAACATACTTTTTCTGCTTCTCGATTCATTTAGAGCAGACAAAATTTCTGGTCCAGACAAGAATTCTTTGACACCTAATTTTGATTATATCAAAAAAAACGGTGTATTCTTTGATCACGCTATAAGTTCTAGTGATAGTTCTCTGTTGTCACTCGCCGGATTATTTTCAGGCAAGCATCCTTTTAAAACAGGCATGCGGTCATCAAAATTAACAAAACTTATTGATACAACTAGTTATTTGGAATTTTTAAAAAATCATGGTTACAAATTATATGGAGATATACCAAAAGCTGATTCTTTCCTTGAAATTATACCACCAGACTTTGAAAATAATGAGGAGACTTTTTGTACAACTAGAATTGGTACTGATATTAAAAATGTTAATAGAACTTCTACAGGACAAAAAGAGTTCAAAGAAGAGTCCAGAAGAATAACTTTAGACAGATTAAATTCCAAGATGAAAGAACCATGGTTATTCCTAATGCATGCGGGAGATTTGCACTTTCCAATTACTAATCCAAAAGGATTTCAAGATGAAAAATTTGGTTCGGATAATTATGAAAAACAAGTTTCTGCTATAGATTATTGGTTAGGTCAGGTTCTTGAAAAAGTTGACTTGAAAAAAACTTTGGTAGTGATAACTGGTGATCATGGTTCGTACATTCAATCATTAAACAAAGAATCCTTGAATATTGATTTTCAAGATAGAGGAGATTTGCAAATGAAAATTGGAGGAATTTCAAATAGATTTCCAAAATTTTTGGAACCACTAAAACTTTATCTATTTTTAACACGTGAAAATATAAGCCGGAAAAGAAAAGAAAAGAAGATCAAAGATCTTAATTTGAAATCACATGAAGTACGTGGGTTATTACACCAAAGAAGTGATCCGGAAAGATTGCTGTTTGATGAAAAAATACGAGTTCCTTTATTCATGATTGGGCCTAAGGTGGATCAGGGTATGACTATTTCACAACAAGTACGACTGATTGATATTTTTCCAACAATATGCGAAATAGTAGGAATTCCTGATAAAGATGAGAAAATAGATGGAGTTAGCTTGTATCCATTATTAGAAAATAGGAAAATTGGTAATTTGGTTGCTTATATGGAAAGCACTCCAGCAATTATAATTAAACCAGTAATAGTGATTGGTATTCGTACTGACAAATACAAGTATTTTAGAAACAGATATGATTCTAGTAAGAACGTGCATCTTTATGATTTAGAAAATGATCCATACGAAGATAATAATATTGCGGATAGGGATAAAAAAATTGTTGAAGAAATGGAAGACACTCTAAAAAAAATAATAAATGGATTTTCACTTGAGAAAGGATGCAGGTTGGAAGATGTCGATGATGATCTGGGAACTGAAGAAATTAACATGGTTGAAAAAGAACTTAAAAAAATGGGCTATACCTAATTGTATTATTTAAAAATAATTCAGACATATTAAGTCAAACACTATGGAAATAAACTCACAAAAATGAAAAATCTTAACGTAATAATAATTTTAATTGATGGTGCAAGCTGAAATAACTATTGCCTTCATTTTCTAATCTAAATTGATTTCATAAATCTTCTCTTAATTTTAATAGGTGAAAGTTGTACTCTAGAGCTAATTTTTTTACTAGATTCAACTTTAACTAGAATCATTATAGGACCGCAAAAATTTTTGAATTTAGTTAAAACATCTTTTAATTTTGCTTTTGACTTTATTTTATAAACAGTATAACCACATGATTTTGCAATTTTTTCAATTTTTATCACTGATGAATGTGTTGGCTGACCACCAGTTGATTCGTGAATGGAATTATCAAAAACTACGTGCACTAAATTCTTGGGAGAAATCACTCCTATTGTGGTAAGTGAGCCCAAATTCATCAAGATATTGCCATCACCATCAAAAACAAAGACCTTTTTTTTGGGTTTTTTCAATGCAATTCCAAGGGCTATTGATGACGCAAGACCCATTGAACCTAGCATGTAGAAATTTGATGGTTTTTCATATGTCTCAAATAGATCTCTGCTTATGTAGCCATTAGCGGAGACTATTGGATTATTTTTACATGTTTTTGCTACAATTTCTAATGCTTCTTTTCTAATCATAAAATTCCCTTTTGATAATAAGCGAACATGGTTTGTTTGCTTTTATTTGAGTTAAAGCCCATTTACATGATTTTTTCCAATTAGATTCGCTGAGTACTTTCGACTTTAATCCTAAACTCTTAATTAATTCTGGTTGGATTTTCCCAAATTTTGTATGCTCAGGAGCATCATTAGGCGAATATCCTCTCCAGCCAATTAAAAAAATAAGCGGTATTTCATACAATTGAACAAGAGAAGTAATTGTACTAATAGAATTTCCAAAACCTGCATTTTGCATAAAAACCAATGATGGGCTTTTAGCTAAAGACATTCCTGTTGCAATGCCGATTGCCTCTTCTTCTTTAGTTGCAATAATAATTGATTTTTTTTTAATTGCCTGATAAATCAAATGTTTCATTGTAGAATCAGGTACTCCCACAAAATTATCAATTCCATTTTTAAACAAATAATCAAAAATTTGTTTTTGTGTTGATTCTTTCAATTAATGTAACCTAGTTTTTTGAGCTCGTTTTCTAATTCCTTTTCTTTATTTTTTATATCATACATTTCTTGTAAATGAAAAATATCCTGCATTGTAGAGATCTTATCTTTAACATCCGAAATGTGATCTGCTTTAATCAATTCGTTAAGCAGTCCAGTCATTGCCATATGGGCAACACGTAATGTCTGATTAGCATAAATTACCATTTTGATTTTATGTGATTCTAATTCTGAAATTTTTACACTGTCGTATGTTGTAGGAACAACTACTAATGGTGCTGAACCCTTCCAGGAATCTGTAAATTCAAAAATTTCATCAGGTGTTTTTTGCTTAGAATGAATTAAAATTGCATCTGCGCCGGCATTTTCATAGGCAGTAGCTCTCTTTAGTGCTTCATCCATTCCTGCACCAGAAATTAATGCTTCAACTCTAGCCATAATTATAAAATTTTTATTACTTCTTGCTTCCTTTGCAGCTAATATTTTTGCAACGAATTCTTTTTCTGACAACAAATCATTTCTTCCATTTTCTAACAGACTATTTTCTTTTGGGAAGATCTTATCTTCAATGCAAACTGAAGAAATTCCAGCATTTTCGTATTTTCGTACCATATGACGAACGTTACTTGGTCCACCATAACCAGTATCACAATCTGCAATGATTGGTATTTCACATGTTGATGACATGCTTGATGCAACATCAAAAAACTCTGTCATTGTTAGAATGCTTGCGTCAGGTAATGCGTGCGTAGCTGAAATAGCAAAGCTACCAGCCCAAACTGCATCAAATCCACTATTTTCGACTAATTTTGCTGACATCGCATCAAACGCTCCTCCAACTTTTAGAATGGATTGTGATTCAAGCCCATTACGTAATGTGTCAAATTTACTCATGATATTTTTCAACTTTATACCAAGTTATAAAAAATATCCTACTTTTAATTACATTGCATGTTTAAAATTACTCAACCACCGGTGATCATTTTGGTAGGCATTCAGTTAGAGATTATTCTTTTCTACAAAACTGTCTTATAATTACAAGCAAGGGCGCAATTCCCGGAGGATTGAAGTTATTAGAAATATTAAATAAGATATTTTTAAGTGATATTCTTTACAGTGTTATGAAAAAAATACAACATTATATCACTTTATTCGTTAGTTAGTGTGGTAAGAGAAAAGTGACTCAGATATCTAAACCAAATATTTTACTAATTGTCGTTGATTCTCT
>Ga0208879_1002361_pt1 | contig 16764 bp, 10 predicted proteins | sample Knorr_S15_td_Bot_FD_185605 | JGI IMG/M metagenome (GOLD analysis project Ga0208879, IMG submission 185605) | Marine microbial communities from Southern Atlantic Ocean transect - Knorr_S15_td_Bottom_ad_5009_LV_A (SPAdes) (version 2) | ecosystem: Environmental > Aquatic > Marine > Oceanic | place... | reverse complement strand
AAGACTAAAATTACCCCACAAAAGAAAGATCCTGTTCGTGAGGCTCAAAATAAAAAAAATATAGAACAGACATGGGATGATATAAAATGGATAAATGAAAAAACCGCACGAAAAGAAAATATGAAAAGATTAGCAAAAAGAATTCAAGAAGAGAAGGAAAAAAAGAAAGAATTAGAGATGATTAATGAGCTAAACGAATTAGAATTAGAGAAAGATGAGAAAAAAGAATTAGAGATGATTAATGAGCTAAACGAATTAGAATTAGATAAAACAAGCAAATTAGATAAAACAAGCAAATTAGATAAAACAAGCAAATTAAAGAAAACAAACGAAACATCGTGTTGTATTATTATGTAAATAACGACATTTACAAACGAAATTAAAAACGAAATTAAAAACGAAATTAAAAACGAAATATAAAATTGAATTTAGTTGTATTTAATTAAATTTAAAATTAATAACTACTTTTAAGTGTTACTAAATTTATAACAAAGTTATAACAAAGTTTAACTACAAATTAACTACAAATTAATTATGTCTAAACAAACAAGCGAAGAAATGTTAGTTCAGTTTTTAACTGAAAACAAAGATAAAAAAGGAGAAATGGTTTCTCTATTGACAAGAATTCTTGCTCAATTAGAAATTAATGGAAAAGTATCAAATAGTGATAGTGTACAATCGGATTCCAGTCAAAAAAGTGGCAAGGAAACCAATGTAAGTTCTATCCGTAAAGAAGTTATTGAGAAAATTGCTCATAAGGAATATTCTCAATCACTACATAAAAGTTTTAAGTTTAAACAACTTCAACGAGCATTTGTTACTGGAGAAACTGATTTAAGTTCTGTTCAAGTTGCTTATGATAAAGCTCTTTCACAATGTGATGAACCAGATATAATCCGTCAAAAGATTAAAAAAATTAAGGATGACCGAGAAGCTAATAAACCTATTCAAAATAGAGGTGTAATTGGAATTTTTTCAAAAATCTCTTCTGTTGATTGGATTCATTGTTTGACTGATGGAGAGAAAGAAATTTATCATGCTATGAATTTATTTTTAAAAGACAATTGTGAAAGATTTTATGATGATAATGTAGATTTATATAAACGAGTTCGTAATAAGGATTCAATCATCAAGGATTTTAGAACAGCTGTATGTAAAGCATGGGCTAGAAATGCATTAGATATGGAATTTACTGATGACACTAAACTTCAGATTCCAGAACTTTCAAAAGAAGATATTAAGGAATGGATTGATAAATTAAACTTAAAGAAATCCGATTCAACTGATGTTAAAGATGGAAAGAAATCGAAATCTAAATCGAAATCTAAATCTAAATCAAAATCTAAATCAAAATCTAATGAAAAAACTGATGAAGAGAAGACTGATGAAAATGAAAATGAAAATGAAAATGAAAATGAAATGGAAATTGATGTTAATTCTGAAGATGATTCTGAAGATGAAGTTGAAGTTGAAAAAATTCCTACTCCAAAACCAGTTAAGAAAACCAGAAAAACAAAAAAAACTAGTTCTAAAAAAACTAGTTCCAAGAAATCTAGCTCTAAGAAATCTGATTCTAAGAAATCTGATTCTAAGAAATCTGATTCTAAGAAATCTGATTCTAATGATTCTGATTCTGATTCAAAAAAAACTACTGCTAAACCTAAACGACGCGGTCGTCCTGTCAGGAAAATGGCACAAATGAGTGATAGTGATAGTGATAGTGATAGTGATGATGAGTAAAAATTTATATTAATAAATTTTTTTATTTTTTATTAATAAATTAAATAATTTATATTAAGGACTGGTTATCTTCTTTTCTTTGTTTTCGATATGTTGTGGTCATTTTAACATAAATATCTAAACTTTTAATAGTAGAGTCTTCAAATTTAAGTAAATCAAATAAAATTCCATTTTGGTTTTTTGTAAATTTTTCATTATTATTATTAATAATATGATAAATTTGTATTTGTTCAAATTTTTCTAATTTTACAATATTAGTAGCCAATTTTTTTTTCATTTGAAAAGAATAGATAATATTTTCTTCATCTATATTTTCTTCATCTATATTTTCTTCATCTATATTTTCTTCATCTATATTTTCTTCATCTATATTTTCTTCATCTATATTTTCTTCATTTTCTTCCTTTTTCTGAGAAGGCACTATATTAGTTTTTACAACATTTTTTTTCTTTTCTGACATAAATAAATTTTTAAAAACATCATTTGTATCTTTTACTGACATATTCTAGTATATTTTATTGATATGATTAAATTCTTATGTGAATAAATTTAATTGACAACTTTTATATTTAAAAAATAAAATTGATTAGTTATTAAAAATATATAAGAATATTTAAATAATAAATTTATAACAACAGATATGAGTAACCTTACAATGAGTAACCTTACAACAAACAACAGTAATACAGACTCGAACAATAATACAAATATGCGTCCAATTAATACTGAAGATAATTTGGAAAAACACATTGGAATTACAAAATGGTTTAGTAATAAACTTGGATATGGTTTTATTACATATACAGATAAATCTAATGTATCTCATGATGTATTTGTTCATCATACATCTATTAAACCACAAAAAACTACTTATAGAACATTAACTCTTGGAGAATATGTTGAATTTTCTTTAACAGTGTTAAAAAATAATGATAAAAAACAAGCTATCAATGTTACTGGTGTTTTTAATGGCCCATTACTATCTGATAGTTTATATGAATATAGAAATGATAGAAGTACATATCATAGTTATAATGATTTAAGGGAATTAAATGATTTAAATCAAAGAAGAATAAATGATGCTCTAAGAAATTCTGATAAATCGACGAACCAAACTAATCATAATTCTAATCATAATCATAATTCTAATCATAATTCTAATCATAATTCTGATAGAAATAGAAATTTTGATAGAAATACCAATAGACATAGAAATACAGGTAGAAATACAGGTAGAAATACAGGTAGAAATACAAGTGAAAACGCAAATCCAACACAAACAAAAGTATCTAATGCTGTTTCATTAAATGTTAATCGAAATAGTACAAGATTAGTCCCGAATACTAGTACTTCTATTGGTTGGAATGTTTTAGTTAGTAAATCACGAGAACAAAATAAACAGAAGTAATTTTTTCTGGGTTGCTTTTGTAAAATTAATTTTAGAAGTTTTTGGTGCGAGTGGTGCAATTTGGGGAACATCAGAAGTTTTAACATTACGAAATCCTGATACACAGGAAATATGGAGATATATTTCTTCTATAATTGGTATAATTTTTTTCATAAGATTTCTTTTTATTCAAAAAAAACTTTATAAAAAAATACATATAGAAGAAAATATTGATTTTTAATTAACAATCACATTTTATATCAAATTCTAGATCACTATCGTCAGAATCATCGGTTTCAATTACAAAAATTTGTTGGTATTCAATAGGAGTTCTTTCACGAACTGAATCGAAATTGAAACAAAAAAATAATGTTTTTAATTTATTTTTAAAGCTTTGAAAAAAATTCATAATAAATTTTATATATCATTCAATTTATTAAATTATTTAAATAATTTGATTGATATGTTGTTGAAATATCAATTTTATATATTTATTTATACGGCTGAAAAATTACAGATTGCTTTTGGATCAAATCCGCCAATACCATCATCAACACCTCCATTCATTACAGATTCATTTTTATACCTCCAACCAGCATTTTGAATCATTTTAAATTGTTTATTTGCTGCACTTTCATTAACATCATTACCAGTTGCATTTATAAGGGTAATATTATCGCTATTACTTGTTTTTAAATTATATTCAGTTGTTTTTAATTCACGTTCAATATCTTCACCAAAATTTAAATATCCAGGTTCTTCTTGAAGATTTTTATTATCTTTGTCTAATTCAATTTCGGAATCTTTAGAAAAAACGATTGATTTATTTTTAGATTTTTTAATAAAATTTAATAAATCACTTCTTAAATCTTCATCATTAATTACATCAACATCATCTGTTGCAATTTTATTATTAGAAACTGCTGGAATTTCTTTAATTTTAGTTTCTTCTTCTTCTTCTTCTGCTGCTGCTGCTTCTGCTTCGTCATTTTTTTTTTGTTTGTCATCTTTTTTTTGTTTCATTTCTTTATTTTCTAATACAATTTCATTAACTTTAATTAAAGCGATGTGAATAGCAATTGTACAAATCAAAAAAACTAATACCGATTTAATATTCATACTATTATATAAATATTATATAGATAATATTTCGTCAATTAATTATTAATTTTAATTAATAATCATAATTAAAATTGATTAATAAAGAACGTATTAATTAATATAAAAAATTATACCATTAATAATATAAATGGGTATCCAAACATTTTTTTCTACTATAAGGAATAATAAATATTTATGCAAATGTGTAAGTGAAAGAAAGAATACTATACATAAAAATAAAAAAATAACAGGTCTATTTTTAGATTTTAATGCAATTATTCATGATATTAGTTTTAAATTACTTGAACATTTGAACTATGAGTATTTACAAATATTAAAAACTATTAAAGTACCAAATTGTTCACAAATTAAAAGAAATATTTTAATAAATAAATTGAGAAACTATACTAATAAATATGAGATAGAATCTTCATATAATGAAGAAATGATGTTGACTGATCTAATAATTTATGAAGTAGGTATAGGTATAAATGCTATATTATTTGATACTTTTATTAGCGAGGATATTATAAAGATAGTCTACATATCAATTGATGGAGTACCATCAAAAGGTAAAATGGTAGAACAAATATCTAGATCATATTCAAGTCAATTTGTATCAAATATGGATAAAATTTTATTAAAAAATTTTAAACATACCTTAAATATAAATGATGAACAAAATAAGTACAATAAATTTGTTTACGAAACAACTAAATTTCATTGGGTTAAATATCATATTCAACCTGGAACAGATTTCATGGGGAAATTAAGTTCATCATTACAAAATGAATCTTTTTTAAAAAATATTGTTTTAAAAGATTTTAAAAATAAAGAACTATACTCTAAAATTTTATTATCTGATTTTAGAGAGATTGGCGAAGGAGAGATAAAAATTTTAAACTATATTCGACATTGTATTAAATATAAAAAATTAGACAAAGATGATATTATATCTATATTTAGTCCAGATGCTGACGTAATACTATTATCTTCTTTAATTCCATTAGATTATATTAAAAACATTAAATTGTTCCGATATGCCGATAAAAGAAAAAGATTTAGATATTGGGTTATTAATATAAAAAATTTAAAAGCATTATTATTTAATCGTTTACAAAATATATCTAATATTGAATTAGATTTAGAATATCTCCAAAGATATATTGATGATTTGGTATTTATTTTTAGTGTTTTTGGGGATGATTTTATTCCCAGAATACAATCATATAACACGTCAATGCATTTTGATTATATTGTAAATTGTTATACAAATGTTGTTTCGGATTATAATTTTATGACAAATACAAAATTATTAACAATTAATAATGTAATATTTCATGATTTTATAAGACTATTGACAATTTATGAAGATAATGCATTGGCTGAATGTTTTCTATATGATACATTTGATAATTTTAGAAAATGGGATGGTTATGGATTACAGCAAAAATTATCTAAATATGACGAATATTGGATGATGATATTAAATAAGTGTATTGCTTGTTATAAATTAATTAAAAATATTTTTGAAAGTAATACCGATGAAAAGAATGTTAATGATAGTTTAAAAATTTTAAATTTAACACATTCTAAATATATAGAAATTTTGTATGGCGAATTAATCATAACCTCGCCATCTAAATTTGATATAAATCATTATAATTGCAATATAAATTTAGACGATGAAATAAAAAAAGATAAAAGTGATATAACTAATATTTTGAAATATTTTAAACAATATTATATTTATTATATAAAAATGCCTCGCATAAAAACATTAGTTTTAAAAAATAGACAAGTAAATAATGAAAAAAGTAATAGCTATCAATTTTCATATGATATAGTAAAAAAAACATTTATTGAAATGAAAGATTCAAAATATTTTAATTGGACAAAACATCTAAATAAATTTGAGAATTTAACGACTAAACTTGGATATATAGATAGTTTAAAGAATATTTCAAATAGAAATTTACCATACTATTATTTCTCGGATGAGATTTATTATGGTAGGAAATTTGAAAGAACCAAAAATTTATTTTATAAGAAAAAACTAAATATAAATTCAAAAAATGAATTAAATAATTGTATTACACAATATTTGAATGGATTAATGTGGATATTTTTTTCATATAATGATGTAAATAATCCACTTATGAATAATTGGACATATGGACATCATAATTCTCCATTATTACAAGATATTTCCCGATTTTTTATAGAAAATCCACAATTTGATATGAATTCTTTTAAAATAACATTTCAAGAAAACAGTGTATTAAATACAAAGCAATATTTTACACCATTTCATAAAATATTATATACAACACCAATTGAGGGTATAATAAAAGTACTGCCAGAATACAAAAATATAATGGAAAATATTTCTAATCCATGTTTATTAAAAAAAGAATTAGAAAAACTTGGTATTAATGATACTCAACTTATAAATAAAATTATGAGTATTTTGTGTGATAAAAATTTTCCACGTATGGAAAATACTGCTAATATCGTATTTAATAATAAATACAATAATGTAATAGATTGTTCGGATGCAATGTACATTAGTAAATCTAAATTTGAAGTTCTAAAAAGATTTCATGAAGATAAAGAATTTGATACAAATTTTATTTTTGTTATTAATAAAATTAATCAATTTCTACAATTTAACAATAAATCTCTAAACAATTCTATAATTGCTGATTTTTATTCTGAATAATAAAAAATGTCAGTCCATCAAATTATTTACTCCTGTTCAATAAAGTCAAAATCATCGACAAATAATGATTCTATAGCATCATTTGTTTGATCTATTTTTTTAACAAACGTTGATACTACCTTCAATATTGGCATTCCATATACATATCTTGTGGCAACAATTTTTACTAAAATTTTGTCACCTTGTTTTAAACTTCCTTTATCTTTCAATTTATCAAAAATTACTACTATGAATAAAGGTCCTTGTTGAGCAATTATATCACTTTGAAAAGTTGATAATTGTAATACATTACATTCAATTATATCATTAATTTTTGGAGAACACACAAGAGCTTCATATCTAACCTTGAAAATAACATCTCCTGAAAAATCACCTTCATATAGAAGTCCTTCACCAATATTATCAATTTTTAAAATTTTATGAATATAACCAGTTTTGTTACACTTTTTTTCTCGTTGTTTTAAATTATTTAAAATAAAATCAGAATAATTAACTAATTCTGAAGGTGGAATTCTAACAAATTCTGTTAAAATATTTTTTTTAAAAATACGATAAGATGTTTTAGAATTTTCCATTGTAATATTATTTAAAAATAAAATAAATAAATCAATTTTATAGTTATATTAAATATATATAAAATAGCTTTTAAATTAATTTAGTCTAAATTCTCATTAAACTTTTTTAATAGTGTATTATAAACATTTGTTAGACATGTAGTCTTATGCCCCGAATATTCCCGAAGTAAGTCATCTTTTAATTTATTGAAAGAATACCAACCTATTTTTGATACTTCTCCTAACTGATATTTATTTGTTTCATCAATTCGGAGTGGTTTATTTGTTAAACAAAGGGCAATATAATATACAGTTTTATAAGAAACATTATTTGAACCAATATGTTGTTGAACAAAAGGGGGGATAGTATTACAAATTTCATAATCACCTGCGGTTAAATTTGTTTCTTCTTGGAATTCTCTTTCAGCACATTCTATGTCATCTTCATAACAATTCCTACGACCTTTCGGGAAATTCCATTCAGTTTCTTTATATTTTGATGTAGTTGTGTTTAAAAGTGAATCAACAGTAACAAATTTTGAATTTATAATTACTCCTTTTTTTAAATCATCATATTTTCTAGATGCACGATTATATTCTGTTCTATTAATTTCTTTAAACTGATCATTTATCCATAAACTTTCCCACAAAATATTAAAAGGATTTGTTTTTATTAAATTTCTTTCATATAGAGTCATTCTTGAGAATAAAACACGTAAAAATTCAATATCGCTATATTTGTATTTACCACGTATAAATTCAACGTAACTTAAAGTATTACGACGTCTTACTGCTAAAAATTTAATGTTTGATGGAAGTAATTTCTGATCCAATCCTAATGGAAATGGGGTGATCTTAATACATATGATACCATAACTAGTTATTGGATACTTACATTCCCTAAAATAATGTCCATACTTACCACAATTATTACAATATTTTCTTCTCTTTTTATAAAAACAGACATTACTATTTTCTATAGATGTTTCTATAGATTTCTCTACAGATTTCTCTACAGATTTTTCTTTTTCTACAGATTTGTTTGCTAAATCATCTGACATTATATATTTCTAAGTATGTTACTTTATTATAATATTTTAATGTTAAATAAGATTTTAGGATTTTTATATGACTTCATTTTTTTTTATATCTACACATTATCTAGATGAATTATATTATTTTTCTAGATAATGTGGTTTTTATTAAGTTCTATATTAAAAATATGGACTGGTTTCGGTAATTATTAATTATTATTAATTATTATTAATTATTATTTATTTTTTAATTTTTTTAATATTTTATAATTTTGTGTTTCAAAACTTGGATACACCGAATACATAAAAACATTGTTTAAAAAAGAAATATTTTTTTCTGAAATACTTAATGGTCTATTTGATGATCTTAAATATTTTTTGTAATATTTTTCAAAATTATTATTCTTCTTTATAGAAAATAAATTAAATTTTTGAAATACAACATCCAAATTTTTCTCAAAAAGCATTGGTTCAGCAATTTCATTATTCCATCCCCAAATTGATTGCTTGATTCCAATCATTTTTGGATTTTTATCCCAAAATATATCATAATCAATTTCATCTCCAGTAATCATATTTTTACCATTTTTTAAAGTTATACCATAAAATGGTTCATTATTATCATCTCGTTGAATAAAATAGGTAAAATCATCTCTTATATGTTTCATAATATGATGACCATCTAAATAAGAACCAATAAATAATCCTTTTTTTTTATTCAAGTATTTAATTACATTTTTCATAAATATTTCAAATCGTTTTTTATCCAAAACATTTTTGCCCTTTTTCATAGTAGCAAACATATAATGGATTACAAACATAATACTGATTGTGTCAAAACCTTGCCATTTTTCTTTCTTTGCAATTGAAAGAAAATTTAATAATTTTGTTTTCTCATAGTTATTATATCCAGATGAACCAGTTTTTATATCTTTTGTTGCATCTCCCCAAACTGGTGTTATATTAATTTCATTATTTTTATAATTACCTTTATATGAACCATCTTCCATTTTTGTAAAACCCTTCTGTTCAACTCTTTCAACTAATCCCGAAAATCCTTCAGAATAATTCCTACCATAAATTTCTCGTCTTGAAGGATCTATTGCTAAAATATCTGTATATCCAGATTCTAACCATTTATTTAAATCTCCACCTCTTCCACTTCCTATATCAAATAAATATTTCCTTTTTTTCCTAAGTTTTACTGACGATTCATTAAATAATTGTCTTTTTACAAAATTTTGAAAAAATCTCCAATTCATTCTTTTATCAGATGTACCTTTATTACTTACAATATCATAATGTAATCCTATAGGATCAATATTCGTACAACTGTTCTCACACATTTTTTCATATTCTGACTCTTCATAAACTAATTCACTTAATTCATCTAATGTAATATTTTCTTCAATTGCTTTTAAAACACTTAAAATTGTTAAACGAGCATTAGGTTTATTTTTATCACTTCTCCGACGTAAAAAAATCCATTCTTTTTTATCATAATCATATTCAAATTCAGCAATATCTTCCATATTTTGTAGAGTGCGAACTCTACCATAAAATCCTAATAAACCATATTGATTGACTAGTCTCAAATTTTTATACGATTGATCATTTACTTTAATCCAATGTTTATAAAAATCATCTCCATGATATCTTCTCCAAACATTTGTAATTTTAATTTGACCATTAATATTTCTTTTCTGAGGATATCCATTAGCATGAAATTCTGTAAAATTACTTCTACTATTATAAATAACTCTAACATCAATTGAATGTTTATCTTTCCATTTTAGTGTAGGAATACTACTATTATATGCGGAATTAATAGGTGTGTATATCAATCCATCTAGGCGATATGAAAATAAATTTTCCCTATCATTCCATAATTTCTTTGTTTGTTTGAAAATATTCTTAAAATAAAATTTTTTAGATCTTACTTCAACAATTTTTGAAATTCCTTTTTCTATTTTTGATATAATCTTTTTTAAACATTTCAATCTATTAATTAAATTTTTACTTCGGCAATCCTCGCCATTTATAAATAAACAATCAAAACCTAGAAACAATTTTTGTGTTTCCAAAAATTCACCATCAATTACTGAATTTTTTATATTTATTTTGCTATCTTCATAAATTTTTATTTTTTGAAAAGTTCGTGGATTTACATAATAAAAAACTCCATTATTATTAATATATAAATATTTCCTTTCGCCATCAGCTTTATCTGTAATCGAATACGGAGAATTTTGGAGAAATTGAATTTTATCTCTCTCTAATGTTACAACTTGATTAGAAATATCTGTTTCTAATAAGTCTTCTATCGAAATATCTGTATTATTATCAATATAAGTTTTATACTGTAATATTAATTTATTCACATTTGATATTATCTCATCCAAACTTGGTTTTTCAGCCAATTTAGTATAAGATTCTACATCAAATTCAATTTCTACTTCAAATGATAACGATAATTTATATGAATCTGGATTATTTTCATCATAATTTACCGAAACAGTAATAGTGCTGTCAATTCTCCATACTTCATATTCTAACCAAGAATAACGAAATTTGATACGCTCTGCTTCAATATTTTCCAAACTCTTAGCAAATTGAATTAATCCTTTGTTATTATTGGAAACTGATTTAACATATTTATCCATTAAATTCTTTAATGAATGTTGTTTTTCAATTGCAAATGTAACTCGAAGATGATTTACATTATCATTGGTTGTTTTTTTATTTTTTGATAAAAAAATATTATGAAGAGATATTTTCTTTTTATTCAATTTAGATTGAATATTATATAAATCTTCTTTGCTTAATGTAAGAAAATTATTATAAATATCTTTTAATACTTTTTGGACAGATGTCCCATTGTATGTAGATCTTTTAATAATTTTATCATTATTATCATATAATCCTTCAAAATCTTTGTACCTTGTATCAATAATTAGATTAAAGTTCTTTTGCGAAGAACTACTTTCTAATATACTTAAAAAAGCATTTCTATTTATATTTGGATAAAAGCTATTACGCTTAAAAAAACCAAAACGAACTTCTAATTCATAATCTTCATCCTTATTTTTATTATCTAAGTTCGATGTTATAAATTCAAGTCGCTCTATTAAAGTGTTATTAATATCCATTATAATTATATATATATTTGATATATAAAAAATCAATTTTAAATTATTTATGATAAATGATTCATAATATCTGAAACTAATTCAGATTTAGTTTTATTCTTTAATCCATTACCACTTTTTTTACTTTTTTTGATATTAATACCAAACCCTTCAGAAATATTTTGTAAAATTAATAATTTCATTTTTATTAATTTTTTTGAATTATATTCAATATTTTTATCCTTGCTCTTATTTACTTTATTTTCAATTACTTCATTTTCAATTACTTCATTTTCAATTACTTCATTTTCAATTACTTCATTTTCAATTACCTCATTTTCAATTACTTCATTTTCAATTACCTCATTTTCAATTACTTCATTTTCAATTACCTTATTTTCAATCACTTTATTTTCAATCACTTTATTTTCAATCACTTTATTTTCAATCACTTTATTTTCAATCACTTTATGGAAAATTTTTCTATTAGTTGATGAATTATTAGCAATAGTATTTAATCTATTTACAAAATCTTTCTGAATTTTATATAATAGAAGTTTATAAATAAAAGATGAGTCGGAAGTAAATATACTTTCACCATTAGACATTATGTAATATTGATACATATCTTCATCACATTTTTCTACAATAATTGTGGATTTATAAATAGAAAATTTATTACAAGAAGAATAAAATATAATGTCATTTTTTTCTTTATCTGGTATCACAACACAAATATTCATTTTAAAATAATCACACAAAAAATAAATAAATAAAGGATCGTCTTCAATTTCATTACCATCTTCAAAAAACCCTCTCAAAATTTTTTTTGTAAATCCTTTTCTTTTACGATAATTATATTTTTTATATAATTCGCATGTATCAAAATCAGTTAATAATTTCTTCAATAAAATAGATTTAACATTTGAAGAAACATTAACAATCGCTTTATCGCCGCAGCAAGAAATAAATACATCTAAAAACTTAGATGGTTTACTTTTTATAAAATCATTTCCAAAAATGCTTTTAAAAACTGATATAATGCTGTTGTGATTTATCTTATTTTTAGACTTATATTCTTCTTCTACTATAAGTGGTTTTTTTAAACCAGCTCTTTTTTGCTTATTTGAAGAATAACTACGTAAAAAATTAACTTCTTTAAAATTTTCATCTGTAAAATATAATACCGAAAAAAGAAATTCATAATAATTTTTATTTCTATCATAATTATTTCTTAATTTATTAATAATTTGATCAAGATCCATTTTATTCATTAATAAGTATTATAATATAATTTTTAATTAAGATTATATTATTAAATTCACTTTTCATATTATTATATTAAATAACAATAATATGAAATTTGCATGATGTTTTTTTTCAAATAATCACATGGTTATATTATAAATTTAATAATCGTAGCCATATTTTATTTGAAATATTAATCTCTTCAAAATATGTTAAAATTATATATATCAAATTAGCTACATCTTGTTTCTTTAAGACTAATTTAAATTGTTTTGGTTTTGTAATTCTTAAATTCCACCATTCATATATATCACTATATTTTGCGATGTCATCTGCAAATTTTATTCCCTTTTTATCATTTGTTTCGCGTATTAGAGCAATAATTCTAGAAGAATCGATTAGTGATCTAAATTCTTCTGTTAGAATATACGTTTGTATAATACATTTTAATTGAGATAAATTATAAGATAAACTAAATTGACCAAAACTTTCTCTTTTACCTTCTTTGCAAATCATTTTTTTTTCTCTTAACCAAATATGATATTTAGGTTGTCCCCATAAATGTGATGATTTATTATGATTCGCAATAACGAGTATATTTAAAATTAAACCAATTAATGGAGCATTTTTTTGTTTTTCGTTTTCATCTGATATCGAAATATCCAACTCTTTAATTAATTCTGTTACCTTTTTGACCTTTCTTTTTTGTATCTTTGACACATCTATTATATCTATTTCATTTATAGATTTTTTACCATGAATAATTTGGTTATATTTAACTTCATCTATTTCATTCAATGATGTAGGAACTGATACTGCTTGTTCAAACCCAGTTTTTTCATACATTGGTGAACGTTCAAAATCAGATCTCAATAATTTTTTTGAAGTATCATGGACATTTGCTTGATCTTCAAATGGTTGAAATACAAATATTCCACCAGAAGAAGTATTTCTACCAAATATATATCCATAAATAAATCCACGTCCTACTTTCTTTTTAATAATAGTTATTTTTTTATTTCTTTTAGATGGAATTAAACTAAATAATGCAGCACGAATTATATAATTATTATTTTCAAAATATATAGGATTACCAACTAAATTTGGATCATTTAATATATTTTCAAAATTTAGAATATAAATACTTTCACTACTCTCAAATTTTGTTTTTATCAAATTTGTTACGTATATGACATATGGTTGATAAAAAATATCATCAAAAGTACTATAATCGATATCGTCATTTTTTAATTCCATATCTTTTTTTGTAAAATATTCTACTTCGCCTACATTATTATTCTCAAAATCAATATTTTTCACACACTGATATCTATCTTCTGGTTTTAAAGTATTGACATTAATTTCTTGATTAAAAAGACAATCCATTGCCGTTTCTTTTAAAACAGACTGAACATCAATAATTAAGTTATTTAAAATTTGAGATCTCATATACATAATAACATCATAATGAAGAATATTTAATTTTGCCATATGAGAAGATACCAAATTTACATTTAATATTATATCTTCCGAAAAAGGTCTGATAAGATCTTTCATTTCTTTTCTATCTACATCACCATTATATGCTTGATTATAAACACTTTTATTGTAAGTTGATATATATTGATATATACTAACATTCCTTTCTGATGGTAATAATTGACGATGAGAACAATGACGAATACCTCTACCAATTACCTGTTCTATACGAGACCGATTATGCCAAGGTTCAAGAATATGAATTTGTCTGACATTTAATAAACTTATTCCTTCTTTGAAAACACTTGAACCTAACATTATTTTAATATCTGAACCATATTTATTTGTTCCACTATTAAAAGCGGTGATTATATTATCTCTTACATTTTCTTCAATTTTACCAATAATACATACAAACGTCATTGGTTTAAATTCATGAATATTATTTTTATATTCACTACGTTTTTTTCCATCTTTATAACATATTTGTTCATCTTTTGTAGGCTGACTAAAAGAATGCCCTAATAAACCTTTAATTGTCTTTGCATCAGCAAAAACAATTTTGCCATTGTTATTAACAACAACTAAACTAATCCCATTTGCTAAAAGTGCTTGAGCTAACACCTGCGTTCCGTGTTTAATATAATAACTAAAAATAAAATATGTTCCATTTGATATATCGTGTAATATGTTATATATTAATTTCCCTAATTTACATGATATACTTTGACGTTCATCCATCAATTCTGATAAAATCAATTTCTTTTGTGGTATTCTATCAACATCTAATACACCATAATTACCAAATTGAATTAACTTAGTTAACATATCACCAGCAGTTATTCGAGATTTATAAAATTTATCATGTTTTACACTCATTTCACACGGAATTATTTTAATAAGGTCACTATAATTATTATTACGAGTTGTTCTTTTTATTTTATAAATTTTTTTTAATTCATTTATTTTATTATTGACAAAACTATGAATTGGGATAGAATCTGGATATTTCCTTTTAGCAAATGTGTATGGATTTTCTGTTCTAACATATGATACATATCCTTGTGAAACCACACGAAGAATATTTCTAGCTTTTTCATCCTTTATATTATCATTTTCAAAAATATCAGATACATCAATCCTATCATAATCATCATTTATTAAAAGTAAATTATATAATGATATAATTTCACGAGGTTTATGATACATAGGTGTAGCACTTAACATAACTAGTTTAACATTGCGTGAATACTTTAAAATTAGTTCTAAAGCATCATATGGTTTAAAATCTTTAATTTTTTTTACACTATTATCAGAATCAGCTTCATCATCTTCATATTTTTCCAAAGTAATTTCTTCCTCACGATCTGTTTTATACTTTTTTAAATTATGAACCTCATCTACTATAATTACTCTATTGGAAAATATCAAGTCTATCCATTTGATTAATCCTGCAGGAATTGGATGATTAAATTGATACTTATCAATACCATATGTTTCTAATTCTTTAATAATCTCATTTCGAAATTTACCAAATGTCATTAAATCATAATATTTATCTATCAATGATAAAACACTCTTTTTCTTTTTATCCAAACTTGAAAAAAAATCATAATTCAAATAATCAGAACCAGTACATTGATTATATCCTCTAGCTACATCATGTATTTCACGAATGAAATTACTTTTTACTGATTTTGAAAGTATTACTAATACTCTTTTACTATTTTCTGCTACTAAAGTTTTATAACTTTCCGCAATAGTAATAGAAGAACATGTTTTTCCTGTTCCAGTTCCATGAAAAATTAATAATCCATTATAATATGTATTATGAGAGAGATAACTTTTAATTAATTTTTGATGAGATTGTAAATTAAAATTTTTATTTTCATTTGGACATAATTCCTCCTGAATGTCTTCAAAATCATCAGCATTTATTGGTAATTGTTTATTTATTTGAAATTCTTTTTTTTTATATATCTTCTCATTAAAATCTGAATCTGTAATCATGGGATAAAAGACATAATTAGTATGTTTATAATCTAAAAAATCTACAAGTCTTTCCCATGGTTTTTTAAAAATTTTTTGTTCAGCAAATGTCATAAAATGATTTTGATCTTCATCATTAATTAACAAATTTGTGTATTTTAATATTTTCTTATATTCTTTTTTATCGTAGATTTTGTATGAAGGTTTGTTACTATTCTTTTCTTTAAATTCATAATGTCTGATAATATTCCACCATAAAGGTTCAAGAAAATCATTATAATACTTGTATCTTATATCTTCGTCTTTGTCCTCAACATAAGTATCAGGATATTTTATTAATTCTTCTTGGATTTCTGAATATAAATCTTCAGGGATATCGTTT
>Ga0208879_1002360_pt1 | contig 16766 bp, 17 predicted proteins | sample Knorr_S15_td_Bot_FD_185605 | JGI IMG/M metagenome (GOLD analysis project Ga0208879, IMG submission 185605) | Marine microbial communities from Southern Atlantic Ocean transect - Knorr_S15_td_Bottom_ad_5009_LV_A (SPAdes) (version 2) | ecosystem: Environmental > Aquatic > Marine > Oceanic | place... | reverse complement strand
ATCGAAATTGGGCACCAGGTTAATTTTGCTGGTGTCCGGTGAAACGGGTGTCGGGGCCGGTGGTTTTTCGTCTTCCTCAATCATGTCGGAGCCTGCCATCGCCAGCGTCATGCCCATGGTGTTCGGATTCAGCAATTCCTTTTCTTCGACCAGGGTTTCCAGCACAGCGCCCGGTTCGTCCAGGCCAAAGTCTGGTGCCTCAACTTTAGGTACGGGTGCCGAGGGCTCGATCAACGGGGTGCCGTCATTTTCGGCGACGCTGAATTCAGATAGATCAATCTCGACCACCACCTCTTCAGCAGGTTCGACTAGTAGTGAGCCATCATTTTCTGCAACGGAATAGCCGCTAAGGTCGATATCCGGTACTTCAACCTCTGGCGCCGCTTCAAACAAGTCACCTTCGTTCGGCGCAACCGTCATGCTGGATGTATCGATGACACGTGATGCTGCTGCAGCTTCAGTAGTGTCTGCTGCTTGAACAGCAGGCGCTTCATCAGCTTTCTGAAATGTCGGAGCCTCAGCTTTTTTTGTAACAGGAGCCTCAGCCGTTTGAGATACAGGAGCAGCTGGTGCTGGTTTCGAGGCGGCAGCTTTGATAACCCTGATCTTGACGTCAGCGCCGACTTTTTTCAGTGCTTTGCCATACTTGACTGCGGCGGTTTTATCGGCGGTTTTCTTGAGGACAATCTGCTTACCGGAAAACAGAGCTGCGATTTTCTTCGCATCTATCTTTAACAACCTTGCCAGCTGCGCTTGCACTGCGGCAGCTTCGAACCCCTCAACGATGTCGCCCTTGAACACAATGGCGTAAGTCTCACTGCTCATTAGAGCACCTTCGCGCCTGAAGTAACTCCATGGTAATCAAATTTGCGGGGAAGTACAGACCACCCCATCGGTGATGAAAGGTCCCTTTGACGCCCTGTCCGGGATTGTCCACACTTCATCCCTGACCTGTCTCCCGGTGTTATTCGTGATTGCTGCCAAGACGATCTACCTGGCTACCAGTTTTGTCTGGGGCATGCTGTTCTGGACAATGGCAACGGTATTCATGGTCTATCTGGTTGAGGTCGTCAATCTGGGCCCTCTACAATTAGTGCTGGTTGGCACTGCGCTTGAGGTCAGTGCTTTTTTGTTCGAGGTGCCAACCGGCATAGTGGCAGACACCTATTCGCGTCGTTTGTCGGTTGTTCTCGGTTACCTGATTACCGGTGTTGCCTTCATGATGATGGGGCTAATACCGGATTTTGCTGCATTGTTGCTGGCGAGTTTTCTATGGGGTATCGGCTGGACGTTTATTTCTGGTGCGCACCAGGCATGGCTTGCAGATGAAATCGGTGAAACAGAAGCCGCAGCGACCTATCTAAAAGGCGCGCGAGTGCAGAACGTTGGCGCTTTCCTGGGCATTGTTATTGCTGTCACTATTGGCTCCTGGCAGATTCACTATCCGATCATCCTGTCAGGTGGATTGTTTTTTATATGGGGCGTGGCTCTGATCCGGCTAATGCCGGAAACAGGATTCAGGCCAGGACAAGCGACCGGTTACAACGCGATGGTAGAAACATTCCATGCTGGCGTTGGCGTCATCAAAGCATCAACAACACTCATGCTGTTGATGTTGGTGGGCATTGTCTTTGGCACATTTAGTGAGGGCTATGATCGACTGGGTGCGGCTCACTTGCTGCGCGACTTTGCCTTCGTCGAGAGCACAGGTTTTAGTGCCGTGGTGATCTTCGGCGCCATGGCTGCCGCGGGTACCTTGTTGGCTATCGGCGTCGTGGCGTTAGCCGAGCGGTTCGTTGATACAAATAGTGCCAGGCAGTTAGCCCTTGCGCTTTCCATGGCAACAACATTTATTATTCTGTGCGTGGTGACCTTTGCACTGGCGGGTTATGTCTGGCTGGCCATCGCCATGTACATTCTGCTGCAACCCCTGCGAAGTGTGATTGATCCGCTCACTATGGCCTGGTTCAATCGGAATATTCCGTCATCAAGCAGGGCCACAGTGATCTCCATGCATAGCCAGTCAGATGCATTGGGTCAAATAGCCGGTGGTCCAGCCGTCGGCTTGATAGGCCGTGAATTCAGTGTCCGGTTGGCGATTACCGTTGCCGGTGTGCTGCTGCTACCAGCACTCTGGCTTTATGCCAGAGCACTGACAGACAAGGAACACTTAGGGAACGTCTGATTAAGAGGATATTTTTGTCAGAACAAGGAAGAGGCGAGCGGAGGAAATTTGTTAACATGCTGTAAGTTATCAAATTTTTGAGTACGACTCTGACGCGGTTATGGCGAAAATAGGCCTTAATCAGACGTTCCTTAAGTTAGAGCGACAGCGCAAAAGACTGGTTTGGCGCAGCGCCGTGCAGAACTTCCTGATAAGTTTCCTGCAACGCTTCCGGACCAGACCGTTCATTAATCGTGACCCAGGAATCGACTGATCCTAAAAAGTCAATCCAGGCGTCATTCATTTTCTGCTGCAAAACTGCTGGCCCCCAATCCTGACCGCGTTTCTGGAATTGTGTGGGCGCAAAGAACATAGTTGGTTTGGCGCCAGGCAGGGTGGCAGGATCCTGGCCATCCCTGGATTCCCAGTGAGTGATACCCACTCCGCAACTGCAAACCATATTGTCATTGAAATGATGGTGCAGTCTTTCCAGCACTTTTCTGTTGCCAGCCATATCGACAAAGGCGACTTTTGAAGAGGCATCCATGCTTTCTACTTCATCGTAAGTGACCACCTCGTCATAAAGTCCGAGGCCCTCGACGAATGCCTTGTTTCCGGTGGAAGTGAGTCCAATGACATGACAGTCGCGGTTCTTGTTAAGAAGAAATGCCAGGCTGAACGACGTCTTGCTCGATGCGCTGGAAAGAATAATTTTGTCGGCGCCGAAAAAATCGTTATCGAACAGGTAATCATCCAGGATGAAACCGGTTGCGAACAGCGGATAGTAAACCATCCGATGAGTGTCATATTGACGGTCGAATCCGTTTTCTTCGTTCATCAATGAGTACTGATTGTAGGTGGGCGGTAACGCAGAACGATGTTCGGCGCCATCGGTAAACCCTCTCGGAGTCACATGGTCGGGTTTAACCACCAGGTAACTCGACATGGGAAAGTAGCCGTAATATTCGTCACCTTCTTTGAGGTCAGTCGTACCGGCGTTGATGACCGTGCCAATTCCCCAGACCGGAATCCGTCCCCAGTCACCTTCTGCGGGGAAGAACTGCCAATAACCAATGATATCTCCGGCAACCCCGTAGGTAATGTTGTTCGCGGTCAGGCCAAACTTGTCTACGCGAAAAATAGCTTCACCCGCACCAGCACTTGCTTCGGGTAGGTCAACGATGCGCGTCTTACCCAGATCTTTGCGTACAACTTCGAGGCTATAGCTGCTCATAGGTGATTCCATTGGCATAAAAAGAGGCTACAGCCTAGAGCCGGTACAGGCCTCTGGCAAGTACACAGGTGTTATTTAGATATAAAAAAATGTTACTTCTATGACGGGTGTAATGTGTGTTCAATGTCACCATGCAAAATTTTGTTGAAAACCTTCGCAATCACCTCGGAATGATTGCCGTGGCTGCACTGACGGTTGTGGTGCTCCTGCCTTTTATATCCTGATTCCGGATCGCTTCGGGACAATTAGTTAAATACTCTTCGTGACCTGGGGTACTTTTCTGCCTTAAAGTCTGGGTCGTTCCCTAAAAAAGAATAACGACCATGGCAGAGACCTTCCCCGGCGTCATTGCATTTGCCTTTATGGTGTCCATGATATTGCTTGGCACCGTATTAAGAGCGCGTATTCCCTGGGTACAAACGGCGCTGATTCCGGCGAGTCTGTTTGGCGGCCTCATCGGTTTCACCTTGGTGAGTATGGACATGGCACTGGGTTTGACCAGCGCAGATTTTGTCGCTTTTGCCTTTCACTTTTTTACCTTGAGTTTCATGTCCCTGGTGCTGACAGGCACTGAAGTCACAGACCAGACTCGATCCGTTCAGCCAGGCGGACTATGGCTGTCTATTGGCTGGGTCATGAGCCTGGTCCTGCAAGCACTGGTGGGGTTGGCTGTCTTGATGACCTATAACGCGGCAACCGGCGGGCAATTGTCAAATTATCTTGGATTGCTGGTCACCCATGGCTTCACCCAGGGTCCGGGCCAGGCGCTGGCGATGGGTTCGATCTGGCAAAATGAATTCGATGTTGGCAACGCCATTAATTTTGGGTTGATCTATGCCTCATTGGGATTCGTGATTTCGTTCATCATCGGCGTACCGGCAGCAAGATATGCGATTCGCCACGGATTAAATCAAAATACCGCTGCGAGATTAACCGAGGAGTTTTTAAAGGGGCTGCATCAACCAGATGCGAGACCCGAGGCAGGCAGGCAGGTGACACACTCAGCTAATGTCGACTCCCTGGTGTTTCATCTCAGCATCCTTGGCGTGGCCTATGTGCTAACCAACGAATATCTGCTGGCAATTCAGGGTCTGGTGACTGGTTTTACGGTCATGGGGCTGCCGCTGCATTTGCTTTTTAGTCACAACCTCTTTTTTATTCACGGCCTCATTATTTGTCTCATCCTGCGGGCCATCATCGACAAGCTCGGTTATGGACACTACATCGATAATGAAACGCAAAAACGTATTACCGGTTCTTCGGTAGACCTGATGATGGTGGGAACCCTGATGAGCATTCAGTTTGCATTGCTGGCTGAATACATCGTGCCGATCATGTTGGTGTGTGTTGCCGTGGCCGTTACCACGGCAATCCTGTGTTTCAGCTTTGGTCGAATGTTAAACAGCTTACCAGTCGAGCGGGCCATTACCTTGTTCGGCTGTTGTACCGGCTCAACCGGCAGCGGTCTGCTGTTGCTGCGGATTCTTGATCCTGATTTATCAACGTCCGTTGCAAGAGAACTCGCCTATTTTAATGTAGCGATTCTATTTTTTAGCCTGCATATTTTGATGTTCATGGCGCCGCTGTTGCCTACTTTTAGCATCGGCGTGATTTGTATGGTCTATGGTGGGACCTTTGTGGTGGGTGCGGCTTTGCTCTGGTTCTTATCGCCCCGTACTTGACGTCCAGGCAGCGTCCAGTTGCAGGCACATTTCCTGCTCCGCGCTATTGTTGGTGATGACAATGTCAGCTTTTACTGTCCGTTCATCGTTGGTGAGTTGGGCGTCCAGCCTGCTCTCGACTGCTTCTCTGGTTGCGCCGTCTCTTGCCATCGATCGTTCTATGGCCGTTTCACGGTTCGTTACCACCACCCAGATTTCTTCCCCGATATCCTCCCAGCCGGCTTCAAACAGGACTGCTGCTTCAAGAATGACGACCGCATCCGGGTCTGAGCGTGCAATAGAGGCTATTTCCTGTTCGGCCAGTCTACGTATTTCCGGCCAGACGATATCCGTGAGTTTCTTTAACTCTTCGGGTTTGCCGAATACTTTTCCGCCAAGCACCTTGCGATTAATCTGGCCATCTTCCCCGCGGGTTTCTTCGCCAAATGTGTTGATCACTGATTCGAAGGCGTCAGTGCCAGGGTCGTAGGCTCTGTGACCTAAAATGTCTGCATCGATGACGGCAGCACCCTTATCAGAAAGGTAACGGACGGCGGTGGATTTTCCGGAGGCAAGTCCACCGGTAAGACAAATAACTTTCAAGACAAAGACTCCATTTGGAAACCTAATTCCAAATGGAGTACTCCATTCGGAAAGATAATTCCAATTGGATCTCTCCAAATGGAAACGCGTAATCTGCCACAAGCCGTCGTTAAAGGCTATTAGGGAACGTCGGAAAGCCGCATCACTATTTTCGCCATAACCGCGTCAGAGCCGTGATTTTACTCCGCTCGCCTCTTCCGGTGTGCCGGGCCACTTGTTCTGACGATCCACTTAATCAGAGGTTCCTTAGATCGACTATCCCTTCAACCGTCAGCAAACGCTATTAGCGGGAACCTGTGTTATAACGTGCGGGATGTTTCAAGAAGTTCCAGTTTTACAACAATCCAGGTGGCTTAGGTTCGCGACCTTGTGCCTGTTGTATGTAGCCCAGGGATTACCCATTGGACTGTTTCAGGTTGCGTTGCCTGCCTGGTTTGCTGCCCAGGGGTTAAGCCTCGCCGAGGTAGGCGGATTTATTGCCATCGTATTCCTGCCCTGGAGCTTTAAGCTTGTCGCAGGTCCTTTTATGGATCGGTTTTCATTTCCTGCCATGGGAAGGCGACGGCCATGGGTGCTGCTCGCCCAGACCGGTATCATTTCCAGTTTTGTCATCATTGCCGTTTTGTCACCCGACCCCAAAGATAGTTATTACCTGTTGGCGGCACTCGGTTTTATGGCGAACTTCTTTGGCGCTATGCAGGATGTGGCCGTTGATGGCATGGCGATTGATATTCTTGAGGAAAATGAACGCGCCCAGGCCAATGCCTATATGTTTGGTGGTCAGGTCGCCGGTACCAGTGTCGCGGGCGCGGTGGGTAGTGCCGCTCTTCTCAACTTCGGCCTGACGGCCGCAGCGTCTATCATGGCGGTCGCCGTCTTCCTGATCATGTTGTTGCCTTTGTTTATTCGTGAGCGCGAAGGTGAACGCCTAATGCCCTGGACAGCTGGCACCGCGTCAGCAGAAGCGCTGGCCAGTGTGAATAGATCATGGCGGGACATTGTCGTGACACTCGTGCGAGCGATCATTTTACCCATGAGTATTCTGTTGATGGTCGTCGAGGGATTGCAACGGGTTGCCAGCGGTTTACTGGTTGCGATTCACCCTGTTCTGACGATTCAAAACCTGGGTTGGGAGCAAACTGAATTTACCAACTGGAACGCGGTGGTCGGGATTGTGGCAGCAATTATGGGCGTCATGTTCGGAGCGCTTGTGGATCGTATCGGATCTTACAAAGTGCTTGCAGGGACCATTACGTTCAGGCTGATGTTGTTTGCCACTTTCGCGATGATCGAGTCGAGCTGGCAGATCATGGAAGTCTATAAATCGATGATGCTGTTGTCAGCGATCAGTTCTCAGTTTGTGACCATTACGATTATTGCGCTGTTTATGCGACTCTGTTTCCCATCTATTGCCGCTACTCAGTTTGCCGTCTACATGGCGTCGGCCAATCTCGCTTTGTCTATGGGCAATGGTCTGGTGGTGCCGCTTGACAGTCTGCTGGATTATTCAGAAATGTTCCTGTTGGTTGCTGGATTACATCTTGTGTTTTTGTTTTTGTTACCATTGATCAGCTTTGAGCGGCATGAAAGCGACAATGCCAAATTGTCGGTAAGTATAGGGAAGGGTTAGTTATGAGTCAGAAAAGGGATGCGGCTATTGTTGGGATACACGAATATCCCCGTCGCGATGTAGAGGGTGAGGTTAGCCCGCTGCAGATAAAAGCAGAATCTGCAGCCAGGGCGCTGGAGGACGCAGGCCTGACCTGGTCCGATGTGGACGGCATATACGACGCGGGTGACGGCGGCGGTATGAGCGGGCTGAATATAGCGGAGTACTTTGGATTAAAGCCAACGGTCATAGATACGACGGGGGTTGGTGGCAGTTCCTATGAATATCATGCTGCCCATGCCAAACGGGATATTGCAGCGGGTAAGGCCAATGTTGCGCTGCTGACCTATGGTTCCATCGCACACAGCAATGCATTCGCCATCGGTGTCGGTGCCAGAGGCGGCGCAACTATGCATCCGGCTGAAAATATGGATAGCTTTGCTGGCATGACACTGGTCTCGAATTACGCGATGGTGGCGGCCCGGCATATGTATCAGTACGGCACGACAAGCGAGCAGTTGGCCGAGATATCAATTGCCACTCGGATGCACGCCATGCGAAACCCGGAAGCAGTTGCCGCCATGGAGGACCTGGAGTTTCTCGATATACGGGAGACAACCATTGATGATGTCGTTAATTCCAGATTGATCGCTGACCCCCTGCATCTGCTTGAATGCTGCATGATCTCTGATGGCGGCGGCGCTGTCGTTATTGCTTCTGCAGAGGTCGCCGCCAATTGTAAAAAGCCGCCCGTATGGATCCTTGGTACGGGTGAAGCCACCAAATATCCAGAACCCGGTGGCGATATTACCGTGAGTGCGGCCGCACAATCAGCACCGATTGCTTTTTCTGAAGCCGGGCTCTCACCGGCAGAGATGGACATCGCCATGATTTATGATTCGTTCACTATTACCGTCCTGACGATTCTTGAAGACCTGGGTTTTTGTAAAAAAGGTGAGGGCGGTGACTGGGTGACTGGTGGTCGCCTGAGATTTGACCGGCCATCTGATGGACCGGCATTAAATACAGATGGTGGAGGTTTGTCCTCCAACCATCCGGGGATGCGCGGCATCTTTTTGTTGATTGAAGCAACAAGGCAGCTAAGGGGTGAATCCAATTCCCAGGTCGAAGATGCGAAACTGGCGGTCGCCCATGGTAATGGTGGCATGTTAGGTAGCCGGCACAGCGCCGGTACCGTAATTTTGGGGAGGGACTAAACATGGTTGAACAAAACCCAAAGCGGAAGAAAGAGCAGAAGAAAGAACCAACCAGGCCTTTACCCAAGACCAACGAACTGGATACCAAAGCGTTCTGGGCGGCAACTAAAGACAAAGAATTTCGTTATCAACAATGCAATGATTGCGGCAAGGTCATCTTCTATCCACGCCGTCACTGTACAGGGTGTACCTCAGGCAACCTGAACTGGAAGACGGCATCCGGCGAGGGGACCATCTATACTTTTAGCGTTGTCAGGCAAAGCTATCATCCGTTTTTCAGGAATCTCGTGCCCTATGCCGTAGCGTGGATTGATCTGGATGAAGGCCCGAGAATTCTCAGTAATATCGTTGGCATCGAAGATCCACTGAACGATATTTCAATCGGTCAAAAAGTCGTGCTCGAGTGGGAAGAACACGAAGATCTGAATATCCCTCTTTTTAGGCCTATGGGAAGCTAGCCAAGTGAGATGCTGATATCTGCCCATATTCCAAAAACCGGCGGCACTAGCTTTCGCGTAATACTGGAGCGGTCCTTTAAGGAAAGGTTAAAGCTCGACTATGATGATCATCCCCTTGCGCACTCAACCAATCTTAGAAATGAATCAGCTTCGACAGGAGCATTCTCGACGCATAGTGATCTAACGGAACATTTTGATTGTATTCATGGTCATTTTCTCCCTCTTAAATATTCCGGCATTAAGAACGCGCAATTTATCACCTGGTTACGCGATCCAGTACAAAGGCTTGTGTCCCGATATCTTTACGGTAAGTGAACCTGGGAAAGTGGAAGCGCTAGTCCGAGACAAGAAGAGTTGAAAGCGTTCATCGAGAAAAGAAGGCGATACCCGTCATTAGAACAGTTCGTCGGCATAGAGACTTTCCAGAACACTTATTCGAAATATTTTTGGGGGTTTGATGTTCAGCAATTTGAAGTTATTGCGCTAGTGGAACGTTGGGATGAATCAATAGATCGATTGCACTATTTGTTGGGAGAAATAGTAGATGCTGAAGTGCACATTAATCAAAATTTGAACCAAGAAGACCTTGTATATGAAGTCGCCGAAACCACGCGACGTTTGATTGAAAACGCCAATCAAGCGGACGTCAAGATGTACGCAGAAGTGTTAAAGGGCTTCCATTAGCCGCTAATGGCTGGGTCATTTTCTATTGGCTTAGATCTCAGAGGGGGTGAATAGTAACTTGCATAGTTGAATACTTGGCTTACCCATTGCAAAATATATCAACGATTAGCATCATGCCTTTTGCTTAGTTGGGCAGCTTCACCGAAGCAGTGCCAAAAATCCTCGTTTCACCTTTTGCGTTTGAAACGGTCAAATCAATTTCGACCTTACCTTCATCTTCATCGATGTCAGTGACCACGCCATTAATGGTGTGGTCTTCGTCTGCAAGCACGGGGGCGCGAAAAACCGTATCGACGTTGATAATCTCTGCAGCAGGTGCCCATTGGTGAATCATGGCGACCAGGTAGCCCTGGCTCAGAATTCCTGGAACCAATGCGCCAGGGAAGCCTTCCTTGCGTGCACCTTCGTGGTCAGTGAACCTGGGTCCGTCCCAGCCGACCAGTTTCGCGAATTGTCTTGTGGTTTCTAGCGTGGTGTCAGGGACGAAAGCGGGAAGATCCTCTCCGAATTCAACGTCACCAAGGGTACTGATGGCCATTATTTTTTCTCCCTCATCACCATGCGGCTGTCGGCATTGGCAAGATGGCTGCCGTCTTCGTCATAGAATTCGATCCGAGTGACGACAAAAATCATTCGACCTGAACGGCCTGTTTTGGTGTAGACATCATGTAAATGTGTCTTGCCGGTAATTTTCCTGCCCGGCCTGATGGGTTTCAGGCATTCCACGCCCTTGCCAGCATCCATACCCAACCCGAAACGCGGAAAGTTTTTAGGCAACATGCGCCTGCCGCTAAGACTCGCAATAAACGTCGGTGGGGCCTGGAAGTCAGCGTTGGTGACATCCAGGAATCGATCTGCTGTTTCTCCGCAGAGTCTGGCGTATTCGATAGTGGTCTCTGGGTCGATGAAGAACTCTTTTTCATCAAAGTCGAGATTCAGAAATTTCTCTCTGATTTCTGAGATATCCGCGTCCAATGTGTCTCCCCCGGTAGCCGGAATTGTTAGTCTAGTGAACGTCTGATTAAAAATATCCTCTTAATCAGAGGTTCCCTGGTGCTTAAAGTTGATGGCTTTGAATTCACCGGCCTTGAGTGCTGCAACAAGTTCGCTAATGTTGCGAACAGCAGCGCCAAATTCTGTGCCGCAACGGCCAACATGGCTCACAATGTGCGAATCACTGCCGCCGATACCCAGGTAACCCAGTTCAGTTGCGTTATCGATGGCGATTTGATCCTCGTTTTCGCGACTGCCGCCATTGAATATCTCAACAATCTTAACGCCATCGGGAACACCGAGTTCTTCGGTGTGGGCAAACATACCAACACGCGGCCGGCCTGGATGACAGGGTACCGGTACGGCGCCATGTGCCTCGCAGGTTTCAATGACCATCGCCAGGGACAGGTCGATGCTGGCAAAATCAAATGCTTTTGTCAGCGCTTCTGTAACCCCAAATACCAGAACGTGCCCGTATTCAGTCTCGACTTCACTGCCCTTGAGAATAACCAGGCCGTGTTTGTCGGCGAGTGCAGAATAGTCGGAGTCAAAATCGTGTTGACGATGTTCCGTCAATACGAAGCCATCAATGGGTATCTCTTTCGAGCGTATCCATTGGCAATAGTTTGCTACCTTTGCCCGACCATCATCTGATTTGATCGAGTGGGTGTGTAAATCCAGTATCACTTCGAACCCTCGTTGCAGGATGCGCAAATTGCCACAGCCTGAGCCGGCCTGCAAGTATATGTAGTGGCGATTATACAGCCATATCAATCACTTGGGGTGCTGATGGGGAGCGAACTCATCGTGATGTTCTACGCCATCCTCGGTGAGTTGCAGGATTGTTGTGGTGATCTGCGAAGGTGAAATTTCCACTGTGGCAATGGTACCCAGGCGCAGCGACTGATTTCTCGGCAAAGTTGGTGACCCGGGGTTGATAAAGAGTCGACCTGCAATCGTTCGGACATCTTCAAGATGGGTGTGTCCATAGACCAAAATGTCGGGTAATTGTTCCGGAAAGTGCTTGTGCAGGTGTTTCTCAAGATGATCAGGCGATTTTCTGATCGGTGATGGAAAATGGTGAATCATGCCGATATGCAGACCATCGCGTTCAAGCAGCCAGCTGTCTTGCAGGCGTTCATCAATGATATCCAGATCGCCGTTGCCCCTTGCCACATAAACTGGTGCGATCTCACCGAGATGATCGACGATATCCAGTGTATGCAGATCCCCAGCGTGGAGTATCAATTCGACCCCCTCGAAAGCCCGTGCAACCTGCGGCCACAGAACGTCAATAGATCCCGGCATGTGGGTATCTGCGATCAGGCCAATTTTCATGCCGTATATTCCAGCATGGCGTCGGCAATGGCCGCGTCGTTGCTTCTTGAATCATGGGCTCGAAGCCCTTTGACAAGGTTCATGGATTCAGTCGATTTGTTCTGGGATAGCTTGAATTTGCATTCGATACTTTCAATGACCAATTGGCAACCGGTGATGCTGGAAATTAATCGATCCCGTTTCTCAGGGTCCAGTTTATCCATGGTCCAGGATGGCTCAAAGGGTGCTTCAGCGATGCTGGTGAGCCTGGCGACAATGGCTTCGACCCGGGCAGGGTCATTGATGAGATCGAGCGAGCCGGTGATGTGTACAGCCAGGTAGTTCCAGGTGGGAACCTGGTTCTGGTCCTCGTACCAGCCAGGAGAGATATAAGCATTTGGGCCGGTAAAAATGGCCCGGTGCCTGAATTCGGTCGGATCGATTAATGAATGCGGGTTGGCACCAGCGAAGTGGCCATACAATGAATGTCCATCATCGGAAAGGAACATCGGCATAGGGGTGAAGTGATCATCATTGCCCCAGGAGGCCAGAAGTGCGAAGGGGTTTTCCTTCATCATTTTGTGTGCGTCAGCGTCGGTGGCGCTGAATGCTTTGGGTGTGTAGAGCATGGCCTGCCTCCCGCGAAAAGCCGCATTGTACCTGCTTGCCACCTATTCCGGGTAAGAGTAGGGTGTGGAAAAATAGCTGTGCCGAGCAATTGTCCGGGTGAGAGTCCTTTCGGGCGTATTCAGGCTGGGCTAAGCTATCACCAGAGAATGTTTCGAACGCTATGAGCACGCAGTTAGGGAAGCTCTGATGACTAATCAGAGGTCTCTTAGTTACTACCGAAAGGGAGAACCACCATCAAAAATGTGAATCGTCGTTCTTTTCTGCGCCTGGGCGCAGTCACGGGGCTTGCATCTGGCTTTTCAGTCAACGCCAGCGCCACTGCAACATCCACCGAAACTGGCGTGAAAAAGTATGTGCGTCTCGGGAGAACCGGGCTTGAAGTCTCGGATATCTCATTCGGGTCGTTTCCATTGCGCCATGGCGAAGAGCACATTGTTCACCATGCCATGGATCGGGGGATCAATTATTTCGATACGGCCGAAGGTTATGGTCACGGCACCTCGGAATCCGTCATCGGCAAGGCGTTAAAAGGAGGCCGTCGCAACCAGGTGTACATCGCCACCAAAATGGCGGCTGGTTCAAGAACCAGTGCCGCTGAGATGATGACCCGGCTCAATGAAAGCCTCGCCCGATTGCAAACAGATCATGTTGATATTTTTTTCAATCACGCCGTTAATGATATTGCCCGACTAAAAAACGAAGAGTGGTCCAAATTCGCGGATAAGGCCAAAGCCCAGGGTAAAGTGCGGTTTTTTGGCATGTCAGGGCACGGCGGCTACCTGGTCGACTGCGTTGAATATGCCGTAGAACACGACATGTTTGATGTGCTGCTGCTGGCAACCAATTTTGGTGAAGATCCTGCATTTTATGAGCGTTTTACCCGATCTCTGGACATCATCGCTAACCAGCAGGGATTACCTGCCGTCATGGCCAAGGCAAAGCAAAAAGATATCGGTATTGTCGCCATGAAGGTACTGCGTGGGGCGAAACTCAATGACATGCGACCCTACGAAGATCAGGGCTACACCTATTCCCAGGCGGCATTTCGCTGGGTGCTGAACAATCCGCATGTCGATAATCTGATTGTGACCATGAGAAATCGTGACCAGATCGATGAATACCTGGGTGCATCGGGAACCGGTGCCGTAAGCCAGCATGACATGACATTGCTGCAGCAGTACGCCCATATGACGGATGCCAGTTATTGCCGGAATGTTTGCAACGACTGTGAGGGAAGCTGCCCCTTTAATGTGTCCATCCCGGATGTGCTGCGAATGCGCATGTACGCCACTGACTATGGCGATTTTTCAATTGCTCGCCAGGAGTATGCTCAACTGGAACACAATGCCAGCCCTTGCCTGAATTGTGATGGCAGTCCTTGTCGTGATGCCTGTACCTATGAAATCCCGATTGCGGATCTTTGTGGGCCCACACACACCATGCTGAGCTAAGAAGTAAAAAAAGATGGCTAATCACATTCACCTGGACCTGGTGGGCGGACTATCGGGTGATATGTTCATTGCTGGCATGCTTGATGCTTTTCCGGAATTTACCGGAGGCCTGGATCAGGTGATTGTCGCCGCGGGATTTCCCGAACTGGTCGAACTGACGTGCCAGCCCCACAACGACGGCATATTGACTGGCACTCGCTTTGAGGTCACCTCAGTCAAACACGAACACCACCACAGGCACTATGCTGCGATTAAGGAATCCCTTTCGGCATCTGACCTGAATGATGCCGTCAAGCAGGGCGCGTTAAGTATCTTCGCGCTGATTGCTGAAGTTGAAGCAGAGATTCATGGCAAAAAAGTAGAAGAAGTTGCTTTCCATGAGGTGGGGGCATGGGATTCAATCGCTGACATCGTCCTCGCTGCTCACCTGATTGATGCGGTCAAGGTGTCATCATGGAGTGTTTCCGCCATTCCCATTGGTCGTGGGCTGGTTGATACTGCGCATGGGCGTCTGCCGGTGCCGGCGCCTGCTACGGCAAAGCTGCTGCAGGGATTTGAAGTGTTCGACGATGGTATCGACGGTGAACGGGTAACGCCTACGGGCGCCGCAATCTTGAAATATTTGGCCCCATCGAGGCAGATTCCAGCGGGTTTATCCGTATCGGTCGCGGGTTATGGCTTTGGCAAGAAGGTATTTCCCGGTCTTTCGAATACGGTTCGAGTTAGTACTTACTCATCCGGAGAAGTTGATGGTCCTTTATCTCCTGTAGAATGGCATGAAGACCAGGTGATGCGATTGTCATTCGAGTTAGATGACCAGACTCCCGAGAGTATTGCACTGGCGGTAGAACAACTCCGGGACCATGAATCTGTGCTGGATGTCACGCAACAGGCTTTTTGGGGCAAGAAAAACAGACAGGGTTTTGCCATTGTTGTCCTGGTGAAAATGGAGGCTACCGACGAGGTCACTGAGCAGTGCTTTTCGCTGACAACAACACTGGGAGTCCGCCGGGAAAGAGTGGACAGGGCTATACTGCAAAGAGAAGAAATAGTTGTTTACGTCAACGAGCGTGCCTATCGGGTAAAGGTCGCCAGACGACCGGCGGGATTGACGGCGAAAGTCGAGATGGATGATCTGATTGAGTCAGGGTTGAACCGCGCGGAGATGGAAACTGTTCGTGTACAGGCGGAACTACTGGCTGTTAAAGAAGTTGAGAAGCGTTGATGAATAACCTGGGCAAGCTTGAGCAATACTTTCGGGACAGGCCGCCGATGGCAGTTGCTGTCAGTGGCGGCGTCGACAGCATGACCCTGGCGGTAATTGCCCACCGGGCAAATCCTGAAACACAAATTTTTCATGCAGTTTCCCCTGCGGTGCCAGCTCAGGCGACGATAAGGGTTAAAGAGCACGCCAAAAAAGAGGGCTGGCAGCTAAGCATTGTCGATGCAGGAGAAATGCATGATCCACAGTATCTCGCCAATCCTGCCAACCGATGTTATTTCTGCAAGACCAACTTGTACGATACGGTTACCGAGCACACCGAGTTAACTGTTGCCTCGGGCACTAACATGGATGATCTGGGTGATTATCGCCCTGGTCTGATTGCCGCCGAGGAGCATCAGGTTTGTCATCCCTATGTGGAAGTCGGGCTGGATAAAACAGCGCTTCGGGCGATAGCCGGAGAGCTGGGTTTAGAAGATTTGAAAGATCTGCCGGCAGCGCCGTGTCTTTCCAGCCGTGTCACCACGGGGATCGCCATCAATGCGAGCCTGCTTCCTCTGATCAATGAGGTTGAGCAAGCCGTATGGCCGCTGATTGAGCCCTATATCGAGCTCAAAGGTGTGAGATGTCGTATTCGAGAACAAGAGATTGGGCTGCAAATTGAAACGGTTGACGAGATTGATAGCCAGGCCGTTTATTTGGACGAAGTGAAAGCCCTGGTTCGGACCATTTTCATTGATGCGGGGTTCCCTGACCAGGTGCAAAGCGTGGTGATAGAGCCCTACGAGAAAGGAAGCGCGTTTCTGATTGAAACACTGCAGTTGAGCTAACGAGTTTATTATGTCGGATGCGAAAGACGTCAATATGGATTTTGACCGGGAAAACCGCACGGGTCTTGCCGAGGCTGTTTTTTGCCAGGGTAAAAGTACCGATCAGTTGGCGACTATTTGTAACGCAGTGGTGACAGAACACAGATCCATGCTGTTCACGCGATTATCACCGTCACAATTTGCTCAGTTAGCGCAGTCCCATGCGGATCTGCTCGATTATGATGAAGTTTCTCGAACCGCATTTTATTTACCGAAAGACAAAGCCGCCAAAGCCCCCCTGGCAGTAGTGACCGGTGGCAGTTCAGATTTGCCGATAGCCCGCGAATCGGTGAGAACACTGCGATTCTACGGTCACGAGGCGCTGGAGATTCATGACGTGGGCGTTGCCGGATTGTGGCGAATAACCGAACGTTTGGAGGAGCTGAGGCAATGCAAGATCATCATTTGCGTGGCCGGCATGGATGCCGCGCTGCCCACAGTACTCGGCGGCCTGGTTCCCGCGGTACTCATTGCTGTGCCGACATCAGTGGGTTACGGCATCGTCAACGGCGGTGAAACGGCATTACGTTCCCTCTTAGTCAGCTGTGCAGCCGGCCTCACCGTCACAAATATAGACAACGGCTACGGCGCCGCCTGCGCCGCCATTAGAATCCTCAACAACTTCAACTGATTCCTGTTTCGATAGAGATGCCC
>Ga0208879_1002357_pt1 | contig 16785 bp, 11 predicted proteins | sample Knorr_S15_td_Bot_FD_185605 | JGI IMG/M metagenome (GOLD analysis project Ga0208879, IMG submission 185605) | Marine microbial communities from Southern Atlantic Ocean transect - Knorr_S15_td_Bottom_ad_5009_LV_A (SPAdes) (version 2) | ecosystem: Environmental > Aquatic > Marine > Oceanic | place... | reverse complement strand
ACCATCAATCAATGTTAAAATCAGCAATTACTACACTTTTATTTTTTTGCTTTACTTTTTCATCCTTTTCTCAAGTTTCTAATAGCGATTTAAAAATATTTTTAGATTGTGATAGATGTGATACTAAGTATATGAAACAGAATTTAGGGAATGTACAATTTGTAAGAGATCAAAGCTTCAGCGATGTGCATTTGTTTTTTGTTACACAAAGAAATGGAAGTGGAGGGAGAGAATATGAGATAGACTTTATTGGAAAAAATGAATTTGAAGCGATTAATTATAAGCTGGAATTTTCTACTGACACAAATATGACTAACGATGATATTAGAAAGCATACTTTAGAGTATATTAAACTTGGCTTAGTTCGTTTTTGGATAGAGAAAAATACAATTGGTGAGGTATCGGTAAGCGTTCCTAACCCAAAAGATGAAGAACCTAAAGAAAAAGTAGTTGACCCATGGAATTATTGGGTTTTTCGTATAGGTGCAAATGGACGGTTTAATGGACAAGAAACAAGTAAGTTTAGCAATCTAAATATTAACCTGTCTGCAAAACGAGTTACAGAAGAAAATAAGTTTTCTATCAGGCTAGGGTTTAATGAAAGTAAATCTACATTTAGTTTTGAGGATGATGAGATTGTATCAATCCAAAGCTCAAAATTTGTCAGAGTAAGCGATGTCATTAGTTTAAATAATCATTGGTCCATAGGCGCATTTGGAAGATTAGGTTCTTCTGTATTTAGTAATAAAGATTTTTATTGGTCTTTTAAACCTGCAATTGAATACAACTTTTTTAAATATGATGAGTCCGCAAAAAAACAGTTTACATTATCATATAGAAACGGGATTGTTTATAATAACTATATTGAAAGCACTATTTTTGGGGAAGACAGTGAATATCTATGGGAGCACGAGCTGTCTTTGGGAGGAAGTGTAAATCAAAAATGGGGAAGTATATCTGGTGAAGCAGCATTAGAGCAATTTTTACATGATACCAGTTTATATTCATTATCATTTTTTATTGGTACAAACGTTAGATTATTTAAAGGGTTTAGCTTAAATCTTCATGGAAGTTATAGTATAAACAGAAACCAAGTTAATTTGGCAGCAGGAGATGTGTCTTTAGAAGATTTATTATTACGACAACAACAATTAAAATCAGGATATAACTACTTTTTTAGTATAGGTTTAAGTTATTCATTTGGGTCTATATATAACACTATAGTAAACCCTAGGTTTAATTTCTAATATCCCTATAAGATTTTTAATAAAAAACTTTCAAAGTTTGCCTAAAATTACGTTAAGCACTACTTTTGCCTAACATTTAATTAACTTCAAAATAATGGGTGGATTTTTTAAATCTTCAATAGGAAGAAAAGTAGCCATGGCACTTTCGGCATTCTTCCTCATGATCTTTTTACTTCAACATTTTGCAATCAATATTTTATCGGTTTTTAATCCAGATGTCTTTAACGAAGTGTCACATTTTATGGGAACAAGTTCCATAATACAATTTGTAATACAACCGATTTTAATTTTTGGTGTTGTTTTTCATTTTGTAATGGGGTTTATATTGGAATTCAAAAATTTGAGTTCAAGAAAAGTAAAGTATATTAAAAACCAGAGTGCTGCTAATTCTTCGTGGATGAGTAGAAATATGATTTGGTCTGGTGTTGCCATTTTAGCTTTTATCATATTACATTTTATAGATTTTTGGTTTCCGGAAATTAATACAAAATTTATTAAAGGGGATTGGTCTGGATTACATGAAGGTGTAGATGGTTACAGATATTTCCATGAGCTTCAGGAAAATTTTTTAAATCCTGTTAGAGTTGGAGCTTATGTAGTAGCTTTTGTGTTTTTAGCATTACACTTGTTACATGGCTTTACATCAGCGTTCCAATCTATGGGAGTTACAGCAGGCAGAAAGAAAACATTACAAAATATTGGCATAGCATATTCTATAATTCTTCCTCTGGGATTTATTTTTATAGCACTTTATCATCACTTTAATCATCATTAATCTTATACAATTATGACTTTAGATTCAAAAGTACCTCAAGGTCCAATTAAAGATAAATGGACAGATTATAAAAATAATATCGATTTAGTGAATCCTGCCAATAAACATAACATTGATATTATTATGATTGGTACAGGTTTGGCAGGAGGCTCGGCTGCCGCAACTTTAGCAGAATTAGGCTATAATATAAAAGCATTTTGTTATCAAGATTCTCCACGTCGTGCACATTCTATTGCAGCACAAGGCGGAATTAATGCTTCAAAAAATTATCAAGGTGATGGTGATTCTAATTATAGATTATTTTATGATACGGTAAAAGGAGGCGATTATCGATCTCGCGAAGCAAATGTGTATCGTTTAGCAGAAGTTTCTGGAAATATCATTGACCAATGTGTAGCTCAAGGTGTGCCTTTTGCACGTGAATATGGAGGCTTATTAGATAATCGTTCTTTTGGTGGAGTTCTTGTTTCGAGGACTTTTTATGCTAAAGGTCAAACAGGCCAGCAATTATTATTAGGAGCATATTCGGCAATGAATAGACAAATTGCTCGTGGTAAAATCGAAATGTTTAACCGCCATGAAATGCTGGATGTAGTTATTGTTGATGGGAAAGCACGAGGAATTATTGCACGTAATTTAATTACAGGTGAGTTAGAACGACATTCGGCTCATGCAGTTGTTATTGCATCCGGTGGCTACGGAAATGTATATTTCTTATCTACAAACGCAATGGGTTCTAATGCCACAGCAGCCTGGAAAATGCATAAAAAAGGAGCGTATTTCGCAAATCCTTGTTATACTCAAATTCATCCTACTTGTATTCCGCGTTCGGGAGATTATCAATCTAAATTGACATTAATGTCTGAATCCTTACGTAATGATGGACGTATTTGGGTGCCTAAAAATATGGATGATGTCATGGCAATTAGAGAAGGTCGTAAAAAACCAACCGATTTGTCTGAAGAAGAAAGAGATTATTATTTAGAACGTCGTTATCCGGCTTTTGGAAATCTTGTTCCTCGTGATGTGGCTTCTCGTGCCGCTAAAGAGCGTTGCGATGCAGGTTATGGCGTAAACAAAACAGGAGAAGCGGTGTATTTAGATTTTAAATCAGCCATAATTCGCTACGGAAAAGAGCAGGCAAAAATTCATGGTATTTCTAATCCTTCCGAAAAAAAAATATACGAATTAGGTCAGGAAGTTATAGAAGAAAAATACGGAAACTTATTCCAGATGTATGAGAAAATAGTTGACGAGGATCCATACAAAACTCCAATGATGATTTATCCAGCAACTCATTATACGATGGGAGGCATTTGGGTAGATTATAATTTAATGACTACCGTTCCTGGTTTATATTGTATTGGCGAAGCTAATTTCTCAGATCATGGGGCTAACCGTTTAGGAGCTTCAGCGTTAATGCAAGGTTTGGCAGATGGTTATTTTGTATTGCCTTATACTATTGGTGATTATTTATCTGATGATATTCGTACAGGGAAAATTTCAACCGATTCTCCGGAATTTGAAGCAGCTGAAAAAGAAGTTTCGGAACGTATTAATTTATTCATTAATAATAAAGGGAACAAGTCTGTAGATTATTTTCATAAAAAATTAGGGACCGTAATGTGGAACAAAGTAGGCATGGCTCGTAACGAAAAAGACTTAAAAGAGGCGATGGCAGATATTAAAGCCATTCGTGAAGATTTCTGGAAAAATGTAAATGTTCCGGGAAGTGAAAACGAAATGAATCCTGAACTGGAAAAAGCAGGTCGTGTTGCCGACTTTTTAGAACTCGGAGAATTATTTGCAAAAGATGCTTTAGCAAGAAACGAATCTTGTGGAGGACATTTTAGAGAAGAATCAGTAGAGTTAGAAGGAGAACAAAAGGGAGAAGCAAAACGTAACGATAAAGATTATGCGTATGTTTCAGCTTGGGAATACCAAGGCGAACCTGCTGATGCTGTTTTGCATAAAGAAGAATTAGAGTTTAAAGATATTGAGTTGAAAACGAGGAGTTATAAGTAATTTTTGGAACAAAGAAAATAGAATAAAGAGTATAGAATTTAAAAACAGACACCTCTCTTTTTTCTATTCTCTCTTCTCTTTTATCTATATGATATTATTTAAATTAATTGTAAAAATATGAATTCTTTTAAGTAGCTTTTTATAAACAAAAACAAAATGAATTTAACACTAAAAATCTGGAGACAAAAAAACGCCAACGCAAAGGGTCAAATGGTCGATTATAAAGTGACTGATATTTCAGAACACATGTCTTTTTTAGAAATGATGGATGTATTGAATGAACAGCTCGTAAACTCTGGAGACGACCCTGTTGCTTTCGATCACGACTGTCGCGAAGGTATTTGTGGTATGTGTGCTATGTACATCAATGGGCAAGCTCATGGTCCAGACAGAGGAGTTACTACTTGCCAATTACATATGAGAAGGTTTAAAGATGGTGAAACTATTACTATTGAACCATTTAGAGCGGTAGCATTTCCTGTTATTAAAGATTTGGTGGTTGACAGAATGTCTTTTGAACGTATCCAGCAAGCTGGAGGATATATTTCTGTAAATACTTCTGGAAACACACAGGATGCAAATTCAATTCCTATTTCTAAACATGCCGCCGATGAAGCTATGGATGCAGCAACTTGTATTGGCTGTGGTGCTTGTGTGGCAGCTTGTAAAAACTCATCAGCAATGTTGTTTGTTGGCGCTAAAGTATCTCAATATGCATTGTTGCCTCAAGGGCAAATTGAAGCTGCAGATCGTGTGTTGAATATGGTAGCACAAATGGATTTGGAAGGCTTTGGTAACTGTTCAAATACAGGAGCTTGCGAAATTGAATGCCCTAAAAGTATTTCGTTAGATACCATTGCTCGTATGAATAGAGAATTGATGAAAGCAAGTTTAAAGTAATATAGTTACTTAAAATCTGTATTTAAATAACACTCAATTTATCTATTTAAAAAAATACTCTTATATTGTAGGTGTTTAATTACTGAATGTATGAAATAGTATCTGTTTTATACAGGTATAAGAAATGAAAAACAATCATTTTTTAAACACTCCGTTTAATAGCAATTAAGTTCCCAAAATACTATATTACTAATACTTAAGTTTCTTTGAAAAATTAAACTGTAGTTTGTTATGCTTTATTTTTTAATTTTAAATATATGAGTATGAGATCAAAATTATTTTACAGTAACACGACCCTTAAATTTTTAACAGTATTTACCTTTTTTATTTTTAGTACTTGTGTGTTTTCGCAAAACGAGTTTATTACCACCTGGAAAACAGACAACCCAGGAACTTCAAACAGTACATCCATTACCATTCCAACAATTGGTGGAGGATATAATTATGATGTAGATTGGGATAATGATGGCAATTTTGACGAGATTGGTATTACTGGAAACGTCACCCACGATTTTAATAACATCTGGTACTTACACCTTTAGTATACGAGGCACTTTTCCACGTATTTATTTTAATAATCAAGGCGATAGACGAAAAATTATCTCATAGACCAATGGGGAAACAACGCTTGGACTTCTATGGATAGAGCTTTTTTCGGAGCTTCTAATTTAATGGGTAATGCTACTGATACTCCCGATTTATCTGGTGTAACAAGTATGCGCTTTATGTTTGGTTTAGCTACTATTTTTGATCAAGATATTAGTGCTTGGGATACTTCTACAGTAACGAATATGAGTTATCTTTTTTATAATACAAGTGCTTTTAATAATGGCGGGCAACCATTAAGCTGGAATACTTCCATGGTATCAGATATGAGCTGGATGTTTAATATAACTACAGTATTCAACCAAGAGATAGGTGGATGGAATACTGCAAAAGCAACGAATATGTCTAGTATGTTTAATGGCGCTTGGGTGTTTAACCAAAACATTAGTGCTTGGGATACAAGTAAAGTGACAGGCATGGTTTCAATGTTTTTGGGAACTGGTGCTTTTAATAACGGAGGACAGCCGTTAACCTGGAATACATCTGCAGTAACTAATATGTTATTTATGTTTTGGGGAGCGGGTGGATTTAACCAAGACATTAGTTCTTGGGATACATCTTCCGTTACCAATATGTCAGAAATGTTTGCATGGAATCCAGCATTTAACCAATACATTAGTGCTTGGAATGTAGAAAAAGCGACAGATTTTAGTTCTATGTTCTTTAATAATACTGCCTTTAATAATGGAGGGCAACCTTTAAGTTGGAATACAATAGCAGCTACAGATTTGTCAAATATGTTTATGAATTGAGAAACCTTTAACCAAGACCTTAGTGGTTGGAATTTAAATAATGTGACAAACCTACAAGCTATGTTTAGCCAAGCCTCTTTATACAATAACGGTGGACAACCTTTAAACTGGACTACAACAGGTGCAACAAGCTTTAACAAATTGTTCAGCGGTGCAACTGCTTTTAATCAAGATGTTAGTTCTTGGGATACAAGTAATGTAACAAATATGGGTAATATGTTTTGGTTAGCGGGTGGATTTAACCAAGACATCAGTTCCTGGAATGTAGATAGTGTCACTAATTTTTATTTAATGTTTACTGGTAGTACGGCATTCAATAACGGTGGGCAGCCACTAAGTTGGAGTACTCCAGCGGCAACTGATATGACTGCTATGTTTAGTAATACAGCTTTTAACCAGGACATCAGTACTTTTAACACTTCTTTAATCACCAATATGACTGCTATGTTTCTTAACACCCCTTTTAATCAAGACATTAGCGGTTTGGATGTATCTTCCGTTGTATCTATGAATGTTATGTTTTCCGGCACCACAGACTTTAATAATGCAGGGCAACCTCTTAATTGGAATACAGCTAATGTAACGAGCATTACCGATTTTACACTTATGTTTAATGGAGTAACACTATCAGACGCTAATTATGATGCCTTACTAATTGGTTGGGATGCTCAAAATCTTAAACCCAGCGAATCATTTGATGGAGGTAACTCTCAATATTATACTATGGCTGCTCAAACTGCAAGGACACATATGACTGATATACTTTTACTTGGTGGTGATAATTGGACAATTACAGATGGTGGTTTATTTAGTGGTACTTGTGGCGTATTAGGTTTAGAAGATAATGAGTTAGGAAGCATTTTGTTATATCCTAATCCGGTTAAAGACATACTACATATACAAAGTAATAACATATTAGAACGTATAATTATGTATGATATAAATGGGAGGGTTTTACAAGATATTGTAGTATCAGGAAATAAAAGTCAGGAAAATATTTCACTAACCAACTTAAGTAGTGGCATGTATTTTATTAATATATATTCAAATAAAGGACAGATTACAAAGAGGATTGTAAAACAATAAATGGATAGCTTATTAAAGCAAGTTTAAAGTAATGTAAGAACATATAAACTTATCATAAATAAAAAATCTCAGGCAATAGTTTGGGATTTTTATTTAGATTTGATCCCCTAATATAATTATACTTTATGAACTATAAAATAATAACCCTTGGGATACTAATTTTTCTGTTAAGTATTCCATGTAATGCACAAACAGTTTCGAAAAAATCTTCAGAAGACCAAGCATATTTTGATGAAGACCAATTACTCCAACATATAAAAACATTGTCTTCAGATGATTATGAAGGAAGGAGAACCGGAACCAAAGGAGCAATAAAATCAAAACAATATATAGTTGATCAATTCAAGGAATTAAAAGTATTACCTCTTGGCAAAACCTTCACACAAGATTTTACTTTTACAAGCAGAGGTAAAATGTACAATGGTGTTAATGTATTAGGATTTATTAAAGGAACTACTTTTACATATAAATATATTGTGATTAGTGCCCATTACGATCACGAAGGAATTAAAAATGGCGAGATATACAATGGTGCAGACGATGATGCGTCTGGAGTAAGTGCATTATTTGCTTTTGCAGAGTATTTTAAAAATAATCCGCCTAAACATTCAGTAATTTTGGCAGCTTTTGATAGCGAAGAGTTGGGTTTAAAAGGCTCTAAATATTTTGTAAATAATTCTATTGTTCCTTTATATTATATTGAAGCTAATATAAATATGGATATGATTAGTCGCAGTGACAAGAATGAATTATTTGCTGTTGGGACACGTTATAACGAGACATTGAAAGCTCTAATTGAAAACTTTAAAGTATCAGGAAATATAAAATTATTAATTGGTCATGATGGCGCCGACGGCAAACAAAACTGGACAAACTCTTCCGATCATGGCTCTTTTCATAAAAAGAAAATCCCTTTTCTATATTTTGGAGTAGAAGATCATAAAGATTATCATAAGCCTAATGATGATTATGAAAACATTCATCCTGAATTTTTTAAAGAAGCGGTAAACATTATTATTTCTGTTTTTAATAAGTTAGATGCTATTGAGTTAAAAGAATAATATTTCATTTAAACAATTCATTATAAATTTTCATATGGATTTTTTATATTTATAAAAAGATATTATGAATATTTCATCTAAACTTCCAAATGTAAAGACCACCATATTTACGGTAATGGGGACTTTAGCGCATAAACACAATGCGATTAACCTGTCTCAAGGGTTTCCAGATTTTAAGAGCGATCAGCAATTGATTGACTTAGTTAGTAAAGCCATGAATTCTGGCTATAACCAATATGCTCCTATGCCCGGAATTTTAGAACTTCGAGTCGCCATATCAAAAAAGTTTGAATTGCTTTATAATGCAAGTTATCATCCGGAAACAGAAATAACTGTTACAGCAGGCGCTACACAAGCCATTTACACAATAATTTCATCGTTTATTAGAGAGAATGATGAAGTGATTATTTTTCGTCCGGCTTACGATTGTTACGAACCGACTATAGAACTTAATGGCGGGAAAACCATATCTATACAATTAGAAGCTCCAGATTATTCTGTTAATTGGGAAAGTGTTAAACAAAAGATTAATGATAAAACCAAAATGATTATCATTAACACGCCTCAAAATCCAAGTGGCACCATTTTTTCTGAAGCTGATATGCTTCAACTTCAACAATTAACCAAAGGCACAAATATAATTGTATTGAGCGATGAGGTTTATGAGCATATTATTTTTGATGGCGAAAAACACCAAAGCGTTTGCTTGTTCTCAAATTTAAAATCACGAAGTTTTATAACAGCTTCTTTTGGTAAAACGTTTCATAACACAGGATGGAAAATGGGTTATTGTTGTGCACCAAAAGAATTGATGGATGAGTTTAAAAAAGTACATCAGTTTAATGTGTTTTGTGTCAATCATCCATTACAAAAGGCATTAGCCGAATATCTACAAGAGCCTAATCATTATTTAGAATTATCAGAATTTTATCAAGATAAAAGAGATTTATTTTTAAACTTGATTAAAGATTCTAGATTCAAGTTTACAGCTTCAAAAGGCACTTATTTTCAAGGATTGGATTATTCAAAAATTACTTTAGAGAATGATTTAGATTTCGCAAAGCGATTAACAATTGAACAAGGGATTGCTTCAATACCAATATCAGTATTTAACGAAAATAATTTAGATAATAAAATGCTTCGCTTTTGTTTTGCCAAAACAGATGATACTTTAAAAAAGGCCGCTGAAATATTAAACAAGATTTAATTACTTTTATAAAATGCAAGATGAATTGAAAATAGCAATTATTCAAGCCGATTTGGTTTGGGAAAATCCATTAAAGAACAGATATCCTTTTTTAGTAAAAATTGAAGCACTTCCTGAAGATATTGATTTGATTATTCTTCCAGAAATGTTTACAACAGGTTTTACAATGAATGCCGAAGCGGTTGCCGAAACCATGGAAGGAGATACTTTAAAATGGATGCAATATCTGACTGTTAAAAAACAAGCTGCAATTGTAGGAAGTATTATTATTAAAGAAAATAACAACTTTTATAACCGATTGTTTTTTGTGCATCCTTCAAGAGAAATTGAATATTATGACAAACGTCACACCTTTACTCTTGTAGGAGAGCACAAAGTATTTGCTTCAGGAACTAAAAAACTGATTGTAAATTATAAAGGATGGAAAATTTGTCCTTTAATTTGTTACGATTTACGCTTTCCAGTTTGGTCAAGAAATGCGGAAAATTACGATGTGATAATTTATGTTGCCAATTGGCCAAAACCAAGAATTGAAGCTTGGGACGCTTTACTTAAAGCAAGAGCTATAGAAAATATGAGTTATTGTATTGGTGTAAATCGAGTAGGAAAGGACGAAAGTAATAACGAATATCCTGGACATTCTGTAGTTTATGATGCTTTAGGAAAACAGCTATCCAATTTTAAAGAAGACGAAGAAATGATAGAAATTACAACTTTGTCTAAAACACATTTAACAACTATTAAAGAAAAATTAAAATTTTTAGACGATAAAGACCTCTTTTTTATTCCTTAAACACTAATGTTTCTATAATATCCCAGCCTGCTCTTACTGCTTCTATTTCAAAATGGCTTACACGCTCTGGTTGTCTTTTTAAAAGGTAATTTCCAGAATCGTATTTTTCATTTTCATTTTCATCAAATATGACACGAACATAATACTCACCTGGATCTACATTTAAAAAATCTAACACTTCTGGTTTGGTAGTGTATTGTTCTTCTTTTACCTCACCATTTTGGTCAATTAACTGTATAATTAAAGGATAAGTAGCATTTTGAAAAGTCAATCTAACATTACCATAATCGGAGAATTGTTTTGTACTAACTGAATAATTTAAAGTATCGTTTTTGTTTCCAAAAAAATCAGTAAACGTTTCAGGTAACATTTGTATTTTGTATCGTTCTTGTTCCCTCTTTGGAAAAGAAAAAGTATATCGGTTGTTAAGCTCATCAAAAGTTGTAGAAAAATCCACTTGCATAGAATCTTTATCAAGAATGGTTATCTTTTTTTCGTTAATTGATATAATTGGGATATTAGCTTCAATTTTAAAATCTTCAATAAAAGGACTTTTTCTACTTTGAATAGAAGTAATAACTAAAGAATCTTTTTCAAGCGACCTTAACCTAACCGTTAACGTATCTGCATAGGATGTGTTGCTAACTTTAAACAATAACGAATCGGTTTCAAATTTTGGCTTGTACCAATACAATAACGAATCTGCTTTTTGGTCTTTCGTTATTGTACTTTTATAATTGTTTGGTTTTTCAGACAGTAGATTAATCTTCATGTTTATGAAATCGCCTTCATATCCAAAAGCTATTTTATTCCCAGAAATTAGTTTAGGTCTAGTCGCTTTAAAATCGATTTCTTCATTAAATAACTTTATAGTATAAACAGCCGAAGTATCGACAGAAACGCTTATAAAATCTTTTAGAAATCCTATTTTATCTGTTTTTTGCTGAAACGTATAATTGTTATTTTCTTCTTTTAAAGCTATCATTAAATAGGTTCCGGCCTTTAAATTTTTCAGCTTAAAAGTCGTTGTACTGTCTAATGTATTCGTAATATATTTTGGTTTTTGTTTGTAAATTATGGAGTCTGTAAATGTAGAATCTATTTCATACAATAATACCGAAACAAACTCGTCAGGTTTTCGGTTTACAGCATCAACTATTTTTCCTTTTACGCTTAAAGAATCGATATAATCGCCTGTCGAAAATACATATCTGTAAAATGGATAAGGATTACCCTCGTTGTTATCTACGATACTTTCGCCAAAATTAAAGGCGTAGGTTGTATTTGGTTGTAGTGTGTCAAAAATTTTAATTGTAATGTATTTACTTGCCGAACCCAAAGGTGTAATTTCAGGTTCTGGATCCATTGGAGGAGAAATAATGAGTTGTTTTTGTAAGTCTTTAATTTTAATATACTCGTCAAAATATATTTTTATTTCCTTTGCATTGAAATTAACCGAATAGTTTTCAGGAATAGATTTTAAAATTACGGGAGGCGTAACATCTTTTTCGCCTCCAGATGGTGTACCACGATTTGCACAATTAACCAAAACGAAACTTACAACAACGATAAAAATTAAATTTGAAAGACTCTTAGGCATTTTCTTATTAAAATTTTTCACAAATATAGGTAATTTTGTATGCTAAAAAGTATAACGAAAAAGGGTTTACGCAATTGCCATTGTAGCAACACTTATTTTAATATTGTCTGCTTTATTTAACATATTGCTACAGGCTTCAATAGTAGCTCCAGATGTAATAATATCATCTACCAAAAGAATATGTTTGCCTTCAATAAGGTTAGTATTGATTACGGAAAAAATTTCATTAACATCGTTCCATCGTGCTATTCGTTTTTTAAACACTTGGGTTTTAGTTGCCGTTGTTTTAATTAACACAGAATCTATATACTCTGCATTTAAAGATTTAGCAATTTCAATTCCAAATTTTGCAACCTGATTAAAACCTCTTTTTCGTAGTTTATTTTTATGTAGTGGCACTGGAATTACAACATCAATAGTAGTGTAGGCATCAACAGTTTTAAGTTCATTCCCTAACCATTCGCCCAAAAGTTTACCTATAGTTTCATGTCCTTTGTATTTTAAGTTATGAATTAATTGCTGTACAATTCCTTTCTTTTCAAACTTTAAAAGTGCTGTAGCATGTTCTATTTTAACACGTCCATAAAACACTTTTTCTACAGTATTATTATTTTCAAAATGATAATTGGTAACAGGCAAATTGTGTCTGCAAGTCGTACAAATATGGAGTTCATTATCAGTCAGTAAATGACTGCAAGCATAGCATACTTTTGGAAAGAATAAGTTCAACAGAATCTTAAACATATTTTATTAAATAAAGAAAATTGTATAAATTGAGTTTTAAGATATTAAGGGCACCTCTAAAAACTCATTTCTTTCAAAAAACAAAGATAATGAATAAGATGCAAGGTATATTTTTTTGAATAGCCATAGCTATTGAAAAAAAATATAACGCAGTCAGATTGTTTATTATATTTGTTCCCATCGGGTTTTCAGAGATTTCCAAATACTGCTTCAAAATTCATCACATTATCTCGACCTGCCCGACTTTGTCATTCAGGCGGGTAGTATTTCAAAACTTTTTCTTGTCTTTGAAAAGCTCTGAAAATTTTGATGCGAAGGCATTTTTAGAGCTGCCCTTAAATTATAAGATAAATTAAGCCAATACAATAGCTAAATTTCTATTTTTGCATCATGGTAAATCAAGAAGATAAATTTAAGAAGGTAATTTCTCATGCAAAAGAATATGGTTACGTGTTTCAGAGTAGTGAAATATATGATGGGTTAAGTGCTGTTTACGACTATGGGCAAAATGGTGTAGAGTTAAAAAATAATATTCGCGATTATTGGTGGAAAGCCATGGTGCAAATGCACGAAAATATTGTGGGTTTAGATGCTGCAATATTTATGCATCCTACAACTTGGAAAGCTTCAGGACATGTTGATGCTTTTAGCGATCCGTTAATTGATAATAAAGACTCTAAAAAACGCTACAAAGCCGATGTTTTAATTGAAGATTATGTTGCCAAGTTAGAAGCTAAAATTGAAAAGGAAGTAAAAAAAGCAACCAAACGTTTTGGTGATGCTTTTAATAAAGAAGAATTTATCTCTACCAATCCAAGAGTTGTAGGCTACAAACAAAAAGGCGAAGCTATTTTAAAACGTCTCGGCAAATCTTTGGAAAACGAAGATCTAGCAGATGTAAAAGCACTTATTGAAGAACTAGAAATTACCGACCCTTTAACAGGAAGTAGAAACTGGACCGATATTAAGCAGTTTAATTTAATGTTTGGCACAAAATTAGGAGCTTCTGCCGAAACTGCTATGGATTTGTATTTACGTCCGGAAACTGCCCAAGGCATTTTTGTAAACTTCTTGAACGTTCAAAAATCAGGACGATTAAAAATTCCTTTCGGAATTGCTCAAACAGGAAAAGCCTTTAGAAACGAAATAGTAGCTCGACAATTTATTTTTAGAATGCGTGAGTTTGAGCAAATGGAAATGCAGTTTTTTGTAAAACCCGGAACTCAAACCGAATGGTATGAGAAATGGAAAAAAACCAGACTAAAATGGCATTTATCATTAGGATTAGGAGCAGAAAATTATCGGTTTCATGATCATGAGAAATTAGCACATTATGCCGATGCAGCAACAGATATTGAGTTTAAATTTCCATTTGGCTTTAAAGAATTGGAAGGCATACATTCACGTACGGACTTTGATTTAAGCCAACACGAAAAATTCTCAGGAAAAAAATTGCAGTATTTCGATCATGAAGAAAACAAAAGTTATGTGCCTTATGTGGTTGAAACATCCATTGGTTTAGATCGTATGTTTTTAGCAGTATTATCAAATTCGTTACAAGAGGAAGAACTAGAAAACGGAACATCGCGAACGGTTTTAAAATTACCAGCGATATTAGCTCCTACAAAGGCAGCAATTTTACCTTTGGTTAAAAAAGATGGTTTACCGGAAATAGCACATAAAATTTTTGAGGATCTTAAATGGGATTTTAATGTAGCCTATGATGAAAAAGATGCCATAGGAAGACGCTATAGAAGACAAGATGCTGCCGGGACACCATTTTGTATTACCGTAGACCACGATACTTTAGAAGACAATACAGTAACCATTAGACATAGAGACACTATGGAACAAAAACGAGTTAAGATTGAAGCATTACGAGAGATTATCAAGAAAGAAGTTGATGTAAAAACTTGGTTATTAAAAATGTAGATAAAATCATATTGCTAAGATAAAGCTTGCTTTATTTTTAATTAAAAATAAATTATCTTTACGATTCTTAACTCCATATTAAAACCTACTTATTATGAAAATAAAACTACACAGGCTTTTTATTTTCTTTTTTTTATTTAGTACTAACTTACTTATAGCACAACAAATTGAAAATAAGCCCCAAGGACCAACTTATTCAGGTTACCCTACAAAAGTTGAACATGTTCCTTCAATTGCTTCAAGAATAAATCTTGTTGTTGCAGAACTTAGCGAGTTTAAGGAAATGCAAGATGGAAGGCAAAGAGCTTCAAAATTTGATGTTGTTCCAGGAAAAGGGTCAAAAGGAGATGACATCTTAACCAAAGCACCTTATTATTTAACAAATAAGATTCCAACAGATCCGCCTGAGCTTGTTTTTGAAACAGCTGCTTCCAATTCACAACCAACAGATCCTGCTGGAGCCGTAGGACCAAACCATTACTTTGCTGTTATAAATACAGCGTTTAGGATTTTTGATAAAAGTGGTAATCCATTAACAGCATTGTTAGGACCTAACAATATTTTTGGCGGAGTTGATGGTGATTATTGTTGTGATTTAACTGCTTCTTATGACAATGCAGCAGACAAATGGGTGATAACTATTTTAGGTGCTGGTGTTACTATAGCAGTTTCTGATGGACCGGATCCAGTAACTGATAGTTGGACCGTATACACATGGGCTGTTGTAAATGATTATCAAAAATTATCTGTTTGGAGTGATGGATATTATATGACCGATAACACGGGGTCTGTTAATAAAATTCATGTTTTTGAAAGAGATGCCATGATCGATCCTCCAGGAGCAGGAACCACACCTCAAATAACGAGTTTTAATCTACCAGGTTTAGTAACTTTTGGTTTTCATGGTCTGCAAGTCTTAAACGTAAGTAATAATAATTTACCAGCTACTGGCGGTGCTACCGTTGTGTATATGCAAGATGATGCATTTGGTGGAGGCATTGTACAAGATCATATAAAACTTTGGACCATTGATATGGATTGGGTAACGATAGGAAATTCAACAGTATCTGCTGCAACTCAATTAGGAATTGATGCTGGTACCGGAACAGTGACACCCTTTGTAAGTGTTTTTGATGGCGGTAGTTTTAATAACTTAGTTCAACCTGGCGGAGGTGTTCCTATTGATGCTTTACAAGCGACAATAATGAACCAAGCACAGTTCAGAAAGTTTGCAGGACATAACTCGGCAGTGTTTAATTTTGTCGTTGATGTAGATGGCACAGCAACAAAACAAGCTGGAGTAAGATGGTATGAATTGAGACAATCGGGTGATAATCAGCCTTGGAGTGTTTTTCAGGAAGGAACCTATACCGCACCAGATAATAGACATGCTTGGAATGCAAGCATGATTATGGATATACTAGGTAATATAGGATTAGGTTATACATCCATGTCAAGCCCAAATAGTACCGATCCAAATGTAAGAGTAGGCTCATATTATTCTGGGCGATTTGCCAATGATGCTCTAGGTACAATGGCTATAGACGAAGAAGTTATAATGGCAGGTGATGCAGATATTCCAGGAGGTGCTGGACGTTATGGTGATTATAGTAAAATTGATATTGACCCGGATGGTGATAAAAAATTCTGGTTCGTCAATGAATTAATGTCTACTGGACGGAAAAATATTGCGGGTGTATTTCAATTGGCACCTAATACTATGGATGATGTAGGTGTAATAAGTGTTGACACACCAACCGATGGTGCATTAACAAATGCTGAAACAGTTACAGTTACTGTCTTTAATTTTGGAGACAACGCTGCATCTGGTTTTAATATAACCTATCAGGTTGATGGTGGTTCAGTGATCACTGAAGCGTTTGTGGGCTCATTGGCATCTCAAACAACATCGCAGCATGTATTTGCTACAACGGCAGATCTGTCAACAGAAGGTAATACCTATTCAATAATGTCCTGTACAACTTTAGGTATAGACGAAGATACGGGCAACGATTGTGCAACTGAAAACGTTTTACATGTATCTGCCACTGATATAG
>Ga0208879_1002356_pt1 | contig 16794 bp, 14 predicted proteins | sample Knorr_S15_td_Bot_FD_185605 | JGI IMG/M metagenome (GOLD analysis project Ga0208879, IMG submission 185605) | Marine microbial communities from Southern Atlantic Ocean transect - Knorr_S15_td_Bottom_ad_5009_LV_A (SPAdes) (version 2) | ecosystem: Environmental > Aquatic > Marine > Oceanic | place... | reverse complement strand
AAAAAATTGAATTCTCTTTCTAACGAAACTTGTTTTCTACTATGTAATGTAGAACGTTTAGGACGAATCATTACATCCTTAAAACCTAATTTTAAGTCATTTTCAATTCTCATGTGAAGTGTTTCATATTACTTTCAAAGTTAAGGTGTGTTCTAAAAATTCATTCACATCAAAATTTTCAGAGTTTTTCAGAGACAACTAAAATTTTTGAAGTACTATCGAGATAATACAATAAAGTTTTAGGAAGTATATGACAAACTCTGCAAACCATTATAGGAACAAAGATAACAAATAATCTGTTTCTTTATTTTTTTTTTATAGCTAAGCTATTCAAAAAAAATAGTGCCTTGCATCTCATTTATTCCATTTGTTTTTTTAAAAGAATGAATTTTAAGAATCCACCTTAAGAAAAATTAAAAAGTAAAGGAAATATTTACAACTATATTTTAAAGAAGTTTAACTATTCAGTACTTAAAGTTATTCAAGTATGAAAAATAGAGATATTAGCAGATTATATGATTGGGTATTTATTTTTAATTTGGTAAGTTATAAAGTTTATTTTTAGTTAAAAAGTGCTCACTTTAGCTCACTCTAAATACTTTTAACTTTAGGCACTAAATAGTTAGAAAGAAGTTTACATCACAGCAATCATACTTATCTCCACATTAACATCTTTTGGTAAACGTGCTACTTCTACAGTTTCTCGTGCAGGAGCAGTAGCATTGTTAAAATAACTTCCATACACTTCGTTTATGGCTGCAAAATTATTCATATCGCTTATAAAAATAGAGGTTTTTACTATGTTTTCAAAGGTCATATTAGCAGCTTCTAAAACTGACTTCATGTTTTCCATAACTTGAGTAGTTTCGGTTTTTATATCATCTAAAACCAATTCTTCAGTTTCAGGATTTAAGGCTATTTGTCCTGAAGTATAAAGTGTATTTCCGCTTAATACAGCTTGATTATAAGGTCCAATAGGAACTGGAGCTTTTGTGGTAGTAATTATTTTTTTCATGTGTTTAAATTATATTTTTTAGCTGAACAATTGCTGTTCGCTATTAATCATTCCTTTGGTTATAAACTTTTTAGTATGCTCGTTTCTTATTTATTTCCCGATTAAAGCGGGAATCTATGTTTTTATTCCCATGAATCCCGATAGCTATCGGGACGGAATCTCATTATTTATTCTATTAAGGCTTATGTTTTAAACATTAAAGTTGTCTATCTGGTGTTTTTCGTTTGTCATATTTTAAATCCTTTAAAATAGGTGATCGAATTCCAATAAAGAAATTCCACGAGCTTCGTGAACTAAACGGAATCCAAGAAAAATTCATTCTCCAACTTAATAAGTCCCTCTCAAAACCCAATGTTGTGTAAGTAATACCTTTACTTTTTAAATCGTAACCCGAAGAAGCATTAATACTCCATCTTGGTGAGATATCAATATTTCCAGAAACCATTAAAGAATGAGATGAAATTTCATTTTGCCGTCGCGTATTGCTATAATTTACTGCGTAAGCGAGACGTAAACTCCATGGTATTTTATAAGAGTATAATTCGCTGGTTTCCTCATTTTCTGGTTCTTTAGTACTTGCATTTAATAGTTGATCTGAAAAATCTTGTGGTACTCCAAATAGATCGTCATCACGTCCTCCACTTCTTAACGATTCTTCTCTTGCAGCTTGGTTGTCATTTTTAGATTTGTCGAAACTTTTACTGGTTAAGGTGTAATTCATAGTAAGGTTAGCACTCGTTAGCCTAAAAAGGCTTCCTCCATTACTTATGTTGAATGTATTGATTTTATTGTTGTTATTATCCAAAGCGTAAGGATCTAAAGTTGCACCAAAATTTATACTCATTTTATTATCAAGAATTTGTGTGCCTCCAGTTATTCGTAGGGGACTCCAGTTTAAGGAATCTCCGGCAATGTTGTAAGATGTAGATAAATTTAGATTGTTAAGTAAAATTATTTTTTTTGCTTCCGTCGCCGTGTTGTCTTTGTCTCTTACCTTGGCTTCAAAATTGTTTCCGAGAGATAAACCTATAGAACTGGAATAATTATTTCCTGGAGCTCCAAAAATAGATTCTTCAAACCGCGTAAAATCTACTTCTTCAATGAGTGTACCATCTGCATCAATAACTTCGTATGTGTCGTAATATTTATCGAAAGAAGGTGAAATATTATAACTAATAGATGGACGCATAATATGCCTGATGGCTTGTATTTTTTTATCCTCACCAAAATCGAACATACCATAAACAGTGGTTCCTAATCCGACACTAAAATTATAGGTTCTAAAAGAATCAAAACCATTTATTTCAGTAGTAATAACTTCTTTTGAATCTTCATCGAAGGTTTTATCTACTGTTTTAAGAACCCACGTTTCTTGATAATTCGCACTTGTACTAATACTTATATACTTTAATACTTTAAAGTTAGTGCTTATCGGGATTGTATGTTGCATCCCAATTTTAGCATCGTCGAACATTTCTTTTTTAAAGAATAAAGAATCAGTGGTTTGAATCCTGTTTTCACCACGAACGTTATATTGTAAATTTATATTTTGAATAAATCCTTTTTTACTTCCTACTTTGGGAGCAAAAGGATATACACGATCTACGCTTGCTTGGAAAGTTGGTAATGTCATGCTAATAGATTCCGTATTTGTGTTTTGCGAATGTGTTGCAGTAAGACTAATATTTACCTGTGGTTGTCCTTTAAATGTCTTTGAATATGAAATCGATGATGATAAGGTATTATTCAAAAAATTTGATGAGTTTAACTGATTTACAGATTGTTGATAATACGTACTGCTTCCTAAATTTACTGATGCCGAAAAACGTGAACTGGGATTTGATTTTCCATCTTGACTGTGTGACCAACGCAAATTGTAAATAGTACTTTTTGCATAATCTGGAAATCCACGTTCGCTTGTAATTAAATTTTCAAAACGAAAGCTTAAATTACCTCTGAATTTATAGCGTAATACGTAGGCACTCTGTAAACGCAGACCATAACTTCCATTGGTGTAATAATCTCCTAAAACTGCAAGGTCTGCATATTCACTAATTGCAAAATAATAGCCTCCATTTTGTATATTATAGCCTCGACTACTATCCTCTCCAAATGAAGGGAAAATAACTCCAGAAGTACGTTTTTTTGTTAAAGGAAAAAATACAAATGGCAATCCAATAGGTGTAGGCACATCTGCAATATATAAATTGGTTAAACCAGCTACTACTTTTTTTCCAGGGACAATTTTAACTTTACGCATCAAAAAATAGTATTCTGGATTGTCTGGGTCATCAGAGGTAGTAAATTTTGCTCTATTTATAAAAATAACTGAATCATTTTCTTTTTTTGATATTTCTGCGAAAATTACACCATCAATACTTTTTTGTTCAATCTTTGAATTATATATAATCGTTTTTTTAGTTACTGTATTCATAATCATGGAATCTGGTTCTACAACATCACCTCTTTGTTTAAAAATTGGCGCTTGTGTATAATTGCCCAAAGAATCAACGATTCCTTTTGCTGTAACTTCATTTTTGGCATAATCGATAACAATAATTCCTGCTTTAATCTCCATGTCCAGATAAAACATTTGTGCTTCATTATAGAGATATATTTTCTTTTCATTTTGATTTATGGAAGTATAGTCGATGGCTTTATATATCATAATATCTTCTAACAAACTTTTCTTTTTAGGAATACTATCTAGTGTTATACTGTCTTGTTCTTTAGTATTTATTGGCTTTATCTGCAAAGAGTCTAAACTAATTTTTATAGTGTCTTTTGAAACATCAGGAGTAATAATTGGTTTAGTTCTTGGAACATCTTGTGCATAGCTAAAAGTGTTTATAAACACTGTAAAACTTAGGGCAAAAAGTATTTGAAAGATATTTGTTTGCAATTCTTTTAGATGTATTTTTGTAAAAGTATGGCTCGGTTTTTGAATTGCCAAAGTTACATATATATTTTTGTGATTATTTTTAATATTGTAAATAATTAAGATTTAAACCTGTGTTCAATTTTATTGAGTAATAAATCGAGTTCTTAAGCCGTTAAAGTCTTTATGCAAACGAATGTAAAATACCTTTTATTATCCTTTATATTTTTATTAACACACTACACTTTTGCACAAAAAGCAACCGAAAAATTTGTTGTGGTTCTCGATGCAGGACATGGTGGTAAAGATCCTGGAAGACCAACAAAGTTCGATTCGGAAAAATCTATAGCTTTAAAAATAGTATTAAAAGTTGGCGAAAAACTTGAAAAAAATAAAGATATAAAAGTAATTTACACACGTAAAACAGATGTCTTTGTAGAATTGCGAGAACGTGCCAAAATAGCCAACAAAGCAGATGCCGATTTATTTGTATCTATACATTGTAATGCGCATCATACACAAGCCTATGGCACTGAAACCTATGTTTTAAGCCTTTCTAATACAGGTAGAAATATTGAAATTGCAAAAGCAGAGAATGAAGTAATTTTCTTAGAAGATGATCATGAAAAACATTATGAAGGGTTTAATCCGAACTCTCCGGAGTCTTTAATAGGATTAACATTAATGCAAGAAGATTATGTAGATCAAAGTATTACATTGGCACGTTTTGTAGAAGATAATTTTCAAAATAAGCTGAATAGAAAAAGTAGAGGAGTAAAACAAATTAGCCTTTGGGTCATGCACAATACATATATGCCAAGTGTGTTAATTGAAACAGGATTTTTAACTAATAAAATTGAAGGTGCTTATTTAAGTTCTAACAAAGGACAAACCGAAATGGCAAACTCTATAAAAGATGCTATTTTAAAATACAAAGAAAGCCTGAATGTTAGTTTTGATGATTCAGATTTATCCGAAAGATTTGGTTCTAATGCATCTACATCAATTTATTCAAACATTACGTTTAAAGTACAAATTGCAGCAAGCTCAAGAAAACTTAAAACCAAACCCTATAATTTTAAAGGGCTTCAAGAAATTTCAAGAGATAAAATAGGGAAAACATACAAATATTTTTATGGTGCAACTTCAGACTACTCGAAGATAAAAGACCAAAAAAATAAGGCATATAAAAAAGGATTTACAACTTGCTTTATAGTTGCATTTAAAAACGGTAAATCAATTACTTTAAATGAAGCTTTAAAAACTCCATCAAATTAAGCAGGTTAATTTTAATTTAATTGTTAATTTTGCAGTTAATCAATAATGAACACGTTTAAGATTTTTGTGTTTAACTGAAAATGAGATAAAATTTGTTCAGATGAGGTACTTTTTGCAGTACATAGCAACGATACGTATAAGAAAAGTAATGAAATATGGGTGAATTTCAGCCATTTTTTAGGAAATAGAAAAAAATTAAACGAGTTCAATAATAAACATTTAGCTTTTGAAACTATCTAGAGAAATAAAAACCGCAATATTAGTAATTTCGGGTATAGTATTATTTATATTTTTGTTCAACTATTTAAAAGGGAATAATTTTTTATATTCTTCCAGAACATTTTATGTTGTTTACGATAATGTAGAAGGCATGGCATCATCAACTCCAGTAACCATAAACGGCTTGACGGTTGGTAAAGTGCAAGACATAAATTTTAGCAAAGATCGCTCTGGACGTATAACAGTAAAACTTTTGATAGATAGTGATTTTGAATTCTCTAAAAATAGTATAGCAGAATTATACGAAGCTGGATTATTAGGAGGAAAAGCCATTGCTATAATTCCTGCTTTTGATAATGCTGAAAATGCAAAAAAAGGCGATTATCTTGAAGGCACAGTTAAATCTGGATTAACAGAACTTGTAAATCAGCGCTTAACACCACTTCAAGAAAAAATTGAAACCATGATGGTAAGTGCCGATTCTCTACTTGTTAATATTAATTCTGTGTTTGATGTACAAACCAAAGCCAATCTTAAAAAAAGTATAGCAGAGTTAGCCATAACAATAGAATCTTTTAAAAATACTTCTGTAGCTATTAATAGTTTAATTACTGATAATCAAGAAACATTAAACAACACATTAAGTAATATTGACACTATTACATCTAACTTATCCAAAATTACCGATTCTGTTGCCAATTTAAATCTTGTCGAAACCATAAATAGTATACAATTAACAATCAGCAATTTCGATAAAATTCTTGCGAGTATCGAAAAAGGAGAAGGCTCTATCGGGAAACTGTTAAATGATGATGAATTGTACAATAACCTTAAAGGCGCTTCAAAAGAAATAGAAGAACTATTGAGAGATATTAAATTGCATCCAAAACGATATTTCAGAATCTTGTCTAAAAAAGAAATTCCTTATAACGAAGAGTAAACTAATTAATACCTAAATAATGGATTATATTCCTAACATACTCTTTGCTATTGTGCTAATTATAGGTATTGGCTACTTTATTAAAAATATAAGGAAACTTATTCGTAACATCAAGTTAGGGCAGGATATTGATGTGAGTGATAACAAATCGCAGCGTTGGAAAAATATGGCAATGATAGCTCTCGGTCAGAGTGAAATGGTTCGTCGTCCAATTGCTGGTATTCTGCACGTTATTGTATACGTTGGCTTTATTGTAATTAATATTGAAGTTTTAGAAATAATAATTGATGGTTTATTTGGTACACATCGCATATTTTCAGGAATTGGAAGCCTTTATGGTGTGCTAATAGGAACGTTCGAGATTCTCGCCCTTCTTGTTTTAGTAGCAGTCATAGTATTTTGGACACGTAGAAACATTATAAAGTTAGCTCGTTTTTGGAAATCTGAAATGACACGTTGGCCAAAAAGTGATGCCAATTACATTTTGTATTTCGAAATGGTTTTAATGTCCTTGTTTCTTATTATGAATGCTACAGATATTCCTTTTCAGGAAATAGCAACAGGAAATATAATAAGTCAATATGTTTCACCTTGGTTTGCTGGATTAACCGAAAACTCAATACACATCATTGAACGCACAGCTTGGTGGAGTCATATACTCATTATTTTTGTATTTTTAAATTATCTGTATTTCTCTAAACATCTGCATATTTTATTAGCCTTTCCAAACACCTATTATGGAAGTTTAAAACCCAAAGGAGAATTAAATAATTTAGAAGCTGTTACCAAAGAAGTCATGCTAATGATGGATCCAAATGTTGATCCTTACGCAACTCCCACTGAAGGCGAAGATGACGAAATACCAGCAAAATTTGGAGCAAGCGATGTGCAAGACCTAAATTGGATACAATTGCTTAATGCTTATACGTGTACTGAATGTGGACGTTGTACAAGTGAATGTCCTGCCAGTCAAACAGGCAAAAAATTATCGCCGCGTAAAATTATGATGGATACTCGCGATCGTTTAGAGGAAGTAGGGAAAAACATCGATGCCAATAAAGGCGAGTTTAAAGACGATGGAAAACAATTATTGGACGATTACATAACAAGAGAAGAACTTTGGGCTTGTACATCTTGTAATGCTTGTGTAGAAGCCTGCCCTGTGAGTATAAATCCGTTGTCAATTATATTAGATATGCGTCGTTATTTAGTAATGGAACAGTCGGCTGCTCCTACCGAATTAAATACTATGATGAGCAATATTGAAAACAATGGAGCACCTTGGCCATATAACCAAATGGATAGATTAAACTGGAAAAATGAATAAACAATAAATGAAACGTCTAAAGATTTCATATTATTTAATAGCATTTTTTTTATGCTGTATTAGTTTTAATTATAGCACAGCTCAAAAAAGGAGATTTGGACAAGATTCTTTACGAATAAAAGTATATACCGAAATTGAATATGTAAAAGGTTTGTCGAAAAAGATAACAGTTACTAAAGTATTTTGCGATTATTGTTCACCTAGTCAAATTGAAGCTTTAAAAAGGCAAGCAAAGGAGCTTGCTTTTTATCAAAGACGATATTCGAGCAATGGAAGAGTAAATGAAATTCAAAAGTTTACAATGATAATAAGTGTTTCAAAAAAAGATTTATTAGAATTAAAAAAAGAAAAAGATAGTATTAATAATTAACCAAAGTTTAAAAGATTTATATGAAACATCCATAACTAAATTTCAATATAAAAGGAAACTAAAAGTTCAACGACTCCTCTAAAAATAATATAAAAGCGGAGTTAAATGACTATATAGATGTTCCATGTGACCGTTAAAAAACAATTAATATAGACACATGAAAAGAGAAGAAGCAGATAAATTATTGCATCAAAAAATTGAAGCAGGAGAAAAAGTAAGTCCTGTTCTTCCTGAAGGTGTAAAAAATTATTTAATAGATATAGATGGAACCGTTTGTGACGATATTCCAAACGAAGAACCCGAACGCATGCTAACAGCAGAATTATATCCTGATGCTTTAGAAACTTCAAATAAATGGTACGATGAAGGACATTTAATTTGTTTCTTTAGCTCAAGAACAGAAGCACATCGTGAGTATACCGAAATTTGGTTAAAAAAACAGGGCTTTAAATACCACAGTCTGTTAATGGGAAAACCAAGAGGAGGAAATTACCACTGGATCGATAATCACCTTGTTAAAGCCACACGTTTTCGAGGCAAATTTACAGATTTGGTGGCTAAAGAAGTAATCATTGAAGTATTCAACGATGGTAAACACAAATAAATAAAAATAGTTTGTAAGATTATTACAGAGAAGTTTAGATAACAACTCAACTAAAAATGAGCGAAGCATTAAAAGTACCAACTATGGCAGAATTTATGGCGCAAGGTAAACAACCAGAAGTGTTGTTTTGGGTTGGTTGTGCTGGAAGTTTTGATGATAGAGCAAAAAAAATTACAAAAGCATTTGTTAAGATACTTAATAAAGCAAATATAGATTTTGCAGTTTTGGGTACTGAAGAAAGTTGTACCGGAGATCCAGCAAAACGTGCAGGAAACGAGTTTTTGTTTCAAATGCAGGCAGTAACAAATATTGAAGTATTAAATGCTTACGAAATTAAAAAGATTGTAACTACATGTCCACATTGTTTTAATACGCTTAAAAATGAATATCCTTCTCTTGGTGGAAATTACAAGGTTATGCATCATACACAATTTTTAGAGAGTTTAATTGAAGAAGGACGACTAATCATTGAAGGAGGAAAATTTAAAGGGAAGCGAATTACGTTTCATGATCCTTGTTTTTTAGGTCGTGCCAATGATGTATATGAAGCTCCTCGTGAGTTGATTCAGAAATTAGATGCCGAATTGGTAGAAATGAAAAACTGTAAACGCAACGGATTGTGTTGTGGAGCAGGAGGAGCGCAAATGTTTAAAGAACCCGAAAAAGGAGATAAAGACATAAATGTTGAACGTACAGAACAAGCCATAGAAACCAATCCGCAAATTATTGCAACAGGATGTCCTTTTTGTAATACTATGATGACAGATGGAGTTAAAGCAAAAGACAAAAAAAATACCGTAAAAGTCATGGATATTGCAGAACTAATAGCTAATGCTCAAGATTTATGAAATTCCTATAATTTATGTTAACTTGTTCAAAATAAAAGTAGAAATCAAAATATGTTAGTCGATTTTAATACATTACCAGAAACCTCAAGAGTTTGGATATACCAAGCCAATCGCTCGTTTACCGAAAGCGAATTGGAAGAGATAAGCTTAAAATTAAATACATTTATTGAGAACTGGACTTCACACGGAAGCGATTTACAATCTGGTTACGAATTTAAGTACAAGCGTTTTATAATCATTGGTTTAAACCAAAACTTGAATAATACATCTGGGTGTTCCATAGATGCTTCTGTACATTTTATTCAGCAATTAGAACAAGATTATAATGTAGATTTGTTAGATAAAATGAATGTGTCTTACAAGCAATGCGAATTTATAGCTTACAAAACATTAAAAGATTTCAGGAAAATGGCAAAGCAAAAAGCCGTTTCAAAAAATACCATTGTGTTCAACAACTTAGTTACCAATATTGCAGAATATAAAGAAAATTGGGAAGTTCCGGCAAGCGAGAGTTGGCACAATCGTTTCTTAAAATAGTTCCTATTGTCATTCTGTCCCGATAATTATCGGGATTGTTTCAGAATCTTTGCTACAATTCTTCAGATACAATTTTTAAATTCTTTAAATGATAGATTGTTAATTACATTCGTTATAAAACTATCTTAAAGTCTTAAAAACTTCACTTTAAAAATGTTATTTTGGCATAGTTATTCATTCTATATCCCAAACCGAATTTATGCGCATTAAAATTTTACTTGTAATTACTGTTGGTTTCGTTAGCCTTGCAATTGGTCAAAACAGTAAAAATCCTTTATTAACAAATGATTTTGAATCTCAACAAAAATGGGTGGATAGTGTGTATTCTGCAATGTCCATAGAAGAAAAAGTTGGACAATTGTTTATGGTTATGGTGTTTTCCAGTCAGGATAAAGAAACACACCAAAGTATTGTAAAGCAAATCAAAGAAAATAAAATTGGTGGCATCATTTATTCAAAAGGAGGTCCAATACGTCAGGCACGATTTAATAATGAATATCAGGCTCTTTCTAAAACGCCACTGCTTATTGGTATGGATGCAGAATGGGGATTAGGTATGAGATTGGATTCTACCTTTTCATTTCCTTGGAATATGACTTTAGGAGCAATTAAAGATAATGCTTTAATCGAAAAAGTTGGATATCAAATAGGCGAACACTGTAAACGTCTCGGCGTTCATTTTAATTTTGCTCCTGTAGTAGATATTAATACAAATCCTAAAAACCCTATTATTGGTAATCGTTCGTTCGGAGAAGACAGAGATAATGTAACCGAAAAGGCATTGGCTTTTATGAAAGGCATGCAAAGTGCTGGAGTTTTAGCCACAGCAAAACATTTTCCAGGTCATGGAGATACCGAAACCGATTCACATAAAACCCTACCAACAATTAAGTTTAACGAAAAACGTATAGACTCTGTTGAGTTGTATCCTTATAAAATATTGATAAAGCAAGGGCTTTCAAGTGTTATGATTGCTCACTTAAACGTGCCAAGTTTAGAAACACGAGTAGATTTCCCTTCGTCGCTTTCAGAACATATAGTAACCAATATTTTAAAAGAACGGTTAGATTTTAAAGGACTTATTTTTACGGATGCACTTAATATGAAAGGAGTTTCCAATTATAACGAAACTGGCGATATAGATTTAGCAGCTTTTAAAGCAGGAAATGATGTGCTTTTAATGTCCGAAGATGTTTATAAAGGCATTACCAAAATTGTTGCTGCATTTAACGAAGGTGAAATTTCAGAAGAACGTTTGTCACATTCAGTTAAAAAAATATTGATGGCCAAATACAAAGTTGGTTTACACAATTACAAACCAATCGGGATTTATAATTTAGTTGAAGATTTGAATAAAGTAGAAGACGATGTACTCTATGAAGAATTAATGGAAAATGCTTTAACGGTTGTAAAAAATAAAGCTGAATTATTACCATTATTGAGATTGGAAACTAAAAAAATTGCTTATGTAAAATTGGGAGACGATGATGGATCAACATTTCTAAACGAATTAAAAAAATATGCAAAAATTGACGAAGTTAAAGCAGATAAATTAGGCAATCTTATTACTAAACTAAACAATTACAATACTGTTATTATTGGTTTTCATAAATCGAATACAAACCCATGGAAAGCTTATAAATTTAGCAATCAAGAGTTAGTGTGGTTATACGAAATAGCAAGAACAAATACAGTTATCTTAAACGTATTTGTAAAACCTTATGCACTTTTAGATTTAAAAACTACCAAAAATTTTGAAAGCATTATGATATCGTATCAAAATAGTAAAATAGCGCAGCAAAAGGCAGCACAAATTATTTTTGGTGCTATTCCTTCAAAAGGCGTCTTGCCAGTAAGTATTAGAAATGATTTTAAAGTAGGTTATGGCATACATTTTTCATCAGTAAGTAGATTAAGTTATGGCTTACCAGAACGTGTTGGTATGAGTTCCGAACGCTTAAAAAAAATAGATTCTATCGCACAATACGCAGTAGATTCACTAATGACACCGGGAATACAATTAATCGTAGCTCGAAAAGGAAAAATCATTTACAATAAAAATTTTGGAAAGCATACCTATAAAGGAAACCAAAAAGTTAATAATACTGATATTTACGACGTTGCTTCACTAACAAAAATATTGGCAACAATTCCATTACTTATGGAATTAGAAGAGAAAGGTGTTATTTCTTTAGATTCAAAACTGTCAGAATTATTACCAGAATATATAGGGTCTAATAAAGAAGATGTCACCATCAAAAAAATGTTATCGCATTACGCAAAGTTTAAACCTTGGATTCCTTTTTATTATAATACTTTAGATTCAGTTACAAAAAAACCTGATGATAAATATTACAGATCAAAAAAGAGTAACTTGTTTAACATTGAAGTTGCAAAAAACTTATATTTAAGGTCAGATTATCAGGATTCTATTCAAGAAATAATTAAAGAAAGCGAGATGTTAAATAGGTTGCGATATCGTTATAGCGATTTGCCATATTATATTTTAAAGAAATTTATTGAAACACATTACGACCAAACACTAGATAATTTAGTACAGCAGCATTTTTACAAATCACTTGGAGCAAATTATACAACATATAATCCGATAAAAAAGTTTAGTGACACTAAAATTATCCCAACAGAAATTGATGATTATTTTCGGTATCAGGAAATTCATGGTTATGTTCATGATATGGGAGCAGCAATGCAAAATGGAGTAGGTGGTCATGCCGGCGTTTTTAGTAACGCCAATGATGTAGCCAAAATTATGCAAATGTATTTGCAGAAAGGATATTATGGCGGAAAACGTTATCTTAAAACAGAAACTATCGATAAATTTACTACCTGTTATTTCTGCGATAAAGATAATAGAAGAGGAGTTGGTTTCGACAAGCCTCAACTTAAAGATGATGGCCCAACATGTGGATGCCTTTCGATGTCGAGTTTTGGGTCTTCAGGTTTTACAGGAGTCTACACTTGGGCAGATCCTGAAGAAGAAATCGTATATGTGTTTTTAGCAAATAGGACTTATCCTAAAGCTGGGAAAAATAGATTGTTAAGAGAAAGTATAAGAACAGAAATACAACGCTTGATTTATGAAGCAATAGATAAATAAAAGTACTTAAAGTTATAAGCAAGAGTACTTAAAGTTAAGAATATGACTTTAGACACTTAAAACTTTAGGCATTTAAAACTTTAATTATGATAATAGGAATAGTATGTTATCCAACATTTGGAGGTAGTGGAGTAGTAGCAACCGAACTTGGTTTAGAGTTATCTAAACGTGGTCATGAAGTGCATTTTATAACTTACAGTCAGCCGGTTAGGTTAGAGTTGTTAAGTAACAATGTACATTATCATGAAGTAAATGTTCCCGAATATCCTTTGTTTCATTATCAGCCATATGAATTGGCATTGTCAAGTAAATTGGTCGATACTGTTAAGATTCATAAAATAGAGGTATTACATGTACACTATGCAATACCTCATGCCTATGCGGCATATATGGCAAAAAAAATACTGCTTGAAGAAGGTATAAATTTACCGATTGTAACCACGCTTCATGGTACAGATATTACGCTTGTAGGCAGCCATCCATTTTATAAACCTGCGGTTACTTTCAGCATTAATAAATCGGATGCTGTAACCTCTGTATCACAAAATTTAAAGGATGACACTTTACGATTATTTAACATTAAAAGAGAGATTGAAGTTGTACCTAATTTTATAGATTTAGGCAAATACTCACATTCTTTTACAGATTGCCAGCGTGAAATGATGGCTTGTCCAGATGAAAAAATAATTACTCATATTAGTAATTTCAGACCCGTAAAACGGATTAATGATATTATTAATGTATTTTATAATATTCAAAAAGAAATTCCCGCTAAACTTATGATGGTTGGTGATGGACCAGAAAAAGAGCCTGCCGAACGCTTATGTGAAAAACTTGGTATTGAAGACAAAGTCATTTTTTTTGGTAAAAGTCATGAAATAGATAAAATACTTTGCTTTAGCGATTTATTCCTATTGCCTTCTGAAAGTGAAAGCTTCGGGTTGGCGGCTTTAGAGGCAATGGCTTGTGCTGTACCAGTAATTTCAAGTGATACAGGAGGAATTCCCGAAGTTAACAAGCACGGAGTTTCAGGTTTTTTAAGTAATGTTGGTGATGTAGAAGATATGACAAAAAATGCGCTTTATATTCTTCAAAACGAAGATGTTCTTAAAACCTTTAAAACAAATGCAAGAATAGAAGCATCCAAATTTGATATTCATAATATTGTACCTTTTTATGAAGCTATTTATAAAACAGTACTCAATAAAATGTCTTTAGTATGATACGTCTATTTGTAATCTATATTTTTCTATTGTCTTCGTGTAGTTCTAGTTCAACTATTAATAAACAAACCATGATTATATCTCAAGATACTATTACTTTTGAAACTCTTGCCGAAGATTTTTATGGAGGAATGACAGATTCTAAATTCATCGTTATTAAAGAGGAAACAACTTTAAATGAAATCTATAAACTAATAAATAAAAATAAATCACCAGGAATAAAAATTCCTATTATAAATTTTGAAAAAGAAACTGTATTAGTATTGTTTTTAGGAGAAAAGTCTTCAGGAGGATACTCAATTGCTGTAGAACAAATTTTAGATGAGAATGAAAAAGTAACAGTTAAGTATAAAGTTACATTACTCAAACTTGGTGAAATGGTTACTACTGTAATGACGCAACCTTATTGTATTATTAAAATACCTAAAACTTTAAAAGAGGTAGGTTTTAAAAAAATAGATTAATACATTTCTTTTTTGATAGTTTATATAACTCAAGCTTGCTATTTTAGGTCTTAATGCCCCTTTTCATTAAAAATTTTACTCCCCTTTTTTTAACGGTTTACGAGGGAGTTTTTCATCACGTTGAGCTGTATTATAAACAAATGAAACTACAATTACTGCCATTTGCTTAAGATCGTCAATTACTAATCGTTCATAATTATCCATGTTTGTATGATGAGTTCTTGTATTGTATTCAATAGGATCTTGAATAAATTGAAATCCAGGAATACCTATTGCATCAAAACCAAGGTTATCAGTCCCTCCTGTATCTCTTATAGTAATCGTAGTATGATCAATAATATCATCAAACTCTGAGAACCATTTTTCAAAAATTGGTCTTACAGCTTCATTACCTTGCAAATATATACCACGTATTCTTCCTGTGCCGTTATCAATATTATAATATGCCGAGATTTTTTCATGCTCTTTTGTTAGTTGCATGGTTTTTGAATCGCCAAAATGATCTATTATATACTTATACGAACCTAATAATCCTTGTTCTTCGCCTCCCCATAAGGCAATTCTAATTGTACGCTTAGGTTTTATTCCAATAGCTTTTAGTATTCTTACCGCCTCCATCATAACTGTACAGCCAGCAACATTATCGGTTGCTCCAGTAGCTCCATGCCAGGAATCTAGATGTCCACCAAGCATTACGATTTCTGATTTTAAATTTTCATCAGTTCCTTGTATTTAAGCAATTACGTTATACCCTTCTAGATTTTCGGTATTAAAAGTTGTTTTAACTTCAACTTCAATTTCAACATCCACACCGTTTTCAACGAGTCTATTCATTAAACCTATATATTCTGCAGCTAAATCAAGGTCACTTACTCCATTTAGGGTATCTTTTTTAAAAAAACCCTTGGACGACTACTGGTTAAAAGGGTTCCATGTTTACCATAGCCATCATGTAAAATTATAGAAACCCATTCATCTATTAAAAAGTCATTCAATTTTCTATATAGCGCAAATCGTTCTCTAAATTTTGCAAGTTCTTCTGGAGTAAATCTTTTAGTACTAGTTGGTTCCTCCATTTTTTTTAGTTCTTCTTCAGTAAATCGTCTGGCATCTGCTTTAAAAGTCAGCTCTTGCTTAAAACTTGGCATAATAGCTACAATTGCACCATCTAATTTACCTTTATATTCTTCAAAATAATCTTCAGCTTTATTAATAAATATAACCTTCCCAGTAATTTTACCATCGGTGCTTTCAGTTCAAGCTTTAGGAATAGCAATAAAAGGCATGTAGTAAGGTTTTGTCATGGCTATATAGCTCTTGTTTACTTCCCATCCTCTTCCAAATTCTCCCCAAGATTCTTTATTAATGTTTGTTAATCCCCATTCTAAAAATTGATTTACAGCATAATTTGCTGCTCTTTCAAATCCATTGGAATTTGTTAAGCGAGGCCCTGATTTATCAATTAAATTAAAAGCTATATGTTCAACTTGAGAATTATTAAAACCCTCATTTTTAATTTTATCTATGACTTCAATATCAATTTTTCTTGACTTAAACAAATTGAAGTAAATAGTAAAGCTGTCAAAAGTAATAAATGTAGTTTCATATTATATTTAATTCAGTAAATGTAGCTTATATTAAGTTGATTATGTTTTAAAAGTAACTAAAAAAACCATTCTCAAAAAAGAATGGTTTATACTTTAATATTAATTTTACAATCTACTTAAAACTGATACCGCAAACCTAAAGCAATATCAAAATCTAAATCCTTATTAATTTTTCCAAAACCAATTTCTGGTCTAAAATCTAAAGAAATTAACAGCGGAATTTCAAAACTATATTCAATACCAATATCTCCTGCAACAAATAACGCCGTTTCATCATCAAAAAGATTATTATTAGAATTCAAAGAAGCTAAACCACCACCAAAACCAGCATACCAATTAAAACTGCCATCTAATTTCCAAACCCAT
>Ga0208879_1002354_pt1 | contig 16809 bp, 14 predicted proteins | sample Knorr_S15_td_Bot_FD_185605 | JGI IMG/M metagenome (GOLD analysis project Ga0208879, IMG submission 185605) | Marine microbial communities from Southern Atlantic Ocean transect - Knorr_S15_td_Bottom_ad_5009_LV_A (SPAdes) (version 2) | ecosystem: Environmental > Aquatic > Marine > Oceanic | place... | reverse complement strand
AGATCAAGCAGATTCCCGGCAGCGGGCACATTCTGGTGGGCTTCAGCAAATCGGGCTCAGGCGCTCTGAATATGGCGCTGGACGATCCTACCCTCTATAAAGCGGTAGTGATCTTCGACAGCCCGTTGTGTCATAACGACCTGCCTCCATGGAACACAAGCGCCTTTTACGACCAGGCATCCTGGGAAGAGGACCTGCCGTTGAACAGAATGGACGACATCGCCGCTCTCGCAAAAACAGTGCAGATTATCCATATCGGCGGCCACGCCTTCTGCAAGGATCATCAGGCGTTTGATCGCATGCTTTCCGAAAGACAGATACCAGCCCTCTTCGCCCCCAGACCGGATCTGGATCACCATTGGGATTCCGGATGGGTTGCGGAGTATGTCAGGCAGTCTATCGAACAGGAGTTCCCATGACCATCATTGATACTCATTGTCATACGTCCCGCTACTGGTATGAAGATGTTGAGGGGCTTCTGCATCACATGGATCGGAACGAGGTCGCGCAGGCCGTACTGATTCAATGTATGGGGGCGTACGACAATACGTACCAGACGCAATGCGTCAGACAATATCCGGAGCGCCTTGTCTCGGTCGTACTAATCGATGCGGCGCGGGACGACGCCTCGGAAGCGCTGGAACGCGAGGCCGAAGCGGGGGCGGTGGGTTTACGATTAACCCCGGACGCCCGGTCGCCCGGCGCGGACCCGCTGGCCGTCTGGCGCAAAGCGGAAGCCCTGGGGCTGGTGGTCAGTTGTGCAGGCCACCGGGACGGCTTCGCGGTTGATGGTTTTGCGGAATTGATCGAAGCAGTCCCCGATCTGCCGATTATCATCGAGCATCTGGGCAACATCAACCAACCGGAGGGCGGTACCCCGCCGGAGGCTTTATATCGGAAGGTGTATGGGCTGGCGCGGTATCCCAAAGTCTATATCAAAATTCACGGCCTGGGCGAATTCTGCCGACGAAACACGCCCGTCCTGGAACCGTTCCCGTTTGAACAGCCTATCCCACCCTTGCTTGACCTGGCCTACGAGGCGTTCGGTCCGCAACGCATGATGTGGGGCAGCGATTATCCGCCTGTCAGCGGTCGGGAAGGCTATCGCAACGCCCTACAATGGACCATGGACCGGTTTGCGAACAAACCAGATGCCGAACGAGCGTTAATCTTCGGCGGCACGGCGGTACAGGTCTTTAAGCTGAACAAGTGAAGGCCTCCACATCAGGGGCTTTGTGGACTTGATCTCCTATCTGAGATATCATCTGATTTTACACCGGCTACAAGCACCTGCCCGATGATGAAAAAAACCACGACCGATAATATGGCCGGGCGTTGGCTACCGAACAGGTAGGATAACTCTCCGAACACGATAGGACCGAAGATTTCCGCTGATTTGCCGACCATTACCCCACTCCTGCCATCAAGCGCATCACCGTCGTCTGATCCGCTTCTTCACGTGACAGAGCACCCGCCATCCGGCCGTCCCGAATAACCAGGATACGGGTCGATAGATTGAGGATCTCCGGTAATTCACTGGATACCAGCACGATCGCCGTACCGTTATGGGCGAGTTGATCGATCAGGGCGTGCATCTCCAATTTGGCGCCTACATCCACCCCCCGGGTGGGTTCGTCAATAAATAGAATCCGGCATTGCGCCGCCAGCCATTTGGCCATCACCAATTTTTGCTGGTTACCTCCCGACAGGCCCACCGTCGCCGTCTCGATGCTGGGGGTACGAACATCCAACTGCCTCACATAGGTCCTAGCTAAGGCGACTTCTTCCGTTGCCCTGACCCAACCAAACCGCGCACGGCGTTCCAGAGTGGACAACGCGATATTATCCCGGACACGCATAGGGAGGACCAGACCGTATCGTTTACGGTCCTCCGGTACAAGGCCGATACCTGATTTCATGGCGTCTATCGGATGTCTGATATGAACAGGCCGACCCGAAATATAGATCTGCCCGGTAGCCATTGGGTCCAGGCCGAAAAGCGCCTCGAGGACTTCCGTACGACCGGCCCCGACCAGACCGGCGAGACCCACCACTTCACCGGCATGCACCGTGAATGAAATATGCTCGAATTTACCCGGACTGGTCAGGTCTTCTACACGAAACACCTCCACGCCGGGATCGGACTGCACATGCACCGGGAAGTAAGCTTCGAGCGTGCGACCGATCATCAGGTTAATCAACGCGGCTTCATCCAGCGCCCGGGTGGGGGTTGTAGCGACATGCTGCCCGTCACGCAGCACCGTCACGTGGTCGCTCAGCCGGAAAATTTCATCCAGATGGTGGGATATATAGATCGTCGTAACGCCTTGAGACTTCAGCCGTTCTATTTGTTCAAAGAGCCGCTCCACTTCCACATGGGAGAGGCTGCTTGTCGGCTCGTCGAAAATAAGCACACGGGCGCCGCTACCTATGGCCGCTGCGATCTGTACCAATTGCCGCTGTCCAATAGACAGACCACTGATGGGCAGGCGCACGTCTATATCCGCTTCGATGGTTGTCAGCATCTGCCGGGCGCGTGTGTCCATGAGTCGACGAGAAACAAACGAACCGCGGGTCGGCAGCGTCCCCAGACACAGGTTCTCCGCTACCGATAGATTTTCACAAAATACCATCTCCTGATGAACGATACCGATACCAATTCGTAACGCATCCCGCGGCTCAGTAAACCGGACCGGCCGGCCGTCGATCCATATCTCCCCTTCATCATGCGGAAAGATGCCGGCCAGGATTTTACCCAACGTGCTTTTACCCGCGCCGTTTTCTCCGACCATCGCATGACACGACCCTACATCGATATGAAAACTCACATCTTTAAGGGCCACCACGCCGGGAAATCGTTTGGATATATTTTGAAATCGGATCAAAAAAGTTGAACGTTGAAAAGTTGAAAAGTTAGATTCTCTGCCCTATTGCCTGATTGAAGACCGCTCGCTTACTGCCTTCTGCATACTGCCTCCTGCTTACTGCTTGCTATCCATCTGCAGGTACATCTCCGGCACATCGGTAAATCCCCAATCCCTTAACTGTCTGGCCCAATCACCCAGATTATCTTTTGATACCCGCACCAATTCCATAGGGTTGATTACCGGTATTTCTTTGTTAAGATGTACTTTGTCGATAATCAGACGAACGGATTCATATCCCCATAAATACGTCGGTTGTGCCCACAATACTGGCACGATATCCTGTTCCACATACGGCAATTCGGGCGGCAAGGCGTCCACGGAGACGATTTTCATTTTGTCGGGGTCCAGATCCGTCAGCAGCGTCTGAGTGAATAGAGCCCAACCGCCGACCATCGCCCAGCCGTTGATCTCCGGATACGCATTGTTTACACGAACCACTTCAGCGGCCGCATCCTGGGGCGTTTCGATATGGTAGAACGTGCCGACGATGGAGATATCAGGATGTTGTTTCGCTGACTGTATCACGCCTTCGACCCGTTTACGCAGGTTAGGCGCATTCTGATTACCGGCCAGGATGGCGACCTGACCTTTCCCATCCATTACACGGGCCAGCTCCTCCATCACCAGTTGCCCGGTCTTGATGTCGTCCACGCCATAAAACGCGAAGCGCCTGGAATCGGGTGCATCACTGTCGAATGTCATCACAGGCACGCCCCGGTCCACCGCATCATTAATGGCGCCGGTGACTTTGGCAGCATCGGAACAGGAGATCAGAACTACATCTGCCCCTTCATTCACCGCCTGGGCAATACGTTGCGCCTGTACCTGACCGTCCTCAGTCGGCGGTGTACGCCAATCGATCACAATGTCGATACCATGTTGTGCCGCCAGTTCTTTGGCTGCCGCTTCAGCGCCTGTCCGCGCGGACAGGAAAACCGGGTTGGTCGAACTTTTGGCAATCATGGCAATGGTCAGCGTGTTATCGGACGGCTGTTCTGCCTTCTGCCCGCATCCCGAACTCAGGATGAAGATAAGTCCTGTTAAACAGAGTAACAAACGGTTCATGGATCGTCCCCTATTTATATATCGGAAAATTTTTCGATTTTTAATCTTCTCTTCTCCTCTTCCCCTCTTCCTCCCCTTGTTTCTTCCTCTCAAGCCTCTTTCGCAAGTCGGCGGGTGGTGAAATGCTGGTTCATCTGATCCAGAACGACAGCGGCAATGATGGCACAGCCAATGATGATCCATTCGTAGTTCTGATCAAGATGCAACGTGCGGATGGACTGTCTGATCAGCACAATCAGTGTGGCCCCCAGCATGGCGTTGACGGCGTTGCCCCGGCCACCGCGTAGACTGGCGCCACCCACCACAGCAGACGCGATGACATACAGTTCGTAGCCCGTCGCGTCTGCGCACGAGGCCGACCCGTAGTAGCTGATACCAACAAACGCCGCAATGCCTGCGGTGAGGCCGGAAAGGATATAGACCCCGATCAGAATGCGATTGATTCGCAGGCCGGCGTATCGGCTGGCATCCACATTTCCTCCGACGGCAAAAATATGGCGACCCATTACCGTACGGGAGAGATAGATGGCGCCGGCTGCAGTTATAATTAACATGATGATCATGGGCATGGGGTAAAGCGCATCGCCACCGATAGACCACTTAACGACATCAGTCAGGGATGGTGGTACCAGAATGCTTTCGGCTTTACTGGTTACAAAGGCAACGCCCCGAAATATCCACATCGTACCGAGCGTTACGATAAACGGATGTACGCGCAGTCCGACCACCATAGCGCCGTTAATCAATCCACAGAGCACACCGATGCCTACACACATGCCAAGAGCTAAAACAACAGCCACGAACGGGCTTTCCGGGCCGATAGCCCGCAGCATCATGGCCGTCATCACGCCGGCCAGCGCGTAAACGGCCCCGACGGACAGGTCGATGCCACCGGAAATAATGACCACAGTAGCGCCTACCGCCATGATGACAAAAAAACTGGCATCTGTAGCCGTCTGCATGAGCGTATAGGAGTTCAGGAAATTATTGACCACCTCTCCGGTAACTCGGTTGACATGGTCGCCGGCGGATAGGGAGAGGATCGTGCCGATCAGCAGGATAACAAACAGCAACCCTGCCTGTTGTGAATTAAGCAGCGTACGAAGCATGGATAATAGTTGGCTAGGTCTTCTCGGATGGTCGTTATTAGTCGTCGATGTACCGATAATCCAGGATAAAAGGTCTGTAGATACAAATCAAGGAAAACCTGGATCCTATCCCCCAGCCCCCTTCTCTGGGAGGGAAGAGGGCGAGAGGTGACTTGATCTTATGTAGAATTACGCCTATTTTGACCTTCCCCCTGTAGCGGGGACCGAAGGCATTGCCTTCGAGGGGGCATTCAAGGAGGCCTCAGCCCGCTGTTTTCTCTGCGCGAAGGGCGCTTTCACGGCGCAGATCTTCTTCTTTTCCTTCGATTTTCTGTTCTAACAATTTGATGCGATCCAGGATACTCTGCACCTCTACATCGCCGGACACATCCGTGATCCCTTCCTCAACCACCATCTGATGCACTCGCCCGCCCAATTCGGTCATCTGGCTACGGATGTCACTCTTGGCCGACTGAACTTCCAATTTGGTCCGGCCTTTCCTGGTCAGATCCTCCGCCAAATCCAACGCTTCGGACAGGCTTTTACGAACAGCATAAAACGAACCGTCCAACTCCTTCTTGATGGTGTGCCAGAGACTCATAATAAAGCTCCTTTCGGTAGTTCTTGTAAATAGCAAATAAAACCATAGATCCGGGTTTTATATTCTGTTGTCTATAATATAAGACTCGCGATCAACACAGCAGGTTTCAAAATAATGGAAGAGGGAATCTTCAGATAGGAGCCATGATTAAATAACCAGGCCATTTTATCCGGCAGCGAGAGGCCGTCAGTGGATGGCAGCAAGTAGCGGGTAGCAAGGTGTTATTTACTGGGAGAGAGCGAAAGCGATGATATTGACCCCCATTTGAAAAGCGGTTTCCCGCTTTTGTGGAGGATCATTGTGGGTTTTCGGATCAGCCCAGCCATCGCTGATGTTGCTTTCATACGTGTAATACACGATCAGTCGGCCATCATGGAACAAACCGAAGCCTTGGGGGGGCTTACCGTCATGTTCATGATGTTTGGGTAATCCGGATGGAAAATCATAGATGATATGGTAGATCGGATGGGAATAGGGCAGTTCGACAAACGACTTGTCAGGAAAAACCCGTTTCATCTCACGACGGAAAGCCTCATCCATGCCGTAATCATCATCAGCATACAGAAATCCGCCATGCGTCAAATACGAATGGAGATGTTGAATTTCGGTATCGGTCCATTTGATTTCACCATGGCCGGTCATAAACAAAATGGGGGATGAAAAAAGTTGATCATCACCCAGACCGACAATACGCTGATTTATATTGGTTTCTATACCAGCCCGGCGCTGCAGTTCCCGCGCAAGATTAGAAAGCGCCTCCGGATCATTATACCAATCTCCGCCTCCGGTATACTTAAGCCTGGCTATGGTAAGCTTACCGTTGTCTGCCATACTCACGGAAACCGCCTGACCCATAATCAGACAGAAAAGGAGACCGGCAACGACTGCTCGACCCTGGTTAATGGACATGCCGCCTTCCCTAAGATTTTCTGGCACGCTGAGTCGCTGAACGACCCGGCCTGCTTGAAGGGCTGCGTTCCGTACGTCCGCCGCCGACACTTCGCACCCGTTGTCCTCCGCCGATAACAGCCATGAGATAGACCAGACCTACTGCCAAAAGACCCAGAATCAAGGTCCCAACGATACTGAATAACAATGTTGAAAACACAGTTCACCCTCCGATATGTTCCTGTTGACCAATATTATGCAAACTCCAATTAAGCAGGCGACGCATGTCGGCAAACCGTGTTCTGCTGGATACTCCACCAAGTACCACGGCAATCACATCATCACCTGACTGACTGCGGGCGCGCATGACCAGGCAATACCCCGCCTTACGAATATATCCTGTTTTACTGCCGATAGATTCCCAGAGATCAGCATCCGCCTGATCGCCCCGCAACAAGCGGTTGGTTGTCTTAATGTTATGAACACGGCGATCCGTGCGGTATGTATATGCTTTCGTTGTTAAAACTTCAGATAGGACATCATTCTGTAAGGCCGTCCAGAGCAACGCCGCACAATCGACAGCTGTGGATACATTGCCTGCATCCAATCCAGTAGGTTCGGTAAAACGGGAATTTAACAGCCCGAGTGACGCCGCTGTTTGATTCATCCGTTCCACAAACTCTTTGTTTGACAGTCCGGAAACGCGTGCCAACACCCGGGCGGCGACATTGTCGGATGAAATCAGGGCGGCATAGAGTAGATCTTTGACAACTACTTTTTCCCGATACTTGAGCTGGGTCCAATTCGCCCGGTATACATCCTGACGGGAGATTTGGATGCGTTTACTAAGATCCGGATTCATATTCATCAAAGTCACCGCAGTCATCAGTTTGGTGATGCTCGCGACAGATAATCGGGCCATCGGATTCTTCCGGTAAAGTACTTCTCCGCTTTGCATGTTGAGGATCAAAGCCGCTTTAGCCCTTACACGAAAGGACATGTCACGCGTCGCCACAGGCTTCGATGTACGCGGGTCGGACGACTGAGGCGCCGCCACATCAATAGCCGTCACCACCAACAAGCCGGTCAAGACAAAAATCCAGATTGATCGCTTCACGGTAATTCCTCGTTTAAACACACGCTGACCATCATACTTCTGGAGGATAACAATATATCATTTTGTAATATGAGCTATTGCTACCGTCAAGGATTTTCCGGTAAATTAACCGCCACGCCGCCTTCCCGATTCACCAAACCGACCAGTGTAGACGCGTCAGAAGAAGAGAGTCCTTCATCATTTTCTGATACCGGCTGCTCTGAATCTTCTTCCGGAATGACACGTTCCATCAAGCTGAGGCTGACCATCACCTCTGGCGTAGGGAAGCGGTAAGGCAAGGAAGGGATGATCTTCAGATTACGTCTGATAATTTGACTATCGGTGATTTGGGATAGATCAATGGGTGGTGTCGTAATCACCTGTTTTATCTGCTTTAATTCATTTTCACGACCGGGGAATTCGATTGAGGGCGGATCCACGACTACATCTGTCAGCTCAAGCCCTTCCGCCAGTTCGCCGATCAGATCATAGTCGATAATCAAACGGCGGGTGATCAGTCGGTCGAACTCCATCGTCCATGATCTCGGTTCAATAAAGGTCGTTTCCACGCCAAACGGCAATCGCAGGTTATCTTCAGTAAGATCTATGGTCTGGGAGCCTGGGACAACATTATTCAGATTGATCATGACCCGCACCTGATCGGGCGTCAGTATGGATATACTGCCGCGTGGTCCGCGTACACGAACCTGAATTTCATTCACAGGGTTGCTGACAATATCCATATTCGCCGGCATATTCTGATATTCAAGCACAGCGGTCAGGGATATTTCCGACCACTGTTGTCCGACCAGAACGAACCAGAGCAGGAAAGAGAGCCCTAAAGCCATGAACTTAGCCACCAGGTTCTTATGCATCAATTCGCGATAGTTAAGACGACTGGTTATCGCTTGGACCACCCATTCTTTGATAGAGGATTTAGCGCGAATCCGGGGAAGCAGGGCGGATTCCAGATTCTGACGCAGCTGATCCTCACCGGTCATCGTTTCAATCTCACCACTACGCGTCAGAGAGACGACCCCTCTTTCCTCAGAAATAACTACACACAGCGTATCTCTATGCTCGGAGATACCGAGCGCCGCACGATGACGCGTGCCGTATTTTGGCGGCAAGCCTTCCCGGGTAGAAAGTGGGAGATAACATCCGGCTTTGGTCATCCGATTTTTTTCGATAATCACGGCGCCGTCGTGCATGGGAGACGATTTCTGGAAAATACTGACCAACAGTTCCTGCGTAACCAGGCTGTCAAGCTGTATGCCATCCTGTATCGCATCCGAAATAGGCGTGGCTCTGGGAAAAACCAACAGGCCGCCGATACGTTGATCTGCCAGGAAAAAACTGACTTCTGCGATTTCTGTAAGAATCGCACGAGGGACGGGACCGCCCTTTAACCTGATGATTGCGAGAGGACTGACTTTCTCAAGAAGCTGACGGATTTCCGGTTGGAATATAACAATGGCCAACAATAGAATAATGCCAAGAAGGTATTGGAGCAGCCAACTCGTTAAAAATAAACCACTCCAACTGGAAATGCCATAGAGCAGCCCCAGGCCGCCCAAGCCAACCAGTATCTGAAACGCCCTGGTGCCCCGTCCCCAGACATAGAGGCTATAGATCAGGATCGCTACGATAAGAATATCAAAGTAGCTCTGCCAGTTCAGGGAAAACAAACTGATCGGGTTGATCATCGAGGCCGTCTCCAGCAATCCAGGGTAAGGTATGTCAAACTGCCAGCAAAACCGTGAGGTATCCAGAAATATTCAGCGTTTCATAATTTAAGGATACTATACTATATGGATACAACCTGTTTTTTACGTATCTTCATAAAAAATAACAAGAAAAGCCCCTTTGACAATGATCCTCATCACATTTCAGAGGACTTTTTAAGGTTTCAGAATTATATCTATCTATATTATATACCCGAATAGGGCGAAAAATGTTTCAGTCTATGTCTGCAAATTTTGTCGTACTCTACGGTTTTCGATACGTAGGTTCTAAACCTTGAACAATTCACCCATTTTCTTGCCCAGTACTCTTCCTGTAGCGAGCAAACTGCATGCCAACAAAACCATGCAGAGCATTCCCATGGCGCTGGCCATATAGGATCCATCGGCAATCCGACCCATCAGGGCGTAAATGGCTTTGGTAATCGGATAGTATTGTTCTTTGACCGCCAGAATCAGGCTGTCGCTGACTTCCAGCATGGCAAAGGAAAATGAGAGGATGGCACCGGCTACGAGATTGGCCATGACCAGAGGCATGGTAATTTTCCAGAGGGTTTTAAGAGGCCCCGCTCCCATATTCATGGAAGCTTCTTCGAGGGAAACGCTCATCTGCTGAAAGCCGGCATAGGCTGCTCGAACCATATACGGCAGACGACGGACCGCATAGGCAATGACCAGCAGCGGAAATGGCGAAATGCGTACATCCAGCCAGGTACCGGAGAAACCGGCGATATACCCGAAGGCCAGTACCAGGCCCGGCAGAGCCAGGGGTAGCATGGCTACCGCATCCAACATATCCTTAAATGGAAATCGTCGCCGTGTCAGCAGATACGCGATCAAAACGCCTATAAGGATATCCAGCACCGTACTCAACACACTCAAGAACAAACTGTTTTTAATAGACAACAACGTCAGATCATGATCGAAGATCTGGCTATAATATGCTCCGGTATAAGAGGCCGGTAGTACCGTCATAAACCAGCGATCTGAAATGGAAGTCAGCATCACACTTAAATGTGGAATCAGTGCGATACCGGCGATGGAAAGCAACGCGCCATAAATAACCACGGTCTCAGCGAGTGTAGCGCGGTGCGCAGATGAAACCACATGTCCTCGAGAGATCATTTCATACCGGCGTCCTCCGAAGAATTTCTTGGATAGGTAAAACAAGACCAGCGTCACGATCACCACAAGAACGACCAGCGCGTACCCCATCGGATTTTCATGCACATCCGTAGCCATATTGAAGATCTGAACGGCCACCACCTCACGAAATTCAAAGATCAACGGGGTGCCGAGGTCCGTAAAAGCCCAGATGAAGACGATAATCGCCCCGGCGAAATACCCCGGTAGCATCAACGGAAAGGTCACCGTACGAAACAGCCTGAATCCACTGGCGCCAACATTCCGGGCGGATTCTTCCAGGCTGGGGTCCACATTGGCCAGGGCGGCGGCGATATTCAGGTACATGATAGGATAAAGGTGTAAGGCTTCAAGAATCACCACCCCCCAGAATCCACCACCGCCGAAGAAATCGATAGGTGTATCGATAAAGCCCAGATCCATAAGAAGCAAATTAATCGATCCGAAGCGGGCGAACATCTGCTTCATACCGATCGCCCCGACAAACGGAGGCATGACCATGGGTACCAGCATCAAGCCGCTGAGCAACCCTTTACCGATAAACTCATACCGTACAAGGACAAACGCAATCGGCAAGCTGATGATCGTCGTGAGGATCGTGGTGACAATACCTAACTCAAAGCTGTTCAACAAAGCCCGCTGCTGTACCGGACTTTGCAACATCAAGCTGAAAAACTCTACGGAAAACTGGCCATCTGTATAGAACGCGTTCAGAAAAACATAGGCCAGCGGATAAATTAAAAACAAACCGAAGAAAACCACCAGGAGACCCAGCAGTATGGCCAGGCCGGGGGTTAAATCTGAGAAGTCGAGTTTACGGGACATAGGTGAATTGGTGATTGGTGATTGGTGATTGGTGATTTAAAGCGATTTCAATTCACCAATCACTAAATCACTAATAGTCCTCACTCCGTTTTCTCCAGCACTACCACATGAGAAGCATCAATGGTCAGCCAGATCATATCGCCTGTTTGCGCTTTGCGCTGATCTGGATATGAGTCGATAAGCTTTAAATACGAATCTTCGTTTAATTTCAATGTATACTGTTCATGTTCACCCAGATACATGATCTGAGCGACCTCTGCCTGGATACGATTGCCTTGTTCCGATACACCGTTTTCATTGATATGAATAGATTCAGGACGGATGGAACAGACCACCTGAGAGCCGGCGCCTATGCCTGACGGCAGTTTAACTGTTGAGTGCAGAATGCCCATGGAGGTTTCGATCTGAATCTCCGGTTCGGTAGCGACTATTTTACCGTTGATGAAATTTGTTTCACCGATAAAACCGGCGACGAAAATGCTTTCGGGACGGGTATATATCATCCGGGGCTCCCCGGTCTGACGTACTTCTCCCATACTCATCACCGCGATACGATCCGCCATCGAGAGCGCTTCTTTCTGATCGTGTGTGACATAAATCATCGTTGTGCCGGTTTCATCATGAATACGACGAATTTCATCGCGCATTTCCAGTCTTAATTTTGCATCTAAATTAGACAGGGGTTCGTCAAGCAGGACCACATCGGGATTGATCACCAGAGCCCGGGCCAGAGCGATCCGCTGTTGCTGCCCGCCGGACAGTTGATTCGGCGAACGCTTCGCATAGGTCTCCATGCGAACCATGGCCAAGGCTTCTCCCACCCGCTGATTTTGCTTATCTGAAGAAATTTTACGCAGAGACAAACCATATGCGACATTCTCCCATACGGTCATATGGGGCCAGAGCGCATAGTTCTGGAATACCATCCCGGTATTTCGTTTATGCGGCGGTGTATTACTGACATCTCGATTATCAAATAGAATACGTCCCGCTGTAGGCGCATAGAATCCGGCGATCGATCTGAGCAGAGTTGTTTTACCGCAGCCAGACGGCCCCAGAAGGAAAAAAAGCTCCCCTTCTTGAATCTCCAGAGAGACATTCCTAACAGCTGTTACTTCACCGAATTCTTTAGTAACATGTTCTAACGTTACACTGACCATACAGGATATCCATCGTGAAAAAAGGTTGCATTATGAACATAGCGCCAATCATTCCCCTCGTCTCCTCTTAAGCCACCAGAGATAGACGATCAGAATCGTCATCAGACCACCGCTACCCCCAAGAAGAACGAGTTCAGCCACGGGCATCTCCAGGGCGCCTGCGCCATATTTTTGTTCTACCATCTGGGTCCAATCGAACAGCATCCGATTACGATACGCCTGATCCCGCCAGCGATTACGTCCCATATCGAGGGCTTCTTCTTCTGTAATGGGCATGGCGGCGAGCATCGGCAGAACCGAGTCGACATTACCTTCCTCAATCGCCTGCTGCCAGCGTCTCTTGAGCTGGTTATGCGCATCAATAATAAAAGTGCCGATCAGATCGTTAATAATACCCCATCTCGCCGATCCTTTTTCGGCATCGTATACAAACGTAGAGGTCCAGGTAAACGGATTGAAGGTGACCGAGGTATAGGCTGGGTTGATGCGTCGATACAGATCGGGAAGGACTGTAAACCGGCTCAATTGAAACCGTTCCGGCCCCCTGGGTGTACCGGGCTTCTGCATCCATAATCGTTGCCCAGCCTCCGAAAACACAAAACGTAGAAAAGATCGGGCTATTTCCGAATTAGGTGCGCCCTTCAGCATACCGATGGCATCCGGGTTCAGAATGGTCAGGTTGTCCGGCATCGTATAGCCAATCATCTCTGGACCGACTTCATTGATCTGCGCCCAGGCGTAGAAGTCGATAGCCATGCCGTAAGCGATTTCGCCGGTGGTAACATCTTTGGGCACCTGGCTACCCGTATTGGCAAAACTCCGTGCGTTGGCCCCCAGAGCCGTGATGATCTGCCAGCCTCGTTCCCAGCCGTAGGCCTGTAAAATAATTTCAAAGGGCATGTGCGCGCTGCCGCTTTTGCGTGGATCAGCCGAACCCACCCAGGAAAACAGGGCCGGATCGGTTAAATCTTCCCATGTTTTGGGATTGGGCAGGCGCATCCGTTGCATCACCCGTTTGTTAAAAATAATCCCGAACCCTGCCATAGTGGCGCCATACCAGTGATAGTCCGCATCATAGAGTGGAAACCCGCCTGCTTTTTGAGGTATAGCAGAGAGCAATGAATCCGGTAGTTGATAAGGAGCAAGCAAATCCGCACGGGATAATTCGAGATAAGGGTCGCTACCGCCGCCGAACATCAGGTCGATATCGATGCCGTCCGGTTTGTTTGAAAATTCGGATTTGATAAAACGGAGTACGTCCGATGTCCCGCCGACATCCATCCATTCGACCTTGACCTCCCGCCCCGATTCAGCCTGATAAAATGCTTTGAACCCTCGTCCGAACTCGTAGCGAATTCCTTCCCAGTGAGGCGAGATGATGACCAGACGATCCTGGGCAAGGCTACCGGATGGACGGCTAAAGCATAAACAAATACAGATAATAGAGGAGAGTAAGATGGGTTTCATTGTAGGATAATACGGATGGAAGGGGGGAGGATGAGTCTATATCTTTTTCCACCCCTCCACCCCCACCCTCCCATCCGGTCTTAATCTATTTCCCCCTGGCCATCATGGCCACAATCCCGCCGGTGAGAATCGAGAGCACGGCGGCCAGTCCCAGAGCAACGGGCGGGTCCAGACCAATAAGTCGTTCATTAATACCCAACAGAGCCGCCAGACTGATGACGGGCAGGAAAACAGCCGATATGGTAGATAACCGTCCTATGGAGGTATTCAGCTGGAGGGCTGTTCCCGTCGCTGCCGACAGACTGAGATCCGACAGCCTTTCTTGATATAAGGATAACGTCTCGACCAGATATTTAAGTCGATGGTAGACATCCCTTATCTGAATGATGGTCTCAGGTTGTAACGGCAGGTTGCCTTGCGTCCACATATCATGTACCATCTCACATTGGGGACTGAGTATCTGAAGTAAATTCGCCAGCTGATGTTTTTTTTCTACAATTATCTGTATGTCATGCTGATTAGCCAATTGGCTGAGGTCACTCTCAATAGCGGCAATATCGGCGTCTAACTGATCTGTCAACGGCTCCAGATGGTCCGTCATCGCCTGCAGGATCAGGGCCATGGCAAATCCAGGTGAACGCATCAGGAGATAATCCTGTTGAATCCGATCCTTGACTTCCTGTAGAAAACCAAGCGGGGTAGAGTGAACAGTAATCAGATAATCGGGGGTTAAAAACAGGCCTAACCGGGTCGGCGTCGCTCCGATCTCTTCCTGGATATGGAAAATCATGAAAACCTGTTCCGGGAACTCCGCCAGATAAGGTCTTCCGGCGGCCTCACGGCATGCTTTAACAGATAAGGGATGAGCCCGAAATTCTTTGAATTCAAGTAGAAAGGCTGCATCCTCATCGGTCATCTGTTCTACATCGAGCCAGAATAATCCTTCCGAAGATTCCAATGTTTCCTGTAACTGGGATACCGCGATATCCGCATACTGAATGACATTATTCTGTTCTATGAGAAATAACTCACGCATAGAAAATCCTTAATGTAGTACCAATTGTTGAATTATGAATCATGATTGTTGAATTATGAACCGCATAGCGCCCTTTAAAGTTCGAAGGAATTTGAAATAATGTTTGAAAAATTTGCACGTGTTTTTTGTATGATAAGTTGGCAGGTAAGATAGCAAGATACAAGATAATCGTTATGCGACGCCGGTTCATAAGTGGCCCTGTTGTATCAATATAATACTCTATTACATAAAACGCATTATAAAATACACGCCGCATGCCGCACGCCGCACTTCGCACTATTTTTATGGGAGATACCCTTTAGCCAGAGCAATAAACCGGTCGGTCTGATCGGCTTTCCAGGTGATGTCTTTGCCAAGCTCACACGCCATCACATCGGCAACTCTGGACGCAGAATCGATCGATGCACGGGCATCCAGCAGCAGGCTTCGAGTACGCCGTGCCAGGGCATCTTCTACGGTACGCGCCATCTCATGACGGACGGCCCAGATTATATGGCCATAGAGATAAGGTAAACGGGGGTGGAGGGGGACGTTAAGTTCAGGCGCGGCGGCTATGACTTCCTGTAACGCGGCTGCCTCGCTGCCATATACGCGCAGATGATCTTCTGTTGGCATAGCGGGATCGTCCTTACTTTGCCATCCGTGCAGGTTCAACTGCTCCGTCCTGCATGGTCGGATTTCAAGACCAGCGACGAGGGCAGCTTCATCAACGGTATCCTGTGCCATCTTTCTGTAGGTCGTCCATTTACCGCCGATGATGGTAACAAGGCCCGATTCATCAACGACCACATGATGTTCCCGGGATATGGTCTTTCTATACACAGAGCCGTTGGATGACCGTACCAGGGGTCTCTGTCCTGCGAAGATACTCAGGATATCATCCCTGTCAGGTTCTCGCGCCAGATATCGTGCAGCATTCCTCAGGATGAAATCAATCTCTTTCTCCAACGCACGCGGTTCTATAGAAGGGGTGTTGATTTCCGTATCCGTCGTCCCCACCAGGACGCGACCATACCAGGGAATGACGAACAGCACGCGACCGTCATCTGTCTGAGGAACCATAATCGCCGTGTCGCTCGATAAAAAAGAACGGGCCAGGACCAGGTGCACACCCTGGCTGGTTGCCAGGAGTTTTTCCGCTCTCGGATCGTCCATGCAGCGTATCGCATCCGCGAAAATTCCGGCCGCGTTGATCACCACTCCAGCTCGGAGATTATAGGACCGATTGGTTTCTGAGTCCATCGCCTCGACGCCGCTGATCAGGTCGTTGTCTTTGATCAGTCCGGTAACCGGCATGTAATTCAACACCACGGCCCCTTGTTCTGCTGCGGTCTGGGCCAGGGTGACAGCCATACGCGCATCATCGAACTGGGCATCATGATATACCGTGCCACCCAGCAGGTGTTTCGTTTCAATATTCGGGATACGCTTGATTGTTTCATCGCGTGTAAGAGACAGGGAACGAGCAATATTCAACGTGCCAGCCAACCGATCATAGAGCTTCAGACCGATGCCGTAAAACGGCCCTTCCCACCATTTGTAGCGCGGCACTATAAAGGCCAGGTCATGCACCAGATGAGGGGCATTCCGGCGCATTAGTCCCCTTTCACGCAAAGCCTCGGTTACCAGCGCAATATTACCCTGCTTCAGATATCGTACACCACCATGTACCAGCTTGGTGCTGCGGCTCGATGTGCCCTTGGCAAAATCGACCTGTTCAAGCAGGAGCGTGCGATATCCGCGGGTCTGCGCGTCTACGGCAATGCCGAGG
>Ga0208879_1002353_pt1 | contig 16809 bp, 18 predicted proteins | sample Knorr_S15_td_Bot_FD_185605 | JGI IMG/M metagenome (GOLD analysis project Ga0208879, IMG submission 185605) | Marine microbial communities from Southern Atlantic Ocean transect - Knorr_S15_td_Bottom_ad_5009_LV_A (SPAdes) (version 2) | ecosystem: Environmental > Aquatic > Marine > Oceanic | place... | reverse complement strand
TTACGACCGGGAGATGAACTTTCACTACCGGAATCCGGCGGGGCCGTTCACGTGAAGGCCACCGCTTCGTGTGCCATGCCCATCAACAAGCTGGAGATCGTGTTCAACGGCAAGGTCATCTCCGAAGCTTCATCGGACGATGGCGAAAAATTGCTGATTATCGATGAGCAACTTGACCTGCCGGGTAGCGGCTGGATTGCGGCCCGAGCAGTGAGCAACCACGTTGCCTGGCACGTGTGGCCGGTGCATTTCGCAGCGCACACTTCACCGGTCTACGTGAAGGCAGGACGCTCGGAAGTGTTCGACGCGGCTCTGGGTGAGTATCTGATAACGACGATGCAGGGAGGCGTCGAGTGGCTCGACACACTGGCCACGCGGGCCGACGCCGCACGGCATGCGAGCATCCGTAAGGTGTTTACCGATGCGATCGGCGCGGTGAACAAGAAAATGCCGCACCGCCATGGTGACGGTCCATTGCACACGCATTAACCCGACGATCCTAGTCGTCGCCCCTCGGGTTGTTGATCCGTATCGAGCCAGCACTCACACCGCCGTCCATGAGCAGCTCTCCACCGGTCATGTAGGCCGCATCGTCCGATGCCAGGAACAGGATTCCCCCGGCAATGTCTTCTGGCTCGCCCCAGCGACCGAGCGGGACGCGGTCGGTGCGGTACTGACTCTGTACGGGATCGGTGTACAGGTAATCGGTGAACGGCGTGTGGACCCATCCCGGCATGATCGTGTTGACCCTGATGCCCATGCTCCCCAGTTGGAGCGCTGATGACTGGGTGAAGTTCAGCATCCCGCCGCGGGAAAACGAATAGGCCGTGCCATACGCGCCGGAGCCCTGTTTTGCCGCCATCGACGCCAGGTTGATGATCGCTCCCCCACCCGACTGTTCCATCGGCTTTGCGACTGCCCTCGTACCGAAAAAGATTCCGACGGTACTGATTTCCATCGTTTTCTTCCACACCTCGGGTTCGATATCCAGCAGCGACTTGGGGTCGAGGATCCCGGCGATATTCACCAGGATGTCGAGCCGTCCAAAGTGTTCCATTGTGGCATCGACTACCCTCGACCAGTCCTGTTCCTCAGTTACGTCGAGGTGCATGTAAAGCGCATCATGGCCTGCATCGCGAAGTTGCTGTGCCGACCGTTCCCCGATCTCGTCCTGCACGTCTGTGATGACGACGCCACGGCCGCCTTCTTCTAGGAACCTCCACACGGTGGCGCCGCCGAACCCCATCAGTTCGCCCTTTTCAGCGGCTGCGGAACCGGTCAGGAGCGCAACTTTGCCGGTGAAGCGTTCGGCGAATCGTATGGACATCGTTTTACCTCTGGGCTTTGGCCCGGATGAGCGGGTTCGGATGTGGTCAAAATTCCGAACAATATTTTTGCCCGGTGAGTTTATAACCCCCGTCCGCTGTCGGAAAATATCGAAAGCTCACACGCCGACAAGTTATGTCCGATGGACGACTACAACGAGGTTCGGAATCAACAGCCCGAAAATAACGAGGAAAATGAGCAGTTCACCGATCAAATGTTGCTTGCGATCTCGAAAAAATATGAAGGCTGGAATCGCGATGAACACGGTCAGGAACATGGCGATAAACAGGTATACGGGGCTGGGCGCAACGGAAACTTGCGGTTGGTCGCTCGACTGGGTTGCGAGGGCGGCGAAAGCCATCGCGATCGCCAATAGATTCCAACTGACGAAAGTAATTACGGACGCCACGGTAATCAGACTCGACACGGTCGATTCGACGGCCCGTTTCTTGAGCACTTCCGGGGGGTGGTACACAAGTAGAAGCGCCATGTGTGTCATGAAGGACATCCCCATCAGCGCACCACCAATTAAGCCGGCGACTACGGTGCGAAGCGGATCGTCCATCTAAGAGCCTGATGTTTCCGTAACCGTCGGGGCGGGAGGGACGAGATAAGCGTTTTTTCGGTGGACCGAGGTGAGCAACAGGTGCCAGGCTGTCCCGAGTTCTTTACTCGGTGGGACGGTAAACATCGACGGCCCGGCGCCGCACAGCACGACGTCCCGCGCCCCGAGGCCCATCAGTTGGTCGCGGTGTTCGCCCCATCCCGGGAACAGCTTTTCCGCGATCGTTCCAAACTGGTTGAAGAAGAACTCGGGTGGGCAGTCGCCGCCTGACCTCACGCGTGCGGCCAGCTTGCTGCTGAGTTGGCCACGGGTGAACATCGTTTCAGTGACCTGAGCGAAGACGGAGGCCGTTTTAGCTGTTGAATCGGGAACCGAGATGTCTGGACACAGGATGAGGAACCGTTCGATTTTTGCAGCGGTAATGGGGGTGACGTCTTCGCCGCGGCCCTGTACATGTGCGGTGCCGCCCCGGACCAGAAACGGAACGTCGGAACCGATTTCGGCTGCTATCTCGGTCAGATCGTCGATAGAAAGATCGAGGCCCCAGAGACGGTTCAGTCCCCTCAGCGTGGCGGCTGCATCCGACGATCCACCACCAAGTCCAGCTGCGACCGGGATGCGTTTTTGGATATTTATCTCTGCGCCTGTCGTGACGCCCGATTTTTGTCCGAGCACATCTGCCGCCCTGACCGCCAGGTTGATCTCGGGGGTAATGCGGTCGTCGTCGCAGGTGACTATCACTTCACTTGAATCTGGCGGTTCCGAAAACGTAACGATGTCGAACAGATCAACTGTCTGCATTACGGATGACAGGTTGTGGTAGCCGTCGCGCCGTTTTCCGAGGATTTCCAGCGTCAGGTTTACCTTGGCGTGGGCGAGTTCGGAAATGCCGATCGCTTCGGGGTTCAGTGGGATGTCACCCGTCACGGTGGATTCCCTCTATGCTTTCGGTCCGCTTTCGGCGGGTGGAGCCAGCCACCTGCTGGGGCCTTCCCTGTTTCACCCAGGTGTCATACAACACCTGCCAATCCGCCAGTGACAGCGTGGCTGGTCGGCGTGAGGTTTCGAATCCGGTCAGTTCTACCAGTTGGCGAGCATCCTGAACGGCGACGAAAAGACCGTCGGACAACGAGTTGTGCAGTTGTTTTCTCGGGCTTTTGAAGCCTTTTCGGACAAGGTTAAAAAAATCTTCTGCCGATTCAAATCGCACGGTGGGTTCGGGAGTCGGACTGAGTTTTAATACTGAAGAGTGGACTTTGGGCGGTGGGTTAAAACACTCGGGCGGAACGTCGATAACATGTTCGGCGTTTGCATAAACCTGCACTGCGACCGACAGAAGGCTCATGTCGCCCGGCTGGGCCGCCATGTCACGCGCAACTTCTCGCTGCACCATCACCACCATCGAATCTGGCTTACGGGTCGATTCGAGAAAATTCCGGACTATAGGGTTCGCCGCGTAGTAGGGAAGGTTCCCGACGACTTTGTACGGGCCTTCCGATAGCCAGGGATCGAGGTCCGAGCCGAACTCACGTGCATCGGCGTTCAGCACCCGCACATTTGATTTGCCGTCGTATCTCGCCTCGAGCCGGTCGGCAAGGTCGGTGTCGTATTCGATCAGCAGCACGCGGCCCGACCGGTTAACCAGTTCTCCCGTCAGGGCACCACGCCCGGGACCGATTTCGACTACCGTGTCTGTCGGTTTCAGATCAGCAGCGGTGATGACCGAATCGACGACCGAGGAGTCTTCGAGAAAATGTTGACCCAGTCTTTGTGGGGTCATATGCGAATCCTGGCGAGTGCGGGACCACGACTTTCCGTTTCCCGGCCCGGGATTGGCCCGAGAGAGACTATCGGGCACCGGACGTTGATATTGATCGTGCACCCCCGTGTCGCCAGTTGCATGGGGCATGTGAGGCAATACCGACTCTAGCCCGGCGTTCCCACGGCACCCGAGGTGATTCGCTTACCGCTGCTACCTTCCGGTCCTGACGGGGTTCACGAGGTCTCGCTGCGCGGGACCAGGCTATCAACATCAAATACTGACTCCAGCGGCCACATGCGAACAGTCTCGACAGGGGACTTCAGCCTCGCTATAGCGGATTGCGAGTTCAGGGCACCGCTAACGCCCCACCTAGCACGACCTTTTCAATCGTACTACCCGGGATAAAAATAATCGCCGTCTCACGCATGAATACCGGCATCATTGCCGTAGAATCCCATAATGCCTAATGCAACCCCCAAAGTGCCCTCGCTAACAAAAGCCGTTATTCCTGTTGGTGGGCTGGGAACTCGGTTCCTACCGGCCACGCGCAGTGTCCCTAAATTACTGTTGCCTGTTCTGAACGTTCCGGTGATCGAGTACGCGGTCCGCGAGGCTGCTGCAGCGGGTGTACGAGACATCGCGATAGTGATGTCGCCGGGGATGGAATCGATTGCCGGGTATTTCCAGAATCAATCCGTTCTCGAACGGGAGTTGAAGGTGAGGGGGCGAGATGAGCTATTAGAAGCCCAACTGGAGATTGCTTCCCTTGCCGACATCACCACGGTCTACCAACACGAACCCAGGGGACCGGGACACGCGATCTTGCAGGCTCGGGAGTTCTGCGACGGTGAAGCTTTCTTGACCATCTTCCCCGACGACGTGATTATCCACGATACATCCGCCACGGGACAGCTCTTGCAGATCTATCGGCAGTACGGGGGATCGGTCATCGCGGCGACAGAAGCACCGGATGATATCGTCCACACCAAGGGAATTATTGTTGGTACCGAAGTTGGTGAAGGCCTTTTTTCGGTGGACGCTCTCGTAGAAAAGCCAACACTGGAGGACGCTCCCAGTAATCTTGCGATAGTCGGCCGCTACGTGCTCGACAACGGTGTGTTCGACTTCCTTGACGACGAACGGACTGGTGCTGGCGGCGAGATACAGATCACCGATGCGATCGCTTCTCTGATCGGCAGTTCGCCTGTGCATGCTCGGAGATTAGCGGGGTTCCACGCCGATACCGGCAATCCCGGCGGAATGCTCGAGGCGGCCATCCACGTTGCGAAGCAGGATCCCGAACTTGCCGAAATCGTAAGGCGTGCCCTGGCCGAGTAGTGATGGTCGTTGTCAGGCCCGTCGTAGACCCCGTGCAAATGTCAGGGCCAGCAGCCCGGCTGCCACAACAACGGCGCCTGCACCTGCAAGTGCCCACTGGACGCCGACCAATTCGCTGAGTGCGCCTAGGCCGAGGTGCCCGACCCATCCGAAGCCGATTGCAAATGACCATCCGCCGATGGCCCGGCCACGCATGTTGTCTGGCACGTTCAGTTGCAGCAAAGTCCACTGCATCGCGTCGAAAGCAGCCGCAGACGCCCCGACACCGATAATGAGTACGAGTGCGATTGTGAACGAGCCGGAAGCCGAAAATGTAGAGATGAAGATGCCGTAAAACAGCGCGATATAAATCAGCAGCAGGCCTTTTCGTGAAAAATTCCCGAGCATCGCGAGGAACACGGTCCCAAGCACAGAACCGATTCCCAGCATCAACGAAAGTGTTCCAAGTCCTTTCACATCGACCCCGAGTGCGTCACGGGCAATCGAGGGCATCACCGAACCGAATGCAAATCCGAATATTTCGACCGCCACCGCCGCAACAAGGACAGTGCGAACGATTGGCAGTCGCCACATCATCTTCAGCCCATCTGCCACATCGCGAAATACTGAACCGGCGCGGTGTTGTGCGCGGACATCAATCCCCTGGCTGGCAAACATTGCAAACGCTCCGCCTACGACGAACAGGACTCCAGAGCCGACTAGAGTCGCAGGGACGCCAAGAGAGTCGATCGCGAATCCACTGGCAAGCGCCCCGAGCGCACCGACCAACCTGGTCCCTGTCGATTGCACCGCGACAGCGTTCATCCGCAATTTCCTGGGGACCGACCCTGTGACCAGTCTTTGCATTGCGGGAAGTTCGAATGACCCGCCGATTCCCGCGAAAATTAGCAGCACATAAATAGCCCAAAGAGGCTCGAGATCATTGGCAGCGACCAGCGCCATCAAACCGAGCACAATAAATCTGAATATCCCATAGGTCTGCAGGATTCGCCCACTGGAAAACCTGTCGGCAACTGCCCCGCCGAACGGCGCGGCCACCATTTGCGGAGCCTGGCGAACTGCGAATGTTGCGGCGGCGAGGAATACTGAATCGGTCTTGTCGAGAACAACCCACCCGATCGCCAACCGGGCTCCCCAGTTGCCCAGGGCGAAAAAGATCGACATGGCCCAAACACGGCGGTATTTCGGGAAAGCGAGTACTGCCAGGGGCCCGTGTGGGCGCGCGAAGACTCTAGGTGAAGTTGGCATGGCTGGCGGGAGTCTACCGCTCGTCGAGCTGCAACACCGCCATGAAGGCTTCCTGCGGGACTTCGATCGAGCCGACCATTTTCATTCGGCGTTTCTTGCCCTTCTTCTGCTGTTCGAGAAGTTTTCGTTTTCGAGTCACATCGCCGCCATAGCACTTGGCCAGGACATTCTTTCTGAGCGCCTTCACGTTTGTGCGGGCGACGATTTTGCCGCCGATAGCCGCCTGGATGGGCACGGCGAACATCTGGCGGGGAATAAGTTGTTTCAGTTTCGAAGTCAGCGCACGCCCATAGCCAGCAGCCTCGCTGCGGTGGGTGATCAATGAGAGGGCGTCGACCGGTTCGTGGTTGACCAGCACATCGAGTTTCACGAGGTCGGCTGGCCGGCCGTCGATCATCGAGTAGTCCATCGATGCGTACCCCTGTGTGACCGATTTCAACTTGTCGTGAAATTCGACGAGTATCTCCGAAAGAGGGATGTCGTATTCGAGCATTACGCGTGCATCCTTTGCGGACGCTGTGCCACCTTCATCGGAACCACCGTTACTGGATTCGAGGTATTCCATTTTTTTGTACTCGCCGCGTTTCGTGGTGACCAGTTCCATGATGGAGCCGATGTACCGCGATGGAGTGACAATAGTTATGTTGACCCACGGTTCGTAAATTTCGTCTAACTGGTTGTTATCTGGCAATTTCGACGGGTTGTCGATCGTAATAACTTCGCCATTCTTCAGCAAAACGTCGTAGCTGACGCTGGGCGCGGTCGCAATCAAACCGAGACCATATTCCCGCTCAAGTCGCTCCTGGACGATGTCCATGTGCAGCAGTCCAAGAAATCCACAACGAAAACCGAAACCAAGGGCAGCAGATGATTCTGGTTCAAATACAAGGGCCGCGTCGTTGAGCTGGAGCTTGTCCAGCGCATCACGCAGTTCCGGATAGTCTTCGCCTTCAGTGGGGAAGATACCGGTAAACACCATCGGACGCTGCGGCGTATAGCCGGGAAGTGGTTCCTGGGCAGGGTTCGCCGTCAGGGTCATCGTGTCGCCTACCCGCACCGCCTTGACATCTTTGAGCCCGGTCGCGACATAACCGACTTCTCCGGTTTCCAGTCCGCTGGTTTTTTCCAGCACAGGACTGAAGAATCCGCATTCCAATACGTCGGTCTCGACCCCCGTGCTCATCAGTCGGATTCTTTCACCGGATTTCAGCGAGCCGTCCATGTCTCTTACGTAGGCGATAACGCCTTTGTACTGATCGTATTTGGAGTCGAAAATGAGCGCTCGGAGCGGCGCATCGACATCACCTCCGGGCGGTGCCACCCTGGACACGACCTGTTCGAGCAATTTTCTTACACCTTCGCCGGTCTTCGCCGAAATTTGCAAGACCTCGTCTTCGCCGAATCCAAATGCCTGCTCAAGCTCGATCATGACGCGATCAGTCTGGGCGGCGGGGAGATCGAGCTTGTTGATGACCGGGATGATTTCAAGATCATGCTCAAGGGCCAGGTAGACGTTGGCAAGTGTTTGCGCCTGAATGCCCTGGGTGGCGTCGACAAGCAGTAAAGCGCCCTCGCAGGCGGCGAGCGACCGCGATACTTCATAAGAGAAGTCAACGTGACCGGGAGTGTCGATCAGGTTGAGCTGGTAGTCAATCCCGTCAGCTGCTTTGTACTGGAGTCGAACGGCCTGTGCCTTGATCGTGATGCCGCGTTCGCGTTCCAGCTCCATCGTGTCGAGGTGTTGTTCGGTCATATTGCGTGCAGTCACTGCCCCTGTTAGTTCGATCAGGCGGTCGGCCAGGGTCGATTTACCGTGGTCGATATGGGCGATGATGCAGAAGTTTCGGACGTGATCTTGCGGCATGTTCTTCAAGTCTAGTCCTGAAGCACGGAAAGTCCTCGTGTGACGAAGCCGGACTTACGAGCAAGTTGGGAGTCCGCGGCGATCTCCGGTATCCGTTGATCAGTCGGAGACTGCCGAAACGAGCACCTCCACGTGCACGTCGTCCGTTACGACGAAGAGGCGGCTAACCGGGGCGGTCATCCCGAAATCGGCCCATACGAAATCGCCTTTTACAAGCACCAGCAGCCGGTCGGGATCGAGTCAGGCTTCGATCGAGAATTCGATCTCGGCATCGGTCCCATTTACGTTCACGGTCGCAGTCACGGACGAAGTGAGTGTTTCTCCGTCGGTGAACGAAGCTGGAATCTCGGGAAATTCAGTAATCGAAATCGTTGCGTCCGGCTGGCGCGGAAACATCCGGTCTCTTACGTAACCGTCGCGTCGGGACTGATCGCTTTTCAACGCGTGCAGGTTGATTACCAGCGAGGCGGAGCCTTTTGAAAGGTCGATTTCACCTGAGATTTCTTCGGTACGGAGGACAGCATCGTTTGGCAGAGGGAGGCGGGAAAGTTTTTCGTTGACGGTGAACGTCGCCTCGGATCCTTCACCGACAGAATAAACGCCACCGATAGGTACAGGCACAGGAGTGCCGGAGGGTTCCGGCACGATATCGGAACCTGTCACCTGCTGCTCGGAACTACCACACGCCAGGATTGTTGCGGCAGCGGAGAAAAGCGCGATAAGGATCAGAAGATGGCGAATTGGGAATTTCATTAATCGTCCTTATTTACGGCGGTGGCGGGAGAGAAAGCGACCCGGATTCTTGATCGCCCTGCCCTGCCAGCGAAATGTTGAGAACTACAGCCACTACTACGAGGGCTCCATATGGCCAGTTCCCGATCCGGGATGATTGCGCGGCGAATGGTGTGCCTACCACGCTGATGACGACGGAAATCAAGCAAAGGGGAACGGTGAATTCCACGGCGTTGTCGAACTGGGTCTGGGCTGCTAACGCCACCATCAGCCCCGCGACCGAGAGCCCTACGGAAGCGGCGACATAGCGCCGGTTCAGGAACCTGTTGCCGCCAGACCTGTGCCAGGCGATTCCGCAGACGGCCCTGAACCCAATCGCCATGAAGCCCACGCTTGCCGAATTGAACAGGATATCGTCCGGGGAGTTGAGGGGAAGTGAAATCAACACCGCAACGATCGCGGCGACCGAGCCCGCACCGAGACCCGTGTAGATGTTTCTGTAAATCGACTTGCACGGCGAGTCTACCCGTGCCCGACACTCAGGTGGTCAAGACATTATGAAGATGACGCAACCCAAGAGCGATACTTGATTCAGCGTCCGCGTCGCAGCGCCATGCCGGGGGTCGCTCCGGTGTTTGATCCGTTTTCGATCACGACTTCGCCATTCACGATTACGTAGTCGATACCGACGGGATAGTGTTTGGGGTCGTCTTTAGTCGCGGAGGTGTGGACCGTATCCGGGTTGAAGATCACGATGTCGGCCCTGAAGCCGTCACGCAGAACACCTCGATCTGGTAGACCAAGGCGTTGCGCAGGGAACGAAGTCATTTTTCTGACCGCTTCTGGAAGCTTGAGATGCTTTTCGGCCCTTACGAACTCAGCGAGCACGACCGGAAAACAGCCGTACGTACGTGGATTCGGGTACTCGCCAAAAAGAATCGAGTCGGACGCGATCATCCCATACGGATGCGACACAAACGCCGGGAGTGTGTGGGCATTGGTCCCGAGGCCGACCTCGCTGATACCCAACCGCTCTTCAAGCAGCAGATCGAACAGCGCGTCGGCAGGGTCCTGTTCGCGCATTTCAGCGATGTCTGCGATAGTTTTCCCGTCGTATTTTTTGTTCTGTGTTTGCCTGAAATTGTGCAGCCAGTCGTTGTTCCACAACCCCTGGATATCCGATCGGGAGTTGAGTTCCCGTTTCATTTTCTTGCGATCATCGGGATCGGCGAGCGCAGCCATCGTCCGTTCCGGCCCCCCATCTTTCGCCCAGAACGGCAAATGTATGGTTACCGACGTCCCGGAGTACGGGTAGGTGTAGCAATCGAAAGTAACGTCGATGCCCTCGGCCCGGGCGTCCTCTACCAGCGCCAGGTAATCGAGATGAGAGCCCTCGCCCTGTTTCGGTTGGCGATAGTGAGTAAGGTGAATTGGGATTCCAGATTTACGACCGATTTCGACCGCCTCTTCCCACGGCGCGTATGTTCCCACGGCCTTGAGCGATGCCCGCGTGTGGGTGTGATAGAAACCGCCCATGGCTGCGGCCTGCTCGGAGATCGCGATGAGTTCGTCGGTCGAAGCAAAGGCGCCGGGCGGGTAGTCGAGACCGGTCGAGATCCCCCAGGCACCTTCCTCCATCGACTCGCGGATTACCGCCTTCATGTTCGCGATTTCCGGCTCGGTGGCGGGTCGGTCGTTCCAGCCGGTGGCCCAGATTCGCACTGGCGAATTTCCGAGGATGTAGGCGATGTTTATCGCGACGGTACCATCGTATTTGTTGAGCAGTTCTTGCGTGGTGAGCCAGTCCGGCTCGGGCGGATACCAGTTCAGTCCGGCGTCCAGCCAGATGTAGCGTTCGAGTTCCTCTCGTGACTTGAACGGGGCGTGCGAAATACCGTCAATGCCAATGAGTTCGGTGGTCACACCCTGCCTGACCTTGGGGTCGTGGTGCGGTTCGCCGAGGATCGTCAGACCGGCATGGGAATGGAGATCGACAAAGCCGGGGCAGACAATGTTGTCTTCGGCATTGATCACTCGTTCAGCCTCATATTCATCGGGGCTAATTTCACCTCGCTTGATCGTCAGCGTGTTGTTGTCGACCAGTACCGCGCCGCGAAACCAGGGTGAGCCGGTGCCGTCCATGATTTTTGCGTTGTGGATGAGCAGTTGAAGCATGTGCAGGATGATAACGGTTTACGAGTCGGGCGGAAGGTCGATGTAGTATTGCCACCCGAGATTCAATCAAGCGAAAGAACCTGATTTGAGCAGCAGTATTTCAGTTGCAGTGGTGGGTGCCGGCGGCACTGGCGGTTACTACGGCGGGGCGTTGGCGAGGGCCGGCAATCAGGTAACGATGGTCGCCCGCGGGCCGCACCTGGCCGCAATCAGGGCGACCGGACTACAGGTGAATACGGTGCTGCTGGGCGATTTTCACCTCGATGTCGATGCCACCGACGACATGTCGTCAGTCGGGCCCGTTGATCTCGTGATCTTTGCCGTGAAGAGCTACGGGACCAACGTTGCGATCAGGGACATGGGGCCGTTGGTTGGCGATGACACGATGATCATCTCGACCCAGAACGGCATCGATAGTGAGCGCTTGCTTGGGGAGGCACTTGGGACGGAGCACGTCCTCGGTTGTGCGGCGACGGTATCGGCGAAGATCGATGCTCCGGGTATCGTTACGCAGGGAGGCGGTCCCGGTTCGCTTGTGATAGGAGAGATGGGGTCCGCAGATCTAAACGCCCAAGGCGCGGTTACTGAGCGGGTCAATGATCTTGTCGAGAGGTGCAAGGCCGCGGGGTTGGCGGCCGAAACTCACGAAGACATTGTGATGGCGATCTGGGAGAAGTTCATCTTTATCTGCGCTCTGAGCGGCATGACCGCGCTCACCCGAAAGCCGATTGGTGAGATTTTCGCCCAGCCGTCCACTACCGAGATGTATTTGCAGGTGTTGGCTGAGGTAGCCGAAGTAGGCCGCGCCGAAGGCGTGGCGCTACCGGGCGACATTGCTCAAAACACGTTGGCCGCGACCCAGGCCCGCGAGCCGTTCATCATTGGGTCGATGGGTCACGACCTGATCGCCGGCAACCCGATCGAGATTGGACTGCTCAACGGCCGGGTCGTAGAACTGGGCAAGAAGCACGGCATCCCAACACCGGCCAACTTTGCGATCGAGGCGGCGCTGAAGCCGCATGAACTTGGTGGGGTGTAGGTGCGAAATCCCGTTACTTAAATGTCATCCTGAGGTTCTCGAAGGATCGACCGGCTCAGGTATGACCTTGCCAAATCCGGCAGCGCATTTCAATCGCCCCGTATCAGCGCTGCCTTCTTTTCTCGTCGCCAGCCTTTGAGTTGCCGTTCGGCTTCGAACGCCCCACGTGAGATAGCCCCTGTCCTCGCTTGATGAACTCAGATTGGCAATGGGCTTACTGGTGATTGTGCGTCCAACCTACCCCTGCTTTGTCACTGCTTCGATCATGGCCTGGATGTAGCCGTTTGCGAAGGCCCTGCCCCGGTGGCCCCACGCCGTGTCCTGGTGTGTCTGCGGCACGTGGTCATCGATGAAGAAGCTGTCGTAGCCGTTGTCGTAGTAGACCTTCATTGCCCGGTACATATCGACATGGCCGGTGTTAATGAACTCCTCGTGGAAGTCCTCGGGGTTCGGGGCCGAGACATTGCGGAAGTGCACATAGAGGACCTTGTGTTTCTGCACCATCTCGGCAATAAACTCATAGAGCGCGTCGCCCTCAGAATCGAACATCTCAGAAATCGTCCCCTGGCAGAACTCGATGGCGCAGTTGTCGGACGGGTAGATGTCGAGGTACCTTCGGTAGTTCTCATACGACCTGAACAGTTGCGGAATGCCGCCCAGCTGGTCGACAGGCGGGTCGCACGGGTGGATACCGAGCCTTATACCTTCTTCTTCGGCAACGGGCGTGATGATCTTGATCCAGTACTCGAGGTTCTCCCACATCTCCTCGTCGGTGTAGACGCGGCCGTGAGTGAGGGGCATTTTGTTGGCTTCTTCATAGTTGAAGGCCGTGGCTACGGCACCGCCCCTGATGAGCTTCGATGGCGTTCGCCAGACATGGGAAGGCATCCAGTTGTAGCCGAAAATGGGGATACCAGCCCGGGCGATGTTACGCACGGTGGTGATCATGTTGTCGACCTGTTCATCGCGTTTCGGTCCGTTCAGCATGATGTGATCGTAGAAGTTTGAGGGCACGTTTTCGAGTGCCGAAAGCTTCATGCCATGCTGTTCGACCGACAACCTTAGCTTCACAAGGTCCGCGAGCTGCCACTGGCCTCCCGCGGTAGGTAGCTGGGGCGTGTTGAGCAGAATGTCGGTGACGCCATACTGCTGTGCAAACCTGAGGTACTCGGGTGTGGCCTGGTTGAACTGTCCGAATCCTGCTCGCATCGATCTAATCTCCTGAGTTTGATATGCCTGTCGTGTCTGTCCGCCAACTTACACCCGCGGGTACACGAAGGGTAGCCGGTCTTCGGCTTGCTGCCGCGCACCGTATGTCATAGGCTACGAGCGAGTAAACCGGCATTGGAACGACACGCACTGGAAAAAGGGTGTCAGGAGCAACATGGCCACCGCAGCGCAATCGCAATCGACCTACCCGGCCCGCCTGACTGTCGATTACGCAGGCACGAATCGAAATCGTCTCACCACGCTATTCAGGGTTATCACCGTCATACCGATCTTGACAGTATTGGCGGCAATTGCGAATGGCGCAACATCGGTGTTTTTCTTGCCGGTCTTGCTGATGATCCTTTTCCGCCAGAAATACCCTCGCTGGTGGTTCGATTTCAACGTGCAATACCAACGGTTCTCAACGCGAGTCAGTGTCTATGTGAGCCTGTTAACCGACGAGTACCCCTCGACAGATGAGGAACAGGGTGTACACCTTGAGATCGACTACCCGGATGCCTCGCAATTGAACCGTTGGATGCCCCTGGTGAAGTGGATACTGGCAATCCCGCATTACGTAGTGCTTTTCGTGCTGCTGATAATTGCCGCAATTCTGATCATGCTTGGCTGGTTCGTCATTCTGTTGACGGGCACTTTCCCGAGAGGTTTCCATAACTTCATCGTCGGGGTAAACCGGTGGTCCCTGAGGGTTATGGCCTACGCATTTTTGCTGACGACCGATGAATACCCGCCGTTTTCACTTGATTCTTGATTGAGTAGTAATTGACACGGGTTCTTGTTGCATATGCCACGCGCTTCGGTTCGACCCGCGAGATTGCTTCGGCAATAGTTCATGAACTGAACGCCGGGGGACTGAGTGCTCAAGCCGTGGAAACCGGCAGTGGCCTTGTAACGGATGATTACGACGCTTTCGTGATCGGTTCGCCGCTGTATGGAGGCACCTGGCTTTCGAGCGCTGGTGTTTTTGCGGCCATCTTGGCTGAGCGGATTAATGGCAAGCCGGTCGCCCTGTTTTCGGTCGGTACTCTCATCTTGAAAAGCCCAAAGAGAGGCCGGGGTGAACACACCGAGTTCATTGAAGGTCTCGTGGAAGTCACCCGGTCGTCGGTTGGCTTGAACGTAGTTTCCGACGCATTGTTCCCTGGCTACTTCGATCGGGCCAACCTGCCGTGGATGCTGCGAATCGTCGATAGGTTCGTGCCGACGCCCCAGGGTGATCACCGGAACTGGCCCGAGATTCAACAGTGGGCAAGGTCGCTGGCACCGAAATTCGACGCATCACTTGCGAATGAATCACAGCCCGGTGCGGAAATTCAGTAGCCGTCATACGAATCATGTTCATCGACACTCACGCACACATACACCAGCACGACCCAGACGAGATCGCCGGAATAATGTCGCGAGCTGTTGCTGCCGATGTAGGGGCGGTCATCACAGCCGGTGTAACGGTCGAAGATTCTCGAAAAGCCATTGCGCTTGCCCATGGTCATGAGAGAATTTTTGCGGGTGTCGGAATGCATCCCTCGGACCTAGCCAGTCCCCTGACCGATGCCGACCTTACCGATCTCAGCGACCTTGCCGCCCTGCCTGAGGTGGTAGTGATGAGCGAGATCGGTATCGACCACCAAGAAAGGTCGCCTGACAGGCGATGGCAGGAAGAGGCATTCCAGGCCCAGATACTTGTTGCCCGGCATCACGGCCTGCCGATTGTCTTCCATGTTCGAGAACAGGGTGATGACTACGATGCGCACTCGGCAAGAGACGTAGCAGTGGCAATACTTCGGGAGTCCGGTGCTGGTACTCCGGGTGGGACGGCTCATTATTTTCAGGGGAGGTGGAAACACGCAGCGCAATTTTTGGACCTCGGGTTTCATATTTCGTTCGCAAAAACCCTGCTCCGAATCTCAGATCTTGAAGAGACCGCCAGAAAAGTGCCCGTCGACCGGATGCTGATCGAGACCGACGCCTATCCGCAACCGTTCAAAAAGAATCGTGCGAAGTGGACTGAACCACGTGATATCCCGCTCGTCGCCGAGAAGCTGGCATTGATAAGGGGTGTGAGTGCAGGCGATATTCGTCGGGTCACGACCGAGAACGCCTTGAATATGCTCGGCAATAGATCGAAGGTGGTCAAGACTGCTGTCAGGGGCACTGCATAGGCGTAAACGCAATCCGCACGGCGAACGCACGCGGTTGATTCCGCTATAAAATTACCCGGCCGGTGCGGCGTTGCCCACATGTACCGCCTCCACCACAAAGCTCATACTCACCCCAAGCGATCATCGGAAACAGAGATGCCTTCGGATCAAATTCATACGGCGTTGAAGGAGTGGGCGGTCACGTCGGCCGCTCTGGGCCGCGGCGATCAGATCATCATGATGCGAAAAGGCGGCATCCGGGAAGACGGGCGTCATTTCAAGATCGAACATAATTCGTTTCTCCTTTACCCGGGTCTGTACCACGAGGGCGAACTGCTACTGAAGCCGGAACGCCGGGGACTGCTTCGGGAAACTGCCGACACAGATTTCAGCCGCGAGATTACGTTTTCGGTTTTTTGCAAAATCGTTGAGACCATCGATATATCCGAAAGCCACCAGGTCGAGGCGCTTGTTGCGTTTCATATCTGGTCGGCAGAGTTTCCGATAAAACGGTTCAACTGGAAGCCACTTCACCCACTCAAGTTGATGATTGTGAGGGCTTACAGGCTCGATCAGCCGACTACGGTGCTGGTCGATTCGTCCTACGCAGGCTGTAAGTCGTGGGTTGACCTGACGGATGCGATCGACATCAGCAATCTCACGCCCGCGCTCAGCGATTCTGAATTCGCCACCCGTCTTACCGATATTCGCGATGCTCTCGCGATCGAATCCGTAAACGTCTGATCGTCGATTGACCGGGACAGCGATGGCGCCCAAAAGAGTCGAATCCGGAAATTAGGAATAAAAAATTGAAATATCGCCAGATTCAATCGACCGACCTGACCGTATCCGAGGTCGGGTTCGGCGTGTGGAGCGTCAGCATGAACTGGTGGGGCGAGGTCAGCGAACCTGATGCGATACAACTGCTCCGGAAGGCTGCCGATCTTGGCATCACGTTCTTCGACACCGCCGATACCTACGGTGCCGGGTATGGCGAGGAAATCGTTCCCAAAGCCCTTGCCGACCGACGCAGCGAGATCGTTATCGGCACCAAGTTCGGGTACGACATCGAAGCACCGCGAGAAGGCCACAGGGAGCGGCCACAACGCTGGGATCCGGAGTTTGTAAAGCGTGCGTGTGAGAGCAGCTTGAAACGGCTGCAGACTGACTACATTGACCTCTACCAGTACCACAACGCGCGGCTCGATGTGATTCAGCGGGAAGATACGTTTGGTGCGCTGGAAGACCTCAAAGCGGAAGGCAAGATTCGCCATTACGCGGTGGCGGTTGGCCCCGATATCGGCTGGCGTGAGGAAGGTCTTTACACGATCGAAGAACGCGGGATACCGGCGCAACTCATTTACTCGATTCTTGAACAGGACCCTGCTGATG
>Ga0208879_1002352_pt1 | contig 16810 bp, 15 predicted proteins | sample Knorr_S15_td_Bot_FD_185605 | JGI IMG/M metagenome (GOLD analysis project Ga0208879, IMG submission 185605) | Marine microbial communities from Southern Atlantic Ocean transect - Knorr_S15_td_Bottom_ad_5009_LV_A (SPAdes) (version 2) | ecosystem: Environmental > Aquatic > Marine > Oceanic | place... | reverse complement strand
AGATGTAATATTCTTTATAAAATGAGTAAATATTTTATCGAAATTACCCTTTGTTTTGGATCTAAGAGTAATTTTTTGAAATTGATGTTCATAATCATTCGAGTTATTTAAAAACATTTTAAAATCTAATGTTTTTGCTAAAGTTGAATCAATACTTTTCGTATAATTGTCAAAAAGCTTCATTTTTTGGTTGTCATTAAGAATCGATTTTACCTCAAAGTCAATAATATTAATAGCTTCATCGGGTTCAATAGCTAGTATAGTGCCAATATTTATAGAATCTTCCTCATTAATTAATGAATTATAATAATCTAAAGTATTGTATAAATGCTCTCCAGTGGCATAATTTTGTTTTATTACAATCGATGATTTATATACAGGATTTCCTGTTTTTTGCTTAATTATCCCAAAAGCCACGCCTACAATAGTAGCAATTGCAATTTTTATAAAGTGTCTTTTAATAAAGAAAACCATCCATACAAATGCTAAAAAGAGTTTGTTGAATATACTTCCTATAAACCTAAAAAATCGATCAAAAGTTCTTCCTATAAGTTTGAATAATTGTCCTAAATCTACCTCTTCTTCTTGTTGAGTTTTTTTTGATTTTTTGCCCATAATACTTAATTTAGTATTTGTTCTAAAATTTTGCGTGTTATTAAATATGTTGGTCTCACACCGCTTGTTCCTAATCCTCCTGATGCTAATGTACTACCTGTTTCTAAAGGGTTATCGCTAGCATAATATGCGTATCTCACCTTAACATTCGGGTCTATACTGTTTCTTACTTTTGAAGCAGCTTGAATTGCTTTCTGATAATGCGCTCCTTCCATTTCTAAACCTATAACATTCCAGGTGGAATCGTGAAAAAACTTTAATATTTCTTTATTTTGAAGCGACGTTCCTAACACCGTTACCATCGTTCCTTCATAAACATCTACACCTTGACATTCTAAATTTTCTTTTTTTAATTCGTTTTTAAAAGGATAATTATCTGCTGTGCCTTCAAAAATATGTGCCGAAGGTATCATTATATCGCCTTTTCCACCTTCTAAAATTCCTGCTTTTCCCATTATTGAAATCGACTCCACATTTAAATGGGTTTTTAAAGCGTTTTTACCATAAGGTTTTAATAACTCATCTATGGTTTCGTAGGCTTGTTCTCCAAAAGCATAATCCATTACGAAGATAATTGGATTTTCTGAATCTTTACTCTTTTTTTTAATCTTTAAATCGGTTGTACTAAAGTCTATTTTTGAAATGTCAAAAATTTGAACATCAATATTTGTCCCTGATTTATCTTTGATAAAAATCATTCCCTCTTTTAAGGCTTGTTGAGTAACTTTGTTCCGTAACGTTTTGCTACTGTCGTCGCTTAGACTTTCATAAACTTCAAAAATATCCTTTTTAGCTGCTAGTGCTTTTAGTGCTTTTGGCGCATAAATTGCATTCATAACACTATGTAAATTTGCACTAATAATATGTATAGGTCGTTCTAATAAATTGTTCTTTTTTAAAACCTCCTTGATAGCATTAGACCACATTTCACCATGAATATGATGCCCGAGACGCTCTCTCAATACAGGACTAAATGTAACTGTTCTTTTTGTATTATTAATCACTTCGTCTATAGCAAGCTTGCCTAACCAATAGATTAGATGTAAAAAACGCTCTGGTTGTTTTGGATGTGAAAAACCTTTATAGCACGAGGAAATTTCTTGAAAAGTTCTTCCCAAAATATTTGCAGTATGCGTAATTGCAATTTCACGTTCTTTTTGGTTTAATTCTTTGTTGGTAAGTACTGCTTTTTCAAGTTTTATCCAATCGCGTGTTGTTGCGCCTTTATCGTTTATCAATACACGTTTACTTATTTTATGCGATTCGATAAATAAAAACGTGAGATGCGTAAGGATATCGTAAATTTCGGAGCGACCTCGTGTGATTTCTATATTAATTTGCTCCTCATCTATCCTAAAACAATTACGTCTTCTTTTGGCAGGAACTATGACTTCAAAATGCGAATCTCCATAACCTTCATCGCTTGTAAGGTTTATAAAACGACATTCTTCAATGCCTCGAGGAAGTCTATCTATAACATAAAGTAAACCGTCTAATTCTGCTTTCTCTTCACCAATCGAGCCATAAATTTCTGGTCTTAAAAGCAAAAGAGCTTTTCTTAAAGTTTCACCCGAAACTCCCATAGGTTTATAAAAGCCACGATTAAATAAATGACGCATAGTTATATACATTCTCTCAATAGCATTAGAACTCTCTTGAGCTCTTGTCCTTCCTCTATGTTTCATGTGTTTATATTATTTTATTAAATCGGTCATCCCGATAATTATCGGGACTGTTCGCTATTAATCATTCCCTTATGTGATAAACTTTTTAGCACGCTCGTTTCATGTGTTTATATTTTTGTTTTTTAACAGTCACATGGAACATCTATATTAGTCATTTTCTTGGGTATCGAAATTTAGTTCTGGATGGTTCATATTCATTATTTAACCTGCAAAGATACACTATTTAACTAAATTGATTCCGTATAAAACATCTGCTATTTTCCTGTTATCAGATAATCTCGGTATCTTATTTTGCCCTCCTAATTTTCCAATAGACTTCATATAATCATTAAATCCATCTTTTTTTATAACTGCAATTTTAAGAGGTTGAAGTATTTTACCTGTAATTAAATCTAAATAATAACTGTTTTGATTTTGAAGAGATTCGTCAATTGTTTTGGCTAAAGTTGATAGATTTTCTGGCCCGTTTTCAAATTCGATAAACCATTCATGGTATGGCAAACCTTCTTTTGGATTAATTTGAGGAGCAACTGTAAACTCCGAAATTCTAATACTTGTGTGTTTCGTTGCGTCTTGTAACGCTTGTTCTACTTCTTTGCCTATTACGTGTTCTCCAAAAGCGGAAATAAAATGTTTTATACGTCCCGAAACAATAATACGATACGGTTTTGTTGAAGTAAACTCAACTGTATCGCCAACATTATAAGCCCAAAGTCCTGCATTTGTCGAGATAATCATCACATAATTTATGCCTACTTCAACATCTTTTATAGTAATGCGCTTTGGGTTTGTACTGAAAAAATCTGCTGCTTTAATAAACTCATAAAAAATACCTGAATTTAAAAGCAGTAGCATTCCTTTCTCGTTTTGTTTATCTTGAAACGCAAAAAAACCTTCGCTTGCTGGATATAACTCTATACTATCCACTTTTCTTCCTATAATATTTTCAAACTTTGCTCTATATGGCTCATAGTTAACACCTCCAAAAATAAATAAGTCAAAATTCTTAAATAGCTCCCCTACTTTCTTTCCTGATTTTTGCTGAAGCTTTTCAAAATACATTTGTACCCAAGATGGAATGCCAGCAATAACAGTCATATCCTCATTTATGGTCTCCTCTACAATAGTATTTACTTTAGTTTCCCAATCTTCGATACAATTCGTCTTCCAACTTGGCATTCTGTTTTTTTGAAGATATTTTGGAACATAATGCGCCGAAATTCCTGATAGTCTTCCAATCATGATTCCGTTTTTTTTCTTTAAAACAGGACTTCCTTGAAGAAAAATCATCTTCCCATTAACAAATTTTGTTTTTCCTGTTTCAGCAACATAGAGTAAGATTGCATTTCTAGAAGATTCTACTTGTGCCTTTATGGAGGCTTTTGTTATTGGAATATATTTTGTTCCTGAAGTGGTGCCAGAAGTTTTTGCAAAATAAATAGGCTTTCCTTTCCAAAGTATGTCTTTTTCGCCAGCAACAACTTTATCTACGTACGGTTTTAAGGCTTCATAATCTCTTACAGGAACTCGTTTTACAAAATATTTATAAGAATTGATACCTGTAAAGTCGTGGTCTTTTCCAAATAATGTTGAAGTAGCATCAGAAATTAAATTCTTAAAAACCTTATCTTGAGTTTTTATAGGATTGTTTGCCCATTTATTTACTTTTTTTTGAATCCTATTTGCAAAAGGTTTTGCAAGAAGCTCTTTTAACGATGTAATTTCTAATTTTTTCATCTACTCAAAATCGATAAAAGTGGTAGGGTTTATTGGATAACCATCACTCCAAAGCTCAAAGTGTAAATGTGGTCCTGTTGTTAACTCTCCTGCATTTCCTGAAATGGCGATAACCTCTCCCGATTTTACCAAATCGCCTTGTGCTTTAGTTAAAGATGCATTATGTTTATATACTGAGATTAACCCATTGGTGTGTTCTATTACCACTACATATCCTGTTTGGGTTGTCCATTCAGCTAAAATTACAGTTCCATCAGCAGTTGCTTTAACTGGAGTATCCTTAGCAACAACAATATCTATTGCATAATGTTTGTCTCGAACGCTATAACCTTCACTTATTATTCCATTTACTGGTGGGAATAACACAAAATTCACTTTTGCTGTAGCAGATTCAAATAAATTATATTTATCCTCTTTATCTACTTTTTCTCGAAGTAAAGAATCTTCAGCAGAAGGGATTAAATTAATTAAATTAAGATCTATTTCTGCCGCATTGATAATTGAATCTTTGTTGAAATTAACAGTAGAAACATCGCCTTTTAAAACGCGTTTTATGGACTCTAGATATTGCTGGTTAATTGCTATTGCTTGTTGTATAGAATCTGTTTTATAGCTAAGTTGTGTTGCCTTTATTTTAAGCGATGTAGATGAATATCCCGGAATATATTCTCTTAAAGGTGTAAATGCAATCAAAACTGTAGTTGCTGCAATTAAAAAAATAGTGGATATAGACATTAAAACAAACACATTTAATCGCGTTAATTTAATCGCAAAACGTTCTTCGAATGTGTCTTCGTTAAGAATTATTAAGCGATACTTATGCAGTAATTTTTTAGCAAATTTTTTATCTTTTGTTTTGTTTGTCATGGTCGAACAAAATTAAATAAAATAGCAAGTACTTTTACACTACGCTAAAGTTTGTTTTAAAACGTATTTTTTAAAGTTTAATTATTAACTTTGCATTATCAAAAGATAAATGACATGATTTTATTTATATTACCCTTAATGATTGGTCCTGGTTCGTGGGTTATTATTGGTTTAGCAGTTCTGCTTCTTTTTGGAGGCAAAAAAATTCCCGAACTTATGAAAGGTCTTGGCAGTGGAATTAAAGAATTTAAAAATGCCAGTAAAGATGATGACGATGATGATGAAAAAGACACCAACTCTGATAAGAAGAATAGTTAACCGAATAATTTATATAATTAAAAACCAACGCAATGCGTTGGTTTTTTTGTTTTAATTATTATTTAAAATCTATTTTATTTGTAACGACCTGATTATTGCTTCCAACTCAAACATATGGTCTCTTTTGGCAACAGATGGCGCAAAAGTAAATCCTTCAATAACAACAAGTCTTTTATTCGTTTTATCCTCAATAATATAGTTTATAAATGGTCCTGCCATGAAAGCATTTTTTATTTCCCAGGTGCTTTTAGTTAATAGCACTGGTTTATTGTCTAAAATTGTTTTGTTTAAATAAGGTGTATAAGCTTCTTCGGTAATCATATAAGAACCGTCAAGCGGTCCTGGAATATGTACTTTGCCAATAGAGTCTCGCATTTTAATAATATCATTTATGGCGGAGTCTCCTTCGGAAATAGAACCTAAAGGCATTTCGTACAACAAAATATTCATTGTTCCGGTTTTAATGTCTTTTCGTAACCAAAAAAAGGATTTGTCTTCTTTAGCTACTCGATAAACTGATGGAAAATTAATTGTTAGTCCTAAAACTTTTTCAATATTATTATTTTTGTTAAGAGAAATATTAATCCGTCTTTGTTTTTCTTTAATCTCCTGATTCTTAAAAACTGCTACAATTTTTTCAGCATTTTGTATTAATTGCTCATTAATTTCAGTATTAGTGTTTCCAGTCACCAAAATTAATTTTTGAGGTTTGGCAAATGCGTTTTTTAGAAATTTTATATTTGCTGGTTTTCCTTTTTCGATTTTTAATACTATTCTGCTTTTTGTAGCGAAACCTGAAAAGACCAAAGTTGGCATTTGTTGCATTTTAAATAAAGGTTCTTCTTGTGGTAAGCCATAAACCGAAGCTCCAAGTATAGATCGAATTTGTTCTCCTATACTGCCTTCCCATAATTCATTGTCAATAACAACCGTTAGATTGTTTATATTTCCCGAAGATGCAGAAAGAATACGTTTGTTTTTAGAGCTATCGTTATTACACGCAATTAAGAATAGTATTGTAAATGCTGTTAGTATTGTATTTTTCATTTTTTCTATATTAAATTGAATCACTTCTTGGAGACTACAAGAATCGTTCCTATTTTTAATTTTGTTCCGCTAATATTATTCCAATCTTTAATATTTTGAATAGAAACTTCAGAAAATTTTTGAGCAATACTCCATAACGAATCTCCATTTTTAACTTTATACGTTTTGCTATTTCCTTTATTTGCTGTGAAGCCCTTTTTGGTTACAACTTCGTTATTTGAAGAGAAAACTGGTTTTCTAGGATAAATTGTTAAGCGTTGACCTATTCGTATATTATTGCTTCTCAAACCATTCCATCGTTTTATTTGGCTGACTCTTACGCCATATCGCCTTGCAATTTTTCCTAAATAATCACCAGATATAACACGATAACGAATACGAGAATTTGTTTCATAAAATTGTGGTAGTGGTTTTTCGCGCTTATCGAATTCCGCTTTAGCAAAAGCGTAAATTTTTTCTTCATTATTTACGAATACGCCAATGTGCTCTTTTGGCAATCGCAATGCATAGTTTTCATCCTTTATAAAAGGAATAATATCTAATTTATATGAAGGATTTAAAAACTGTAACTCTTCAATTTTAATTCCTAAAAGTTCCGATACTTGATCCAAAGTAATCATTTGTTTTATACGAACTGTATCTGTTTCTATATAAGTAAATTTTGGTTTTTGAGGTTGAAATCCATGAGCATCAGCATATTCAAAAATATACATGGTTGCCAAAAACGCTGGTAAATAACCTGCTGTTTCTCGCGGAAGGTGTGGTCTAATATTCCAATAGTTGGTATAACCTCCAGAGCGTCTAATGGCTTTAGTAACATTTCCTGGTCCAGAATTATATGCTGCCAAAACCAAATCCCAATCTCCAAAAACCGTATATAAACTTGCCAAATATTTGCAGGCAGCTTCGGTAGATAGTATTGGGTCGCTTCGCTCATCGACATAACTACTTACATCTAATCCAAATTGTTTTCCCGTTGCAAACATAAATTGCCATAACCCTGTAGCTCCAACTCTCGATTTTGCTCTAGGTTTTAAAGCCGATTCTACAATAGCTAAATATTTAACTTCTAAAGGAATGTTATAATTGTCTAATTCTATTTCAAACATTGGAAAGTAGTATTCGCTTAAAGACATTAAACGTTCAAGTGATTTTCTTCTGTTCTTTAAATAGTGTTTTATAACGCTCTCCAACGAAGGGTTGTATTCAATATTAAAAGGCGTTTTAGCATTGAGTACTGATAGACGTTTTTTAAGAGTATCGGTTGGAAGCTCTGGATAATAGACCTCATTATATTTTAATTCTGAAACCGATTTGTAAATAGTATCATATAAGGAAGAGCTGTAAAGCTCATTTAACCATTTTTCGTCCAATTCTGCTGCTAATTTATGGTCTTCTAAGCTTCTTTTAGAAAGCGAATCGTTATGAGAAATTAATTTTAATGTTTGAGGGTTTCCATCAATTAATGGTTTTAAAGCAGTTGGTTTTTTTGACGTTTCTTCTTGCGAATTTATGGCGTCTTGAGTTTGTGAAAACCCAAACTGAAAGCAAAATAATACTATGAATAATCGTAAAGTCATTTGATAGATAAATATATTATTGAACGATATTAATGCTAAAATCGTATTTTTTAAAAGTAAACAAAAAATTAATTTTTTTATTCTTCTAAAATAGCTGCAATCCCAGGAAGTGTTTTACCTTCTAAACTTTCTAACATTGCGCCTCCACCTGTACTTACATAACTGACTTTGTCTTGAAACCCAAATTGTTTTACTGCGGCAACCGAATCTCCTCCTCCAACTAACGAAAATGCTCCGTTTTTAGTCGCTTCGGCAATAGAGCTACCAAGTGCAATAGTGCCTTTCGCAAAGTTTTTCATTTCAAAAACACCAAGCGGTCCATTCCAAAGAATAGTTTTGCTTTGCATCACTATATTGTGAAAATTCTCTATCGCCTTTGGACCAATATCTAATCCTTGCCATCCATCTGGAATTGAAAACACATCTACTATCTGGGTTTCAGCATCGTTTGAAAAAGCATTAGCTGCAACAACATCTAAAGGCAAATGAATTTGTACATTTTTAGCTTTAGCTTGTTTTAATATTTCTAATGCAAGATCCATTTTGTCATCTTCACATATTGAATCTCCAATACCCCCACCTTGTGCTTTTACAAAAGTGAAGGTCATGCCTCCTCCAATAATTAAATGATCTACTTTATCAAGAATATTTTTAATTATAGTGATTTTTGAGGACACTTTTGCTCCTCCAAGAATAGCCAGAACTGGTTTCTCGCCAGTTTGCATCACCTTTTGTATGCTTTTAATTTCTTTGGCTAATAAGTAGCCAAAACATTTTTGTTTCCGAAAAAATTGTGCAATAACAGTTGTAGATGCATGTGCTCTATGTGCTGTACCAAATGCGTCATTTACATATATGTCTGCTAATTTTGAAAGGTGCTCGGCAAATTTTACATCTCCTTTTTTTTCTTCATCATGAAAACGCAAATTCTCTAAAAGTAAAATTTGTCCTGATTCTAAATTCGCTGAAGCTGTTTCAGCCTTATGACCAATACAATCTGAAACAAATATAACTTCAACACCAATAATATCTTCTACAGTCTTTACAATATGACGTAAGGAAAATCGGTCTTGAATACCTTTCGGTCTTCCAAGATGTGACATTAAGATGCAACTACCTTCATCTTCAATGATTTTTATTATTGTTGGTTTTGCCGATAAAATTCTTGTAGCATCTGTTACTTCAAAATTTTCATTTAAAGGTACGTTAAAATCGACACGAATTAATGCTTTTTTATTCTCAAAGTTAAAATCGTCAAGAGTTTTCATTGTTAAAAATTAGAAAACAAATATAAATTAAGAATCCGAGTAAATACTGAAAATTACTCGGATTATTAAAATGTTTTTAACCCTTTTTAAATATGTTATCTATCTTTTAATAACTCTTACGACTTGTATAATACCATTGGATTCTACTTTAGTAAAATAACCGCCTTGTGATAAATGTGATAAATTTAAGACCATTTCGGTTGAATTTCCTTTTTGCATAAATATTTCTTTTCCTAAAACATCGTAAACCATTGCTTTATCAAGAATTACTTTTGCTCTTAATCTTAAAACACCTTGTGTTGGGTTTGGTCCAAAAGAAAAACCTTCTATTACATTATTAGATGTGGATAATCTATTAGTTTTTAATTCAAAATTATCAAATCCTAAATATCCATTCCCATTCTGATAAATAACAAGTCTCATTCTCACATATTTAACTCCTGTTGGTATATCAAAACTTTTTTTTTCAATCGGATAAAGAAAACTTACCTCCTTGTGTGGTACGAAAAACATCAATATGTGCATCAGGCGATGTCCAGTTTATATCATTGTCATAAAATAACTCATAGTATATATAATCAAACTTATCTAAATAAACATAGTATAATTTAAAGGTAAATTCGGCATCTAATCCATTAATGACAAAAGGATCGAAGGTTAAAATGTGTTCAGGAGAAGAATCATTAAGTCTTGGTTCAGACCATGGATTATATAAATCTCTTCCTGCTAAATATGTGGAACCTGCATAAGCCTTATCTATTCTACCATTTGCTTGTGAATATTCCGTCCAAAGATCTGTGTCTGAATTTTGATTATAAAAGGGAATATTAGAAGTAAAACTCCAATTGTCCTGTTCTGAGTCTTCAAAACCTCTAAATGCATCTTGGGCTTTTAACACAAACGTGTTAAGTGCCAGAAAAATCAGAATTAAAGTAGTTTTGTACATTAGTTTATCTTTAAATAACTTAAAATTAATAGATTAAAGGATAGTGCAAGCTATAAAAACAAGCTGTAGTTTCACAGAAAATCCGACAAACGTCCTCAAATATTAGACTTGTTTTATTTCATTCATGAATTCGGTTATATTTGCTTAATGTTATTCTCTGAAATATTAGGTCAAGAACATCTTAAAAGTCATTTAACAAAAAGTGTTGATAAAGGCAGAATCCCTCATGCCCAATTATTTGTTGGACCAGAAGGCTCTGGAACATTACCAATGGCAATTGCCTATGCTCAATATATTTTGTGTTATAACTCCACAGGAGAGAATGCCAATGGTAATAATGCTTGCAATCTGAAATTTAACACCCTTTCTCATCCAGATTTACATTTTGCGTTTCCAGTAACCACAACTGATAAAGTTAAAAGCAAGCCTGTTTCTAACTTCTTTTTAAATGAATGGAGACAATTATTGAAAGAACAACCTTATTGTAATTTGTTTGATTGGTACAAACAACTTGGCATTGACAATAAACAGGGGAAAATTGGTGTTGATGAAGCTCAAGAAATTGTAAAATCTCTATCTTTAAAATCGTATGAAGGCGGTTATAAAGTAATGCTTATTTGGATGGCTGAAAAGATGAATATTGCTTGTGCAAACAAGCTATTAAAGCTTATAGAAGAACCGCCTGATAAAACCGTTTTTGTTTTAATTGCTGAAGACGAAGAGCACATTATTAGTACCATTCACTCTCGTTGTCAAATACTTCATTTTCCTCCATTAGCTGCAGAGTGTATTAAAAATGCTTTAATAAAAAACTATGGTTTAGAGGTTTCTGTAGCCACAAAAATAGCGCATCAATCCAATGGAAATTATAACAAGGCTTGTGATTTGGTTTATCATGATTCTGAAGATTTACAATTTGAGGAATGGTTTATATTCTGGATTAGAAGCGCTTTTAAAGCAAAAGGCAATAAAAGTGCTATTCACGATTTAATCTCTTGGAGTGAAGAAATTGCTAAAACAGGACGGGAAACTCAAAAACAATTTCTACACTTTTGTGTCGATTTTTTCAGACAGGCACTTTTACTGAATTATGGAGCTGACCAATTGGTTTATATAGAGCCTAATTCTAAAAATTTTAAACTTGAAAAATTTGCTCCTTTTATTAATCATGCTAACATTTTAGAAATTAGCGAAGAACTTCAAGATGCAATTTATCATATTGAACGTAATGGAAACTCCAAAATTATACTTACCGATTTGTCAATAAAACTAACACGATTACTTCATAAAAAAATTGCCTAACCATATGGCAAATAAAAAATCATGGTTTGTTATAATTAATCCAGCTTCTGGAAATGGTTCTATAAAGAAAAAATGGACAAAAATTAAACAGCTGTTAAATGTCTACGAATTTGATTTTGAATATGCTTTTACAATGTATCCAAAACATAGTGTCGAAATTGTTCAACAAGCTATAGGAAACGGATTTATTAATATTATTAGCGTGGGTGGAGATGGTACACTTCATAATATCGTTAATGGCATTATGTTGCAATCCAAAATGCTTTCACCAAACATAACTGTTGGTGTAATACCTATTGGAACTGGAAACGATTGGATTAAAACCCATCACATTCCAAAGGATATTAAAAGCGCTATTCAAATTATCAAAAAAGGAAAGACTAAACTTCAAGATGTTGGCAAGATTGAATTATTAGACCAAAAAAAAGCGTTTGTTTATTTTATTAATCTTGCAGGTGTTGGTTTTGATGGTTACGTAGCGAGTCGAATAGAAAAATATAAACGTTTTGGTTCTTTGGCTTATCTTTTTAGTACTTTAATTTGTTTGGTTTCTTTTAAAAATTTTAATTCTATAGTTCGTATTAATTCAGATAATATTTCAGGAAAAACATTAATGATTTTAATTGGCTTGTGTGGATATTCTGGTGGAGGGATGAAGCTTACAAAAAATCCAAATCCTTTTGATGGCTTTTTTGATGTGAGTATCGCAAAAGATTTTAGCAAACTCGATATTTTATTAAACGCTTCCAAACTTTATAATGGCAAAATTGTTGATTTTAAAAAAGTAGTCCCTTTAAAAACAACTTCAGTAGAAATAGAAATAGAAGAAGAGATGCATCCATATATCCAAGCAGATGGAGAGTTAATAGGAAAAGGGGATTTTAAAGCATTAATACTACCAAAAACCTTTAGGTTTTATTGCAAATAAAACCAAGTAACAAATGTTTAGTCCTTTTTATATGCAACATTTAACAAATCTAAAATGGTTTGCGTAAGATTGCTTTCTTCTTTTCCAAATAGTACATTTCCAGCTTCATTACTTCCCAAAATATAAGAATAGCCATTTTTGGCTCATTAACATCTAACTGAAAAACTTTACGTAAACTGTCTGTTCTTTTTTGAAAAGCAGTTATTTTAGTTTTTATTTTTTCTTCAATATCTATTTTCTCTTGGTAATCATTAATCAGTTTAGAATTATCTACATAGCCAATTTTTTTTGTTTGTTGGCAAGAAGCAAAAGTTAAAATAACGAGGGTAGCATATAATATCTTCTTCATAAGAATAAATTTTAGTTTGGGAAAAATTATAAAAGTAAACTGTATAAAATAGCCACAATCCTTTGAGATTTATTTTAATAGATTATATTTATGATTACGGTAGATATAATCGATTTTATTTATTAATATCTACTGTAAATAAAGGGCTTAAAATGACTTTAATTTTAAAGCAGTCTATACACTGCTTTTATATAGTCAATCATTAAATAGAAGGGCTTAAAATTAGCTTTAGCTGTTTTTTACACAAAAAATTAAAGAGGAAAACTCTGTTGACTGTCTTGCTTTAAAATTTGAAAGCCAGCCAATTCTTAACGCATTAAAAATATTCATCGAACCCGATTTGTATTTTTCGGATAATAAACTCACATAATAAGAATCAAACTTCATTGGAAGTGTTTTAAAAACTTGCATATTTTCTTTTACTACCAATTTTGAAATTGATGATTGAGAAAAATGCCATAGGTGTCTAGGCGCATCATAAGCTGCCCAAAATTCTTTATAATATTTAGCATCGTAACTTTTATAATTTGGTACAGTAATAATTAAAGTTCCGTTCGATTTTAAAAGTGATTTTAAAATTGATATGTGTTCTTCAAGTCTTGGCAAGTGTTCTAATACATGCCAAAGCGTAATTACATCAAAACTTTGTGGTTTAAAATTTGAAAGTTTTTCAATGTCCGAAACAGAATTGTTGGTTTTTTTATTTGCTATACTTCTTGCTTTTTCATTTGGTTCAATTCCAAAAACTGTCCAATTATTTTGCTGTGCTATTTTTAGAAATTCCCCTGTACCGCAACCAATATCTAATAGTATTTTCTCTTCTGAAAAAAACAAATTAATGAGTTTCAATTTCTTTTTTAATGAAATCCTTCTAATAAAATGATACAGTTTTTCAAACAGGTTTCGTTGTGTGTCAGTATGTGAAATGTAATCTTGGCTTTTGTAATATTTAGGCAATTCATCTTCTGAAGGTTGCGGCGAAGTTATCAACATATCAAATTCGTCGTCATACAATAACTGAAAAACTTCTCCAGAAACTGAATGGTCTTTTACGGTTAAGTATGTCTTTTTGTTCATTTAAAAATAGATTCCGCATCACACTTCAACTACGTTCAGTGCAAGCGTACGAAATGACAAAATAGTTAGAATTTAAATAATGTGTTCCACGTGGAACTTAATAAAATAACGATTATCGCTTATCTTCCCATATAAACTAATAGCACCGAAATATCATTTGGTGATACTCCACTTATTCTTGAAGCTTGAGAAACTGTAGTTGGCTGAATAATTTTTAGCTTTTCCCTGGCTTCTAAACTCATAGATTTTATTTTAGAGAAATCGTAATTTGATGGGATTTTTACATACTCAAGCCTGTTTAATTTATCAGCATTGTTTTTTTCTTTCTCTATATATCCCGAATATTTAACCTGAATTTCTGTTTGCTCAATCACTTCTCTATCAAGATTATGTTCTTGAATATAATTTTCTACAGCTTTAAATTTTCTAACATCATTAATACCAATATTTGGTCGTGAAAAAATTTTAAACATCTTATCCGATTGCTTTACCAAAGATGAGCCTTTAGACTCTAAAACAGGATTTGCTTCTTCTGGCTTTACGCTTGTGTCTTTAAAAAACTGAACAAACGCATCAGATTCTTTTTGTTTTTTCTCCATTCTCCTTAAACGCTTTTCACTTGCCAAGCCTAAAGCGTAGCCTTTTGGTGTCAACCTAAAATCAGCATTGTCTTGTCGTAAGAGTGTTCTGTATTCTGCTCTCGATGTAAACATTCTATAAGGTTCTTCTGTGCCTTTTGTAATTAAATCATCAATTAAAACGCCGATGTATGCTTCATTTCTTTTAAGAATAAATGCTTCTTTTTCTTTAACTTTTAAACTTGCATTAATCCCAGCCATTAAACCTTGTGAAGCCGCTTCCTCATAACCTGTTGTTCCGTTAATTTGTCCTGCAAAATATAGCCCTTCAATTAGCTTCGTTTCTAAAGTATATTTTAATTGTGTAGGCGGAAAATAATCGTATTCAATAGCATAGCCAGGTCTAAAAAATTTAACGTTTTCAAAACCAACTACAGATCGCAATGCTTTAAACTGAACATCTTCCGGCAACGAGGTTGAAAAGCCATTTACATAAACCTCAACAGTATTCCAGCCTTCGGGTTCAACAAAAAGTTGATGGCGTTCTTTATCGGCAAAACGGTTAATTTTATCTTCAATTGAAGGACAATATCTCGGTCCTACACTTTTTATTCTTCCATTAAACATTGGCGAACGTTCAAAACCTTCACGAAGCAAATCGTGAACCTTTGGACTTGTATAGGTCATATGGCAAGAACGTTGATGTTCTAATGGTTTTGTAATATCTAAATATGAGAATTTTTCCGGGGTTTCATCACCAGGTTGTTCAATCATTTTAGAAAAATCCAACGATCGTCCATCAACTCTTGGTGGCGTTCCTGTTTTCATTCTGCCAGATTCAAAGCCTAAATCTTCAAGCTGTTCCGTAATTCCTGTTGAAGCACGTTCTCCTGCACGTCCACCACCAAAGTTTTTATCACCAATATGAATAAGACCATTTAAAAAGGTTCCGTTGGTAAGAACTACCGTTTTTGCTTTTACTTCTAATCCGAGAGATGTTTTCACACCTATTACTTTATGATTCTTAACTATTAAACCCGAAACCATTTCCTGATAAAAGTCAAGATTTTTTGTTTTTTCTAACATTAATCTCCAATCTTCAGCAAAACGCATCCTGTCGCTTTGCACTCTCGGGCTCCACATTGCAGGTCCTTTCGATTTGTTAAGCATTTTAAACTGAATAGCAGATGTATCGCTAACTATTCCGCTATAACCACCAAGTGCATCAATTTCTCGTACAATTTGCCCTTTTGCAATTCCTCCCATTGCTGGATTGCAAGACATTTGCGCAATGGTTTGCAAGTTCATGGTTATGAGCAAGGTTTTACTTCCCATATTTGCAGCAGTAGCAGCAGCCTCGCTTCCTGCGTGACCCGCACCAACAACTATTACATCATAAACTTCGTTAAACATTTAGTTTCGTATATCAAGATTCCTGCCTATAATAGGAATTAAAAGTGTTCCACGTGAAACATTTTTAATTTACCTAAAATTTAGGATTTGCAAATATACGCTGATTTACTGAATATCAACCTAATTGACTAATGTAGAAATTTTCTTTGCTTATGATTGTTTTTGAGTCGGTTTTCGTTTTGTCTTTATAACCACAATAATGCAAAATACCATGAACCATTACTCGGTTTAATTCTTCTTGAAAAGAAACATTGAAGTTTTCTGCATTTTCTTTTACTCTTTCAACCGAAATAAATATATCTCCTTGTAAGATTTTTCCTATTGAATCATCGAAACTAATGATATCTGTTAGTGTGTTGTGATTGAGAAACTTTATATTTAATTTGAGTAAATAATCGTCATCACAAAACACATAGTTAATATCGCCTTCCTTAAATTTTTCTGAACTGATAACACTTGAAATCCATTTAGAAATATCGGTTTCGTTTTCTAACTGAAATTTGGTTTCGTAATTAAAACTTATCATTCTTGGTTTTAAAATAGTCTTGTACTTTCTTTTTATATGTTTGTCGTAAAGGTAAGGCTTGACGATTTAATATTTCGGTAGTGTTAAAATATTGTTTTGCGGTATTTAACTGGTTGTTAGAGGTGTTATTAAATTGTTGGCTGTTGGTTTTAGACGTTCTTTTTTGGTCTTCTCCTTGCTGAAATGTTGCAGTTTCTAACTTTAATAGTTGGTGTTGTAAACTCAACATTTTTTGTAATGTTCTGTTTGTAAAACCTTTATTAAGCAAATCACGTTCTATGTTTTCCATTTGTTTTAGCAAATTATTGCCAACTCCATTTTTCCCTTCTTTAGCCAAAATATCCTGAAGTGCCTGTCTGAGCATTTGCTGCTGTTGGTAAATTCTAAATAATTCGCCATTAATTTCTTCGCTATTTCCTTCACCTTCTCCCTGTTGACTTCCTTGTTGCCTATTCCCTTCTTTTTCGTCTCCCTCTTCGCCATCTTTACCATCTTTTCCTTCTTCACTTTTCTTAATTCCTTCCTCCATTTCTTTGTTCAGCTCTTCCTGACTTTTAATAATATCTGGTAATTG
>Ga0208879_1002351_pt1 | contig 16821 bp, 18 predicted proteins | sample Knorr_S15_td_Bot_FD_185605 | JGI IMG/M metagenome (GOLD analysis project Ga0208879, IMG submission 185605) | Marine microbial communities from Southern Atlantic Ocean transect - Knorr_S15_td_Bottom_ad_5009_LV_A (SPAdes) (version 2) | ecosystem: Environmental > Aquatic > Marine > Oceanic | place... | reverse complement strand
TCTTTACTGAATGTGCTGACGGAATCGATAATGATCACGACGGTCGTACCGACTATCCACAAGATCCTCAGTGTTTGTCTCTTCACGACGATAGTGAGGGGCCTACAGGACGTGGGCTTTTTGTTGCAGTGAGTGATGCTAAAGACACGATTCACGGAGGAGGAAGTTTGACATACATCATCAGCCTACGGACAGAGCGTGAAGACCCTATGCTCGCAGATGTATTTTTCCAAATGCCACACCAAACAAACCTCATCGGAACTTCTGATGCAGGTGCTCGCAATGAAGAACTCATTCGTTGGAAAGACGTTTCTGTCTACCCAGGAAGAGTACGTAAGATTACGGTAACAGTAGAAGTAGACCCTGATGCACAAAATGGCCTTTTACTGATTGCACAAGTTGCTTCTGAGGGAGAAAAAGCTAGCGATACTACTCGCATTGAAATGGAAGATGACTCAGCCATTCGATCAACTCCTATGATGCTTTTCAGTAGTGTCACAGACGGAATGAAGTACGCGCAGCCAGGCGAAACACTAGAATACCACATAGCGGTAAGGAACCCCGTAAACCAAGAACGTACGTACGACCTTCGTTTACAGATTCCTAGTGATACTTCTATAGATTTTGTGACAGGAGATCACTCAAGTAACCGTCGAGCAATCACATGGAGCAAACAAGTAATCGGTCCGCGTGGTGCTCGTGAATACAAGGTTGTTGTTCGTATTAAAGAAGATGCGAAGGAATTCTTCACTATTCGTACTCCTGCATCTATCGGTGCAGCAGTTGCTACTGATACCACTACGGTTCACACCGGAATTCTTCCAAACGCTATCATTGCAACCACAACAGATGGTTTAGATGAAATCGTCCCTGGTGCTTTGGTCACCTACGATATTGGTCTTCAAAACCGTACAAATCAGATCGCTACAGAAGTAGACCTTGCAAATGCACTCCCAAGCTACTTAGAGTTTGTGGATGCATCAGAAGGTGGATACTGGACAGGAACAAATGTTCGATGGAAAAACCTGACTGTAGCTCCTAACGGAAGGCGTAGCCTCCGCGTTACTGGTCGTGTTCGTAATGACACACCACTCGGTGAAAGACTCCGTAACAGAGTCTCTGTAAACGGATATGAATCTGTAGATACTACTATTGTTGGACGAAATATTACAGGACGAGGCCTTGCTGCTCGCAGTAACGTACTGATATCGAAGAATGCTACCCATGGTGAAGTCCGTCCAGGTGAGCGTATTGAATACACCGTATCAGTTGCAAATACCACAAATAATACGCTCTATAACCTTAAAGTACAAGACCGAATGCGCTCAAAGCACATCAGAGTTCTTCATGCTGAAAATGGTCAGATGTCTGGTGATAGTATTACATGGAACATTCCAGTACTTGAACCAGGACAGCACTGGAACGCAGATTATACGGCGCAGATTGATTACAGAGCTCCACATGGAGTAAAGATCGCAAACGTTGTTACCGTAAGTGGAAAAGGTATGAGTACTGTATCACTTCAAGATCGCATGTACGCATCAGAAATTGATGTGATCTCTAACTTGCCACCAACAGGAGCTGCATTTGACATGCTTTTCCTTGGAATGACTGGGTTTGCTGGAGCTGCTCAGACGATGATGCAACGCAGGAAGCTACTCAAGAGAGCCTAAGATCTCTCCCATAAGATCTACGATCAAAGAGAAATTGAGATCGAATGGAATATCGAGAAGCTTTGCGAGGAATGCAACAACGAAGAATGCGAGGAACGCGACGAAGAGTCCAATAATGGAGAATCGGATAGTGTGAACTGCTTTTTTTATTTTCTCTTCGTTTCCTGCAGAGAGAATAAAGGTAATACCTCCGATGATGATGTACACCAAACATAGAATCGATGCGACGATGAGGCCAAGTGCTACGAAGGTAGCGACTATTTCGAGGATACTGGCATTTTCTAGGAGATCTCTTAACATTGAATGAGGGGGGAATAAGCGCTTAAACAGGCTCAAGCACCTTAAGATTAACACGTTTGTCAGCGTTTCCGCCAATAATACGAAGTAGCGTGCGAAGGGCTTTGATGGTTTGGCCACTTTTGCCTATCAGCTTGCCCATATCATTATCGCTAACCGAAACGGTTAGGAGGATACCTAAGTCATCTTCTTGCTGCTGTATTACTAATTGATCTTTATCCTCAATAATCTCCTCAAGAACGTACTTGAGAAATAAAAATCCTGGGTAGTCGGTACTAGTCGTATCATCTGTCATAACAAAAATAGTTTAGGAGTCTGAGTTGCCCTTGTCATCCTCTTCTTTCTTCTCTTCTTCCTTCTTTTCGTCTTCAGCAGGTGCTTTTTCTACAGATTTCTCTTTCTTTTCCTCTTTAGCGGGCTCCTCCTTTGTATCCTGTTTATCTTCTGCAGGAGCTTCCTCTTTCTTCTCTTCCTTAGCAGGAGCAGCAGCTGGTGCCTCCTTTTCCTCTACCTCTTTGCGCTTCTTCTGCTTTGTATATCTCTCGATGTACTTCTCCAGTCCCTTTACACCTTCTCTAGAAAGAAGTCTCGCTACAGTATCGGTAGGGGATGCACCCTTAGAAATCCAGTGCTCTATACGCTCTTTGTCAAATTCGAATACAACAGGATCACGTGTTGGTAGATAATGACCTAGAAATTCGAGCGACTTACCTTTTGCAGCGTTGCTCTTTTCTGTCACCACAAGTCTAAATGTAGGATTGTTCTTATTACCAGTGCGCTGTAGACGTATTCGTAACATAAAGCTCGCAGAGTTTAGGGTCTAAGGAGTGCCTACGCAAGAGAAAGCCTGTAAATTTGCAGTATTACTTCGAGCGAGAGATGATGATATTTTCAATCGAAATGCCCTCATGAGAGTTGAGATATCTCAGTAATGCCTCGGAAGTCATAGAAAGCTCCGCAGAAGCAATAGAATTAGCAGAATAGACTAAGAGCTTTCTGTACTCGTACTTTGCCACACGAAGATACTGGAATTGATCTGGGAAGTTATCTTCGATCCACTCAGTAGCAAGGTACGTGATATAGGAGGCTGCAGCCTCATCTTTGAGGCCACGTCTACTGAGTACCCGAGGAATGAGATGAGATAATCTATCCATGGAGAACGTCTTTGAGTATATCAGAAATGATTTTCGCAGATATTGCCCAGTCATGTTTGCCCTCAAGAGGGTCGCACACTGTAGGAGGATCTTTGAAAGCGGATATCAGATGTTCCTCAGAGAGGCCAATGAGCAGAGCATGCTCACCTGCAATTTCTGGAATGGCAGAGACATCGGAGGCTATGACTGGACGTCCACAAGCACGAGCTTCTAAAATAGGAAGACAAAACCCCTCGTAGGCAGATGCTGTGACAAAGCAGCCGGCAGCTGAGTACAGAGCAGGAAGTTCATCATTATCTACGCCAAGTAGTATGCGTACCCCATCACACATCTGCAGTTGATCAACTTCCTTTCCATTGCTTACAATAATCAAGGGCTCACTTACTCCAGACTTTGCATAGGCATCAATGAGCATCTGTACATTCTTGTGTTGCTTAGCAGTTCCTACGTACAGGAAATACCCAGGCTTCAGGTCATAGAAATCTAACACAGTCGAGTTACTTGTAGGAACAAATGAGGCATCAAAACCCTCTGTCACCACAGTCGTTTTGTCAGAAAGTAACTCACCATATAGAGATACCAATTCACGCTGAGTAAAATTACTGACTGCAATAATGTGCTTAGCATTTGTGACAGCATTCTTAAAAACTAGTCGATAGGCTAGTCGCTTGATAAAAGATGCAGCATTGGGATATCGATGTAATATTAAATCATGAACGGTAATGACAGTTTTCACGGGGCAAAAAAGGGGGATATTAAAATGGGGGCTGTAGAGGAGTTCAGCTGTTGATTTTCGAATAATTTTTGGAAAGAATAGCTGCTCTTTTACAGAGTAATGGGGGAAGTTTGCTAGATGTACTTCAAAATTCTTTGAGTTTATTTCATTAAGCCACTGCTCATCTACAGATCGTACAAATAAGACGAAACTGTCCTGTGAGGTACTCACGAGGTTGCTGACTATATTACGTGTATAGGTACCAAGACCCACAGACAGAGAAGCAAACCGACAATCAATTCCAATAAGTGCCATCTACCGTATGATACCCCCATGAAGGTCGAAGAAGCACTGAAGTCATCGGGAATTGACAGATTGGATGCAGAGGTCATTCTTGCAAGCACTATGAGGAAATCTCGTGAATGGCTTATGGCACATCCTGATGATGATGTTGAGATTTCTACATTTCAAAAGATGGTAGATCGCAGAAAAAAGAATGAGCCTGTCTCTTACATCGTGGAAAATCAAGAGTTTTATGGACGTGACTTCTATGTGGATAACCGAGTTCTGATTCCAAGATCTTCTACAGAGAGACTCGTTGACCTCGCATTAGACTTTTTAGAAGACGGAGAGGATCGCATACGAGAACTTGATACCAAAGTCGTTGGTGTTGCCAGAAAGTATGGCAATCTATCAGACGTCCGTACTCTCGTAGATGTTTGTACTGGTAGTGGGTGTATCGCCATTACGCTAGCACTGGAAACAGACAAGAAGATCATTGCAACGGATATCAGCAACGATGCTTTGGATGTTGCAAAAAAAAATGCGCAGACACATGGTGTGATTGATCGTATAGATTTTCGACTAGGAGATTTAATAGAACCAGTATCAGATGTCACCGATCCGTACATAGTAATAGCCAATCCGCCCTACGTTCCTGAGGACGATCCACTCACACCTGATGTTTCAGACTTCGAGCCTACTATTGCACTCTTTGCTGGCCCCGATGGATCTAAGAATGTTGTTAAAATTAACAACAGTCTAAAGGGATTAGGAGCTGCAAGGGATGCGTAATAGAGTGTAGAGATAGCCATCTAAATTTTCTTGCATAATATTAAGGCTGGGACCTCTCTGCGCAGATTCGAAGCAGTAGCTACGCGATGAAAATCCTTGCCATAGCTTCGGAAATTTCTCCTTTCGACCGTAAATTGCGACAAGTACTCGCCCTTGTTCATGATAAAATCCTCAGCCTTCAGTTTGATGAACTCTTGGATGACCGTGTTCAGATGCTTTATGATTTGGTAGAAATCGCACACTACAATCATGTCGGAGATGAAGATGCTCTTGGGATACGGCGATTTGTTCTAGTTGAGGCATAGTTGTTAATCTAGTTGAGGCATAGTTGTTAAATCGTTAATATCCAATCAAGAAAATAGCTTTCAATTTATGCAGGGCGCAGTACAATAGACTCGTGAGCGGCATACAATCATCTCTCGGGCCCATAATTTCTGTCATTGGAGCTCAGTGGGGAGATGAGGGAAAGGGGAAAATCGTCGACATTCTTGCCAGTGAGTATGACGTTATTGCTCGTGCTTGCGGAGGTGCAAATGCGGGACACACGATTGTTGTCGACGGTGAGAAACACATCTTTCACTTGATGCCTTCTGGATGTTTGCACGAAGGTAAGCAAATCATCCTCGGATCTGGCCTCGTTATTCATCTACCGACACTCCTCAAAGAAATTGAAACTTTAGAGGGGCACGGGATTTCGATTATTGATCGTTTGCACATCTCCAAAGCTGCACACATCGTGTTCGATTATCATAAAGAAATAGACGTTGTACTCGAAGAAGGTAGAGAGGAACCCATCGGGACTACCAAGAGGGGAATTGGCCCTGCATATATTGATAAGGCAGCTCGCACAGGGATCCGTATGGAGCGATTATCTGAAATTAACGGTCCACTTGCAGACGAACTTAAGAAGCGAACGGACTGCATCCAAAAAACTTTTGGTGTGACTGCAGACATGGATCAAGAAATTGAAAACCTGAAAGCCGCACAGAAGAAGATCAGAAGTTGTGTTACCGATACAGTTGCTTACATTAACAAGCAACGAACTTCTGGAAAGACTATTTTGATCGAAGGTGCACAGGCAGTACTTTTAGATATTGATCACGGCACCTATCCGTATGTGACCAGCTCTTCAACTTCACTTGCAGGCGCATTGCAAGGCCTTGGCCTACCGCCGATGAGTGTGACTTCTAACATCGGTGTGGCTAAAGCGTACTGCACACGCGTGGGTGAAGGGGTATTTGATAGTGAAGCTACTGGAGATGCCAAGGAGAGGCTCCGCGAACGAGGAGGGGAATACGGCTCAACAACAGGACGACCTCGTAGAACAGGATGGCTGAATATCGATCAATTAAACATCGCTCACTCTATGAATGGATTTACACACTGGAATATCACAAAGCTCGACGTTCTTGATGAAGAAGAGGTGATCCCCGTGATGATCGGAGGAAAGCTCGAAGAGTTACCAGGCTGGAAGACCTCTACAGCAGGTATCACTAGTTTTGATGATCTGCCAGAGAATGCACAGGCCTACATTAAGAGAATCGAATTAGAAACCGGTGTTCCTGTCGGATTCATCGGAACAGGCCCTGGAAGAGAAGAAATGATCACGCGTACTTGATTTTTCGCTAGATATAAGGAGAATAGTGGTATGGGAATTATTGATCCACACTATCAACCATTCGGATCTCCTGACATAAAAACTATTGATGCTGCTGTTTATGTAAAACCAATCGCAACAAGGCGTATGGATGAAGATCTTCAATTGCCTGCTAAGCACGTACGGGAATTATTCGGAAGAATCGCTAAATGTGTCAGCAGCAATGTTCGTATGAAATGGAAAAATCATCGTTGGCCTGAATACCAAAGTGAGCAAAATGGTGGTAACCCCTACAGAAGTTTGAACCTTTCACAGCATGCAGCAGATTGTGCAGTAATTGTTTCAAGAAGTGTTTCGGATGTGATTATAGAAATTCCTGCATTGCTAAGTTCACGCCATAGGCTTTCCCACGTATTCCTTGTAGGTCTTGAAGAAAGCGATACTAGAGCTATTCCCGAAGCAATTCATACGTTAAACAAAGCACCAGTATTTAGCACTAGGCCTGTAGACTCAGATATTCTAATACCCTGTTTTGGTGAAGATGAATCACGTATTGAAGATAATGGATCTGTATCACAAGGACTTATCAGCTTGCATTCTCTACCATCCATCCCCAAAAAACATACTCAGCTCCGAGATCATATTGCTTTAGTTCTTGCTCTTAAGTTTCAAGACTTTCGTAGAACAGATATCGATGAAGATGGAAATACAATTGAGCGAGAGTTATTTGAAGACTGGCCAGGATTTTTGAATGAGAAAGATGTGCATGGAGAAGATTGGAAACCTGAAGGATGGGACGACGAGGATAATCTCGGTGAACCTGACTATTAATCCACTCGCTCACCCCACTTCAACTTATCGCGTAGCGTACCAAAGAACGTGTCCTTCTCCCTTCTCAAAAACTTCACACAGCGCTTGTCTTGGGTAATCGAAATAATGTCATCACCCTCGAGTGCGACATACACTTGGCCATCGAGCGTAAGAACTACTTTTGTATCTTGATATTTCTTTAGCTTCGTCTTCACCTGAATTTCCACTTTCGCATCTGAACGAATGACCACAGGTTTTTGAGAAAAACTGTGCGGGCTAATAGGGGTTAAGATCATAGCATCGAGTGACGGATGCACTATTGGTCCTCCAGAAGAGAGGCTATACGCTGTAGACCCTGTGGGAGTCGCAATGATAAGTCCATCAGCATGAAACGTAGTAAGTGGTTCCCCATTCACTGATGTTTTCAAATCCACAAGCCGTGCGATAGTTCCTTGTGCAATAACTGCTTCGTTGAGCGCAAAACCAGAAATAATTTCGATGTCTCCTCGCATTGCTATTACATTTATTAGTTTACGCTCATCTAAAACACCTTCTCCGTTGAGAAACTTTGGGATCCACTCCTGTGCATCATCAAATTCGCACTCAGAAAGAAACCCAACACGACCCCTATTGATACTAAGAATAGGAATTCTACAATCAGAAAGCTCACGCACAGCACGCAAAATTGTTCCGTCACCTCCGATGACAACTAGTAGATCGATTTCCGATTCATTTGAATAGTCCGAGAGATCCGTAGCACAATCAAGCCCTCCAATACGCTTGGGGTCCATCAGAACCTGCGCTCCTGCGTCCTGCAAAATAGACACTATCGTATCTACGGTCTCACACTTATCTTCAAGCCCAGACTTCACGGTAACGCCGACACGCTTATAGGTAACCATTGGGTTTAGTATACGGCGGATTTGATCGCTTCTAAGAAAAGATCAACAGTTCTTTTCCAACTGAAGATATTGGCCTGAATAGTCCCTTTTGAGGCATATTTGGTACGTTCGTCAAAACTCTCAAGAAGAGTTGCTAGCCCCATCGTAATCGACTGGACACTTTCTGGGTCTACGATCACAGCACTGTCACCAGCAACTTCTTTCAGACTCCCGCGATTTGATGTAAGGACAGGAATACCACGCTGCAACGCATCGAGTATTTGCATACCAAATCCTTCATAGAGAGATGGAAACGCAAACACGGTTGCAGTTGATAGATACGATTGATACTCCTCATCTGAGACATAGTCTTTCCACCAGACTCCATCTGTAATACGAACAAGCCTTAATATTTCTGCATCACTCCAACCTCGTGCTCCAATAAGAACGAGGCGGTACTGTTCGCGAAGATCGTCTGGAAGAGCGGCATATGCTTTGATGAGTCGCTCTTGATTTTTGCGAGGGCAGAGAGTCCCTATGCAAAGGATTGTCTTTTGATCTGGAACAGACAGTGGCATCTGCGGATGCATAGGACCTGCATAAATTGCTGTGACAGAACTGGGCGAAAGACGAGGAAACTTTTGTAGTAGATCTCTCCTTGTGGCTTCACTGACTGTACAAATGTGATGCGCTCTCATCACTGTCTTTGTGATGAGTAATTTTTCAATAAACTTGGCCCTCTTTTCGTGTGATTCATTTTGAAAAGCAATGAGATCATGAATAATAGGAACGTACGGAACTTTATTACCAAGAAGATACGGAACGATAAAACTCGTAGGGCTAATGTAGTAATCGCACCTAGAAAGTTTTGCGTACTTTGCAGCTGCAACGTGCCAAAGTAGCTTTCCAGAAAATGCTGCAGACGGCTCAATATGTTGTGATACATGTGTTACCAAAGTGAGATCTGCTTCTCGAGTAGCAAGTTCATCAATAAAGCCTTTTGTCCATTGGCCTTTCCCTGCCTTCTTCTGCTTAAAAGCTTCTCTGGCATCAATTACAAGTTTCACGAAAACCAGTGTAATGCTATGATTTCTTTATGCCAAATAGAGCGATACGAAAATTTATGGCCTTAAGTTTAGAAGAGCAGATACTCAATGGAGCATCACTCACTGCTTTCGTGTGTGTCTTCTTTCCATGGGTAGGTGGAGAGTGGCTTGGTGGTAAGGTTATCACGTATTCAGGCCTTGGGTTTTTCACGTCATTTATCGGACTTACAGTTCTATTGCTTCACGTTTACATATTGCTTATCACCATCATCCCTCTGACACAAGGTTCATCTATTGTGAAAAAGAAAAATAGGGACCTCGTACGACTACTGGTCGCACTTCTAGCATCCCTACTGACAATCGCCATATGGTCAGTACTCACAAAATTTACGTTTGAATTTAGTAGATTACAGATTCACTTCGGCTTGTATGGCACACTTATCGGAAGTGTCATATGTACACTGTATTCATTTCTACTATACAAAGAGGGGAACAGATCATCTGTACGAGAGATGTTTCACCAGGAAGAACCGCGAGCACCCTCACACCACCCCCCTCTATCACCTCAGCCTGAGGATCATGGAATGTATAGATAATTTCATGATTTCTCTCTATTTCTGATACTATCTGCGTATGAGCGATCAAGAGTTCTCCGATGAAGATTTTGTCTATGTCGACCCCGACTTGAAAAAGGCGATCGGTCTTGTTGAGTGGGATAAAGATGGCAATGCAAAGCCTATTGAATGGCCAAGGGTAGAGAAACCACTTGCCGAGGGAGAAACGCCTAGAAAGTCGTTTAGAAAGCCAAAAATACGTTACTACCCTTGGGGCAGCTACAAGACCATGTGTAAGCTCTACAAGCTACAAGGTAAGGTGAAAGACAAGGATACCGAGGATTACATCAAGCTCGAAGAAGCAGTAAGTAAACTCCAAAATGAGCCCTACTGGAACTAGGCAACGAGTGATGCCACTGACTCCACATCGTTTTTGGATCCTATGATAATTTGCGTACGCTGATCTACAGACGTGATTTTCTTATCGAGAATAGCAGTGGTACCATCGCTTGCTGCACCACCGGCTTCTTCTACGAGGAAGGCGAACGGCCCACACTCAAACACATGACGCAGCTTGCCATTTGGGTATTTGGATCCTTCACCTCCACCAACGTTGGTAAACACGCCCTGGCCTTTACTGAGTATATGGTGAATATCTGCAACCATACAACCGGAATACCGTAACGTTTTTTCTTCGTCCTGCCATTTAATAAGCGCTTTCTTATACCCTTCATTTGTCGTGATTGCTCGAAGGTTTCCTGGACTATAGTTCTTAGCATCATCTCCAACCCCAAGGTGATCTCTTAAGAGTACAAACTCACCGACATCATTCAGAATGAACTCGTGGACACCCTTCCCATCACCCAATGAATAGACCAGAAGTGTGCGAGGACCATACAATACATACAATGCTGCTACTTGCTCTCGAGGAGTTGCACCTATGACATCACTACCTTTATAGATGCCAAAGATAGACCCGACAGAAAAGTTTGCATCAACAAGAGAACTTCCATCGAGTGGGTCAAAGACGACAGAGTAGGCACCATTTGGATTAAGTTCTACGATATCTGGCTGTTCCTCAGAAATATAGCAACAGACTAATCCTGATTCACAGAGAAAATCTCGGATTTGACTATCTGCAAGCACATCAAGATCGAGTTGCTCCTCACCGAAATTATTTTTTGTACCAGCAAGTCCAGCTTCTGTAGTTTGAATGGCGTAGCTGATGTATTTGCATGCTCTACTTATATCAACGATCAAATGACGCAAATCATCATCAGCCTTACTATGATTGATAAGGTGCCAGTTGAGGTTTGGCTTACTTGGTGCCGGACAGGAGCTTGCTTTTCCCATTACTTCATCAAAGAAATAACCATATGCAAAAGCTCTGTGACTCGCATCGCATACCCCCACTCATTGTCATACCAGGCGACGAGCTGCACCGTTTTTCCTTCGATAACTTTCGTAAACGTAGAATCGACAATCGAGGAATGTGGATCTGTTTGAAAATCGATAGAGACACATTGCTCATCACAAACAGAAAGAATGCCCTTGAGGTCCCCTTGAGCAGCTTTTTTTAGAACAGAATTCACCTCTTCTGCTGTCGTATCTTTTTTGAGAACAAACGCCATGTACGAACAACTTACTGTAGGGACGGGTACACGAAATGCCATACCATCAATCTTGCCTGCAAGCTCTGGAAAGATTTTTGCACACGCCTTAACAGCCCCTGTCTTTGTTGGAATAAGCGACATTGTTGCAGCACGTGCTCGACGAAGGTCATTACCTTCTACTTTATTGTCTAAGAGATTTTGAGAAGCAGTGAACGCATGTACAGAGTTGACTAGAAGATTTGCGACTCCAAAATTCTTATGCAGTACTTTAATCACTGGAGCAATACAGTTCGTCGTACAAGATGCATTCGAAATGATCGACATATCACCAGTGAGACTTTCATCGTTTACACCGAGTACAAACGAAGGGGTGTCATCCTTCATGGGAGCCGTAACAATTACCCTAGATGCACCTGCATCAATGTGACCTTGCGCCGTCTCTGAGGTCCTAAAGTGACCAGTGGATTCAATGACGATATCCACGCCGAGCTCTTTCCATGGGCATTTTTTAGGGTCTCTTTCCTTCACAATACGAACATCTTTGCCGTTCACAATCATCGTATTCTCATCTTTCACCTCCACGGTTCCCTTAAATCTGCCATGCAGACTATCAAACTTCAGCAAATACGCGCGCATTTCAGACGTAGAAGAGGCATTGACTCCAACAACCTCTACAGAGTCGCAGTAGTGCTCTAGGAGCTGTCTGTGCACATTGCGTCCAATTCGACCGTAACCATTAATGGCAATACGTTTCATAGGTGCACCAATAATACGCAATCTACGGTCGTATGCAACCAATTCAACTACCCAAATATACCAACCACTATTCCGACAAACGCCATAAACGAACCAACAATCCAGAGCCGCATAGTCACTTTGCTCTCCCCCCACTCTAATGCTTCGAAATGGTGGTGAATGGGAGCTGCCTTAAAAACCTTCTTGCCTCCACGGAACTTCTTACTTGTAAGTTGAATAATGACTGATAGCATCTCGATAACAAAAATAAATCCTGCAAACGGCAATATCAACATTTGATCTGTCATCATCGCAATAGCCCCAAGAGTTCCACCAAGAGCAAGCGAGCCCGTATCTCCCATAAAAAAGAGCGCAGGTGGAACGTTGTGCCAGAGGAATGCAGCAATAGCACCTACTACAACGAAGCAAAACGCAGCAAGCACATCAAGCCCTTCGACAAATCCAAGAAGTCCAAAGGAGCCAAAGGCAATTATCAGAAGTCCGCCAGCCAGTCCATCAAGACCATCGGTGACATTCACTGCATTTGCGGTCCCGACAATGATAAACATGAAAATAGGAATATAAAGAAGTCCAACATTCCAAGGGCCAGAGAAGGGGATATAAATCTGGTCGTATCCGAGTTTAAAGTAGAACCACAATGCAGCGATACCACTGATAAGTAAGAGAGTGATAATTTTTGGCACCCAATCGAGGCCCTTCTTCTTCCCGGCACCAATAATATTTAAGTAATCATCAAGCGCACCAAGCATTCCAAGGGACACAAGAATAAAGAGTGGAAGATACACCTGTCCACGCTGTAAGAGACTATGTTCGACTACCCCTGTATACGACAGTAGTCTCGATAGAAGTACTGTAGCGAGTATAGACCCCCAAATAAGGAGTCCTCCCATAGTAGGAGTGCCAAATTTATGCTTGTGATACGTGCGAAAAACTTTTGCTTCTCTGTTATCAACTGTTTCGACCCGAAGCTGCTTTCCCATGTTATTCTTGCGCAAAAAAGCAATAAACCAGGGGGTGAGTAGCAACCCAAAGAAGAAGGCAAATGAGCCGTAACTCAAGGTTTCGAGTATACTAATTTCTGGCCGAACTGGAACAAATTCTATTTGCACGGTGACCAAGTGTAGCATTACCTACTACATTTGCGAATGCGACTTATCTACATCATAAAATCGCAGATGATCCTTCTTAAACATCAGTTCCACACGTCCTATAGGGCCATTTCGGTGCTTTCTGATGTAGATATCAGTAAGACCTGGCCTATCGGAATCTTCTTCATAGTAGTCTTCTCGATACATCATCATCACCACATCAGCATCTTGCTCGATGGATCCGGAGTCTCGCAGGTCAGAAAGCTGTGGAATGTTTCCGGGCCTGCTCTCTACGGCGCGAGAAAGCTGAGAGAGGGCTAGAACGGGAATGTGGAGCTCTCGTCCAATTTGCTTCAGAGAGCGAGAGATTTCTGAAATTTCTTGGACACGGTTACCAGCATAGGAGGCATTACCAGTACTCATGAGCTGCAAGTAGTCGATAACGAGTAGATCGAGTCCGTGCTCCATCTGAAGTCTCCTCGCCTTAGCACGAAGCTCGGGGATGGAGGATGCGACAGAATCATCGATGAAGATGTTGGCCTTATTGAGCTCATCCATAATAGGACCCATGTTCTGAAAGTCTGTATCTTCAAGTTTTCCTTTTTGGAGTTTCCAGCTATCGACACCAAGCATCGAGGCAAACAGTCGATCCACAAGCTGTTCCTTACTCATTTCCAAAGAGAAGATCCCCACGCTTTTTCCGTCACGAATAGCAGCATTTTGGGCAATATTCAAGGCTAGTGCTGTCTTTCCCATCGATGGACGAGCAGCAAGGATAATCAGGTCACTTGGCTGGAATCCAGAAAGCTTAGCATCAAGCCCCTGAAATCCTGTAGCGATTCCTTTCGTAGAGTCATCATCTGATTCGTGCATTTCTGCAAAGCGCTCGTAACGCTCCTCTAGAATTTTTCGAATATGGACAAATTTGTCTTTGAGGAAAGTGTTGCTGATTTCGAATACGGTCTTTTCAACATCATCGAGAATATCGACGACTGGTTTATCTTCTGAATATCCAAGACCAGTAATCTTTTGTCCTGCAGCAATGATACGACGGTGAATTGCTTTCGTTTTTACAATCTGTCCGTACTGATAGATGTGGGAGGAAGTAGGCACTTCTGACGTTAGCTTCGCCAGAAATGCAGAGCCTCCAATCTCTTGGAGCTTTTTATTATCCGAGAGCTTCGACGTAACCGTTACAAAATCCACAGGCTCATGGCTGCTGTAGAGCCCCAATATCGCGCTGAAAATATCGCGATAGATGGGGTCGTAGAAGTCCTCGGCCTTGAGAAAATCAGAAATTTTAATGATTGCCTCAGGGTCGAGGAGTAACGCACCAATTACGGTTCGCTCCGCTTCCGTGCTATGCGGCTGCGTTTGTATAAGCGATGAATCGGTGGGCTTTGTGGACGGCATACGAGGGGAACAGTTATAAGGCCAAACCGACAAAGTTACAACCAAAGGCTCTTGCGCTGTTTCCACTCTCTATGTAGTAACGCAAAAACCTGTGAGGATACTGTGGATAAGTTGTGGAAAATTACAGATCTGCAAGCTTACGAATCTCCTTTTCCAGCTTATTTGCAAGAGTCTTATTCTCCTTTAAGAACATTCTGGCCTGCTCTTTACCCTGTCCAATCGTGTCTTCGCCATGGCGGTAATACGCCCCAGACCTCTCTAATAGACCGTACTTGACACCAAGCTCTAGAATGTCGCCTTCTTTCGATATACCTTGCGCGTATAAAATGTCGAACTCTGCCTGCCTGAATGGTGGTGCGACCTTGTTCTTCACGACTTTCACCCGGGTACGGTTCCCGACGATCTCTTGCGAGGCTTTACCTTCTTCTCCGGGTATCTTCTCCAGGATCTTATCGATACGACGTACATCGAGTCTTAGAGAGCTGTAGAACTTAAGTGCCTGTCCTCCTGCTGTCGTCTCAGGGTTTCCGAACATCACACCTATCTTCATACGAATCTGGTTGATGAAGATGATACTGGTACCACTCTTGGCCACAATGGCAGTGAGCTTACGGAGAGCCTGGCTCATAAGACGAGCCTGCAGACCCATTTGTGCGTCTCCCATGTTTCCTTCGATCTCAGCTCTTGGTGTAAGCGCTGCGACTGAGTCAATTACAATAACGGAGATCGCTCCACTGCGTACGAGGGTTTCACAAATTTCTAGTGCCTGCTCTCCACAGTCTGGCTGGGAGACCAAAAGCTTATCGATATCAACACCGATCTTTTTGGCATACTGAATATCCAGAGCGTGCTCTGCATCAATAAACGCAGCACGGCCACCACGTTTCTGTACCTCAGCAATAGCGTGAAGCGAGAGGGTAGTCTTACCGCTGCTTTCTGGACCGAATATCTCAATAACACGTCCTTCGGGGATTCCTCCACCGAGTGCGATGTCGAGAGTCAGAGAACCTGATGGATAGCGCTTGATGTGTCGGTGTGCATTTTCATCCATCTTCATGATGGCTCCTTCGCCGTACTCTTTTTCTATATGCGAGAGCGCAGCTGCGATCGCCTCATCCTTTGCAGCTTCTATAGGGTCAACTTTCTTCTCCTTCTTCGGCTTAGCCTTCTCGGCAATTGCCGCTTCGATAATAGAAGGTTCGGTGGCTTTTGGGTCAGTCATTGTTGCAGTTGCGGAAGTGCTAGTTACTTTTGTCATAATACTAATGGGGAATAGGGAATTAGGGAATATGGAATTGTGGGCACCCTTCCGTAAGCCCGTCGACTTGGAAGGTGTATGCTTGTACACCACAATATCCAGATCTGCCCTGAGGGTCAAATATTTGTACTTGTCAGACGTACACCTTTGGGTTGGTGTAGGTTTGTACACCTATTTACTGCTCTTTGTTATAAAAAGTATCAAACTACTTTCCACACACAAGATTTCTTACACTGCTTGCAATATTGCTCTCCTGTGTCATGTACTTCACCGACGACACATTTCGCATCACAACAATCGGAAAGAATATTTGTTTGCTTATTCTTCGTCATTTTTCTTCGCGCTGCAGCAGAAGAGTGTATTTCACAGTACTGTCTGCCATTACCCTCATTGGTACAACTCTTTACTGAGCAAATGACCTGTTTTTTGACTACCATAGGGAAAAGGAGAAGGCATACCATAATAGGCTCTTTATGACAATTCTCATAGGAGAATAGTGTTTTTCTCTTATTCTTCGAGGAATCCTTTACTAAACGACACTTTGAAAAGTTGCTCACTGTAAGATACTGCCGTACAAGTAGTTTGCGTTCAGACCCTCCCGGCGCACCATTTAACTGATAGAACTGTTGTCGGAAATAACAACGGCTTTACCCCTGATATTGCCGACTGGTCACCGTACATCCCATCGCCTGAAGCTGCCGCATAAGAACACGGTCTCCGTGAAACGATACATTCCCGAGATAGACATGGACATCGTCACAGGAAGGAAAACTTTGCACCCATTGGAGGAGGGATGCACTATCAAACTTTTTATGAAGAGTGTCCTTACTCCAATCGATGACTACCGAGCTGGACTGGAATCTTGGTGGTGAGAGTCGGTCTTGTGTAACCA
>Ga0208879_1002347_pt1 | contig 16843 bp, 6 predicted proteins | sample Knorr_S15_td_Bot_FD_185605 | JGI IMG/M metagenome (GOLD analysis project Ga0208879, IMG submission 185605) | Marine microbial communities from Southern Atlantic Ocean transect - Knorr_S15_td_Bottom_ad_5009_LV_A (SPAdes) (version 2) | ecosystem: Environmental > Aquatic > Marine > Oceanic | place... | reverse complement strand
CTCGTCGTAGCCTTCGACGAGGGAATTGTTGAACTCGTGCAGGTTCACCAGCCCGTCGTTATCAGGGTCGTCCCAGGCATCGCTGTTGTTGAGCGGGTCGAAGCCCCAGTAAACCTCCCAGCCGTCGGCCATACCATCGAAATCGCTGTCACCATTGGTCGGGTCGGTGGAGTTCAGGTACTCCTCGAGGTTGGTGAACAGCTCCCCTTGCTCAAGGCTCAGGTTCAGGTTGGCATCGTAGCCATCATTATCGCCATCGAGCCAGGCGTCGCCCTCCCAGAGAGGGTCGAGGCCGTACCGGATTTCCCAGCCGTCCGGCATCCCGTCCATGTCGGTGTCGTTCCAGGTTGGGTCGGTGAAATAGACGAAGATTTCCTCGCCATCAAGGAGTCCGTCGCCATCGGTATCGTTGAGCAGCGGGGTGGTCGAGCGGATGCCGTCCACCTCGCTGTAGCCGGTCCCGACACGGGAGTTGTTGTATTCCAGCCGGTTGACGAGGCCGTCGCCATCAGGGTCGGTCAGGGTGTCGAGCGGATTGTTGGGGTCCAGTCCTTGCTGGTATTCCCAGCCGTCCCACATCCCGTCGCCGTCGGTATCTGCAATCCACGGATTGGTGTCGGCCATGAACTCGAGCAGGTTGGTGTGCAACTCGTCGCTCTCGAGGGTGCCGTTCCAGTTGGCGTCGTGGCCGTCCAGGTCGTAGTCGACGCCAGCATCGAACGGGTCGAGCGGATTGAGGCCGAACCACACCTCCCAGCCGTCCCACATCCCGTCGCCGTCGGTGTCGTTCAGGTCGGGGTGCGTATCGCTGCTATATTCCTCGAGGCTGGTGAAAGTCTCGTTGCCCGCCACCTCGCCGTTGCGATTGAAGTCCCAGCCATCACCGTCCATGTCGAGCACCGCATCGAGCGGGTCGAGCGGGTCGAGGCCATACTGCACTTCCCAGCCGTCCGGAATCCCGTCGTTATCGCTGTCGGGGTTGGTGGGGTCGGTCCCGTTCAGGTATTCCTGCAAATTGGTATAGTATTCATCCGGCTCGACCGCCTGCGAGCGGTCGTAGTCATGGCCATCGTTGTCGAGGTCGCTGCGCGCGTCGGCAGGGTCGCGCGGGTTGAAGCCATACTGCACTTCCCAGCCGTCCGGCATCCCATCGAAATCGGTGTCGTTGGAGGTCGGATCGGTCAGCCAGGTGCTCAGCTCGGCAAAGTCGCTGAGGCTGTCACCGTCGGTATCGTTCAGGTCAGGGCGCGTCGTGTCAATCTCGTCGGCGCGACGCCAGCCGGTATCGAGCAGGCTGTTGTTGTATTCGTAGATATTGGCGAGGCCGTCGCCGTCAAGGTCGCCCCAGTTGTCGCCGGGGAAGAGCGGGTCAAGACCGAAAGTGACCTCCCAGCCGTCGGGCATCTCGTCGTTGTCGGTATCGGCATCGCGCGGGGCGGTGTCGTTCAGGTATTCGGCGAGATTGGTATAGAATTCGGCGAACGAGAGGTCGCCGTTGAAGTCGGCGTCCCAACCGTCGTTGTCGGCATCCTGCCAGGCGTCGACGCCGCTGGTGGGGTCGAGATACCAGAATGCCTCCCAGCCATCCGGCATCCCGTCGCCATCTGTGTCAGGCTCCCACGGATTGGTGCCGTTCTGGAACTCGGCCAGGTTTGTGAATTTTTCGGAGTCGGTAATGCTTCCGCCGTAGTCAAAATCGTGGCCGTCGTTGTCGAAATCCAATTTCGCGTCGCCCTCGAAAAGCGGGTTGAGGCCGTAGAGCGCCTCCCAGCCGTCCGGCATCCCGTCGTTATCGCTGTCGGGGTCATTGGGGTCGGTCGAGTTGCCGAGCAGCGATTCCATCTCGAACTCCATCAAGTTGGTGAAATTCTCGGAACTATCGAGCATCCCGTCCCCATTCAGGTCGAAGCCGTCGTGGTCGGTATCCCACGCGGCATCCGCGGCGTCGAACGGGTTCAGCTTGTGAATCAGCTCCCACCAGTCGGGCATCCCGTCGTTGTCGCTATCCTTGGTCGGCAGGTGCGGGTCGTCGGTAGCGGTAGCTGGGTCAATGTGCTGCGACGACTGGAATCTCACCAGCGGGGAGAACGGCAACGCCGCCAGAAGCATGATTACAACCGCCAGCACAACGTAGCGCCGGCCACCCGTCTCCGCCATCCCCGGCTACGCCGGGGTGCGCTAGATAAAACTCACCCGACAACCAGCAGGCCGCGCGGCAGGCTGGTGAGGCTGCGGCTGCCATCCTGTGTGATGACCATATCGTCCTCAATCCGGATGCCGCCGAGGGTCGGGATGTAGACGCCCGGCTCGACCGTGAAAGTCATCCCGGGCTCGAGCGCGACGGCGGAGTTCTGATTTATATACGGCTCTTCGTGAACTTCGAGCCCCAGCCCATGGCCGGTGCGGTGGATGAAGAACTTGCCATAGCCCGCCTCGGTAAGGGCATCGCGCGCCGCCGCATCCACCTCGCTGGCGGCGACCCCGGGCGCGGCCAATGTGCGCGCCGTCCGCGCGGCGGCGCGCACCGCTCTGTGTGCCTCGAGCTGCGGCTGCGTCGGCTCGGCGGCGACCACGAACGTGCGGGTGATGTCTGAAAAATAGCCCTCGCAGGTTGCGCCCCAGTCAACAATCAGCAGGTCGCCCCGCGCCAGCTTCCGGTCGCCCGGAAAGTGGTGCGGGCTAGCACTGTTGGGGCCGCTAGCGATGATGGGGGCGAACGGCAGTTCCGGCTCGGAGCCCGCCCCGTAGAGCGCCTGCACCAGCGCCGCCGCCAGCTCGCGCTCGCGCATGCCGACGGCAATGGTGGGTTGCACCTCACGGAAGGCGGCCTCCGCCAACGCCACGGCGCGCTCCATTTTCGCCAGCTCCTCGGCCGACTTGCGAATCCGCAGTTGCGCCAGAATAGCCCCGGCATCAATCCGCTCGTCGCCGATGCCTGCCTGCGCCAGCAGCTCCAGTTCCATGAAACGCAGACTGCGCCCTTCGACCCCGAGCCGGCCCGGCGGCAGTGCCGCTGCCGCCGCCTCGAACGCGCTGGCGGGGCCAGTCGCATCAGAGTAAGTCACGATGTCGCACTCGAGCGCTTCGGCACGGGAGCGCTCCAGCTCCGGCAGCAGCAGCACCGGCCGCGACCGCTGCGGGACGAAGAGCACCAGCGGCCGCTCACTGAGGTGGAATTGGAGCCCCGTCAGGTAGCGCAGGTTGGGGCCGGGGACCAGCGCCAGTAACTCGAAACCTGCGTTGGTCATCGCTTCACGCAGCTGCGCCAGCCGTTCCATGCTGCGCCAGTGGCCCTTGCCTTTTTAGCAACCCGCCCTGCCCGGCCATGAAAGAGAAGGTTTACCGGGAAATTCTCAGGGAGCTTGACCGGCATCGCGGCTACGGCGTGCATAGCGGCGTCGAGGAAGTCGCCGGCAAGTTCGAGCAACCGTACGACGCCGTGCGCGCCATCCGTTCGCAGTTCCTACAACGCAAGTCAATCAAGAACCATTACCGTGTCAAAGACCGTGCGCGGAAGCACCTCCAGCGCTGGAAGTCGGGCGTCTCCATCGGTGACTTGGCGCTCGAGCTGGACTTTCCGCCAGTGCTGCTTGCCAATTTCCTGTTAATGGAGATGCGCCACTCCAAGAAGCGCACCAAGGAAATGCTGAGGAACCTGAAGCTGGTCAAAGACGAACGACTGCGGAAGGAGCTCGAAGAGGTGACCACGCGTGACGAACTCTACACCCCCATCTCGCACAACAAACAGGCGGCCGAGGGCAACCGCCGCGAGGACCGGCTGGCGGTGTGGCTCGATGGACTGGAACTGGAATACTTCACCGAGAACGACCTGCGGCATGGCACGGTCGAGGGCAAGACGCCTGACTTCCTGCTGCTGAAGCCGCTGGTATGGCACGGCGACGAATACCACTGGGTCGAATCCAAGGCGAGCTTCGGCGACGACTACATCCACCGCAAGAACCACCGCGGGCAGGTCTCTCAGTACGTCGAGCTCTACGGCCACGGCATGCTGGTCTACTGGTACGGCTACCTCGAAAACCTGCAGCGCAAGAACTACGTGATTGTCGACCGGCGCGAGCTAGGTCTGGAATAAGCGCGCCTGCGCGCCTCCTCGGAGCTTGGGCTGGTGGCGCGCTATTACTGTGGGTAATGTCCCGGCACATCTGCCTGATAAACCAGAATAAACTATTTTTCCGTCAAAAAGGCCGCTTTCATGGAAACGTACTCATCGCTCTTCCCGGCCTGGTTGACCATCCAGGCTCCCGTGGACATCAGTACAAGACCGGTAATGAAAAATTTCCATGGAGCGAAGTGGCCATGATCGTAGACGGTGAAGCCGTTGCCCGCCGCCAGCAGGAGGAGTCCTGCCGCCAGGCGGTAACCCTGCCCGGTCTTCCAGAACTCCAGCGCTAGTACCGGGCCTGAAGAGGCAGCCAGCCATCTGGCAAAGGCATGGAGCAGCACCATGGCAGTCAAGAGTTCCGCAATCTCCTCTATCCAGTACAATCCATCCAGAAAGGAAAGATCTCCAGTGGAAATGGGCAGGACCAGGGGGTCATGTCTCTTCTGAGTATCATGCAATGAATCCATAAGCTGGCCCACGGCAAGCAGTAGCACCACCGTCACCACCAGTGCCGCTGCCCGCCAGTCCCTGGGCTGGAAACGGATGAAAAGGTAAAGCAGGGAACCAGTGAGAAGCACAGAGAGCAGCACTCGTCCCAGCAATGGCTCCCGCAGCCAGAGGTCCCAGTTGTTCTCCAGAAACACCATCAGGACTCCCAACCCCAGGACAACCTGTGTTGTCCGGGTTTCCCGGCCATGGTCCGGAAACTGTTTCAGATGGATGAAAGCGACAGCCACCAACAGGAGATACCCAAAGCGAGTTGCCTGCTCCAGAGGACGATACTCAGACTCGATGGCGCCATAGCCTACGAAAATCCGTGGCAGCAGGTGATTATCAAGCAAGAAAAGCAACATGCAGCTGCCGTAAATGAACAGCATTGATGGCAGCCAGAGAGAAGCAGGGTGGCTGGCTTCGGGCATGGGAGCGGGCACCAGCCCTCCGGTATTAACTCAGTCCCAGAAGCGGCGCGTGCGGGCGTAAGTAATTTCAGCATCCATCACCGCCTGCACCAGCTGGTCATCAGGCAGCTGCCGTCGCAGGATACGCCCCGCCGTGGCAGGGCCGACGCCGCGGCCTGCCAGCACCAGCGCCGCGCGCGGGCCGTGGGTGCGCGCCAGTGATGCCGACCGCTCGCGCTGCCGCAGCGAGACACCACGCTCCGCCTCGAGCGGATGGAGCAGCGCGACCATCTGTCCGCTGCATTTCGGGCAGCGCAATTCCCCGGCGGTGACATCAGCGCTGCGGCGGCGGCGGGAGTTGTCGCACGCCAGGCATTCGAGCCTCAGCACAGTGCGGCGCAGCCGTCGCTCGACCGCTGCCAGGATGGCGCTGCCGGGACGCGGCGGCTTGAGCAGGTCTCGGTACGGCTCCAGCGCGCCAGCCCCAAAGGGCGTCGCCGGCGACGCGACGATTTCGAGCTCACCGTCCGCCAGCGCAGTCGCCAGCGCCTCGAGCCCCGGCTCGTCGAGCTGGTGGAACAGCAGCCGCTCGACCGCCTCGCGATAGAGTGGCGTATCGCCGTAGGCCGCCAGCAGCCGCCGCAGCCCGAAGCGCCCCACGTCGGCGTCGGGGGCGATAGCGCCCATCTTGCGCGCGACGTGCAGTAGCTGCGGTCCCAGTGTCGAGGAGCTCCGCACGGCGAGCCGTAGCAACGGTCCCAGCCCGGGGCGCAGCGCGCGCAGCGTTTCCGTCACCTCGCGTGCGCGCAGCCTCGCTGGCAGGTCGAGAATGACGCGGTAGGGGTCGCTCTGGAAACCGCACACCTCGCCCGCCCGTGAAGTCAGTAGCGACGCCAGCACCATCCCCAACGTGCGGTTGAGCCGCGTCCCGCCAGCGTGCGTCAGCACCAGCAACCGCTCATGCCGCTCCAGCGTTATACGGCCAGGCGCGGGCGTTTCACCATCTTTAAATATAGATGTTCGGAAGATTTCCAGCGCTTCACGCGCCTCAGGGGCGAGCGGTAGTCCCTCCCAGTCGCCCGCTTCCAGGCGTTCTACGACTTCGCGGGCGACCGACTGCGGCACCGGGATATCCTCGCCAATCCAGCGCGGCAGTTCACCCAGTGCCGACGCCGGGGCGACTGTGACTTCTTCTTCGATTTCGAGCACTTCCCACGCCGCGCCACGGAAGATAATGCGCTCGCCCGGCGCCAGGTCCAGGATGAACCGTTCGTCAAGTCGCCCGATGAGCCGACGCGTTGAAATGTCGCGCACCGACATCGTCTTCTCGTCGGGGATTAGCGACAGGTTGCCGTGGAAATACTTTAGCGCGCGCGGTCCCTGCCGCACGTTGTTTTCCACGGGCCGCGCCTGGTGCAGCCGGTCGAGCAGCGCCAGCAGCTCGTCCAGCTGCTCGCCCCGCAGTTCGCGGAACGGCCACGCCCGCCGGGCCGCACTGAGCATCACCTGGCGGTCTACCAACTTGTCGCAGACGGTCCAGGCGATGAGCTGGTTGGCGAGCACCGCGAGTGGCACTTCGCGGATGCGCGACGGCTCGAGCTCGCCCGCCAGCGTGCGGCGTGCGACGACGGCCGCTTCGAGCAGTTCGACCGGCTCGCTAGCGACGACGCGGCCGATGGCGGTCGCGCGCAGCCGATGCCCCGAGCGGCCAAGACGCTGGCTCAGCCGCGACGGGTCGCGCGGGGAGTTATACTGCAATACCAGCTCGGTATTGCCGACGTCGATGCCGAGCTCGAGCGACGACGTGCAGATGAGCGTGCTGATGTCACCGGTGCGATACCCCTCTTCGGCCTCGATGCGCACGTCGCGCGAGAGCGAACCATGGTGCACCATGATTGGCGCATCGGGCTGCCACATACTCCAGCGCACCCCCAGCGCCTCGGCGGTGTCGCGCGTGTTCACGAACAGGAGCGTCGGCCGGCCGGCGGCTGCTTTGGCACAGTAGCGCAGCGCCGCAATTCGCTGCGGCTCCCAGAACAGCTCGTCCGCGAGCGTCTCGTCCGCCTCGGTCGGCTGCGGCGAGACCACCTGCAGGTCCATCTTTCGCACAATCGCCGGCGCGACGATTTCGACCGTGCGGTCGCCGCCGAGAAAGCCAGCCACCTCTTCGGGGGTGCCAACGGTTGCGCTCAGGCCGATGCGCTGGAATTCCCCCGCCAGCAGTGCCAGTCGCTCAAGCGCCAGCGAAAGCTGCGCACCACGTTCGCTCGACGCCAGTTCGTGCACTTCATCAATCACGACGGCGCGCACCTGCGCAAGGTGGGTGCGCAGTCGCTTGCCCGAGAGCATGATTTGCAGTGTTTCCGGGGTAGTCACCAGCAGCTGCGCGGGGTGGCGCGACTGCCGGTTACGCTCCTTCTGCGACGTGTCGCCGTGCCGCACCGCGACCGGCAGTTCCAGCTCCTCGCCAATGCCCTTGAGCCGGCGCAACATGTCGCGGTTGAGCGACCGCAGCGGGGTGATGTAGAGCACCGCAATCGGCTGCGCCGGTTTGCGCAACATGCCGTCGAGCAGCGGCACGACCGCCGCCTCGGTCTTGCCGACTCCCGTCGGGGCAATCAGCAGCGTATGCTTCCCGGACGCAATCGCCGGCCATGCCGCCGATTGTGCCGGCGTTGGCTCCGCCAGCCCGCGGCTCTCCAGGGCGGCCCGCAACCGCGGGTCGAGCTTCATCGCTCCAGCCGCAAGTCCATCAAGTGGCGCAGTTCGCCGAAGTCGAGCCCGTCGAGCGACTCGACCCGTCCCGCCGGCAGGTCGCCGTAACCGTTGCGTAGCAGCGGGCCGAAACCAGCCAGCGGCTCGCGGTTCATCGTGCGGCCCGCCAGTTCACCGAAGGCTGGTATGATAATCAGTTCCTTGCCTATCACATCGTAGCGCTCGCCCGCGAGCAGCGGCACGCGCAACCAGCAGGGCGCGGTGTGCAGCTTCTCGATGCGGTCCCGGAAGGCGATTGCCGGATGGTTGTGCCCGGCGACGACCTGCCGGCACGCGACCACCTCGGGCGCGGGCCAGGCGTGGCCGTGGTGCAGACCAACGTCGTCAACGACGACTCCCTGCACGGGGTGGAAGCGGACGCTCCCCGGCGCGAGTTCGCGCAGCCCTCCATCATGGTTGCCGGGGACCACCTCGATCTGCACCGCCTCACCTAGCGTGGCGAACATGCGCCGCAGGTCACGCCGCTGCTGGTGGCTCGAGTGCGGCACCTGATGCTTCACGTCGCCCAGCAGAAGCAGCCGCTCCGCACCCGTTTGCGCCACCAGTGCCAGCAACCGCTCGGTGCGCTGGCGGGCGCGGTTGGGAACCCACACCCCGCCCCGCAACAGCTCCGCCTCGACACCATAATGCAGGTCCGCGACGACGAGCATCTTCTCGTCGGGCAAGTGCAGCGCGGGCTCGCCCGGGACCGGGACCGCCACCACGCTACAACCCCAGGCTGCCGGTCAGCAGGAAAGCGGCAATTGCCCAGCCCAGGATAGCACCGCCGTTGAGCAGCGGCAGTCCCGCCTGCGGGCGGCCGCCGAGCACGAAGTGCATCAGGACCACGAAGCCAGCCAGCCCCCCTAGCAGCGCGCCCAGGCCGACGCCCCAGCCGAGCGTCGCCTTGGCGGAAACCGCCAGCACCCCGGGAATAACAATATCGCCCAGCCCCATGAACATCGCCTCGCGCTCCTCGCCCGAATCTAGTTGCGCCTGCAGGCTGCCCTGTTTCAGGAACGAATAGCCCCGGGTTTTGGGCATCACCAGCAGGATTGGCAACCGCAGCTCCATCACCGTGTCGGCCAAATCAACCATGTGGCCGGTGCGGTAGACCGCCCACGCGTCGTAGATTGCAAGCCCAACGAGCAGCAGCAGTGCCGGGACTAGCCCGAACGAGATGCCGAAGATGGCCGCCGCGCCGGCCGAAATCAGCACCCCGCAGATGTTGATGACATACCACTCGGGGAACGTCAGCAGCAGGAAAGTAAGCTGGACCGCCAGCGCGATGCCGGCGAGCCACGCGCCGGCCGGTGCGAAGCCTATTTCGAGAAATAGCGGGTAGAATACGTAGACGAACGTCATCCCCACGGCGCCCAGGAAAATCAGCTGTAGCAGGTTCTGCAGCCCGCGCCGCACCAGCCACAGTACGAAGGCGGTGAAAACCAGAATCAGCACGATGTAGAGGCCGGAGTTGACCGGGTCATCCGGGTCTTCGAACGCCTGCATCCCCGCTGCGTCAAAGCTCGGCACCAGCGCCATCGCCAGCAGCTGCGCCACGACAAAGCAGCTTGCCAGCCCCAGCAACGGCCAGCGGTGGCTCCACCACCCGCCAGCGCCAGCGGCGGGCTTCCCGACGGCCGTTGCGGCAACGCCATCTGCGTCCGTTTCCGACGGTGACATCGGCGCGCCACCCAGCCCCGGACTAAAGCGGCTTGGGCAGCCTTTTTATCCCGCCGGGCGTGGCGCGGACCGTGCGGGCGTGGTGTAGCCTGGTATCACTTCAGCTTGCCAAGCTGAGAACTCGGATTCAAATTCCGGCGCCCGCACCAATCGCCACAGTTATAGTTCACCAAGTTTCTTAGATATTTCGTCCATGAAATCAACACCCTCTTCGGGTTCCGTTTCTTCATCTTCAGAACCACTTTTATCAATAGTCACATTATCCAATAGCGGCGATGAAATGCGAGCTCCCTCATTCCGGGGATTCGTATAATCAAGCCTTGCCTGAAGTGACAACTTACTATCTGCAAGCGGCTTGAAGAAAAGCTTGAACCTGTTTTCTCGATTGCCGCTAATTTTACCGATCTTTACTTTCAGACTGTCAAACTCAAAATCAGGTTCGACTTTTTCGAGTGAGAGACGAGACTTATCATACTCGAGGCCTAGTATTACATCATTAATACTAATCGAAGAAAAGTTGTTTATTTGAATTTTAACTCGAATCAACCCCTCTTCCAATGCCCAATCACTCCTTAAACGGACTTCCTGAATGGAGAGATAATCGTCAATCATTACCCTTGTAACCCCTTCAGTTGTTTTCATCAATGTGCTCAGCACCTCTCCAACTTCATCGAATTGATTAAGGTCTCCACTCCAACCCTCCAGAATACCTCCGTATTCATCTTCTATATCTTTTATCAGACTCGCCATACGAGACCTCAGGTCGCGAGTTATTTCTCCATACACTGATGCAGTAAGAATGATATGTTGTCCTTTCTCCAAAACAATTTTTGAGTCTCCATAGTCAATAGAACCCAAGAAACCCTTAGCCTGGAAAGAATCCTGAACAAAATCATTGATTGCAGTCAGCATACTGCTCATGATTTCGGAATCCATGATTGAGTCCTTAGACGACAGACTAGTGATTAAGCGCCCATCATTGTAAACTAAATTAAGGCCCTCAATCACGTATGGGGGATGAGTAGTCTCGCCACCGAAACTAGTCGGTGCACCTACCGTATCCTGAACATTAATTATCTTGGTTACCTGTTGGGGCCTGACAGCCTGAATTTTCGAGACTAGGAGTGCAGCGATGGGGATATGTGAATACGTAGTTGCTACTTCCAGAACCAAATCAGCGTCTACTGTCAGGTCAGTGAGTCCGCCCAGTGTGAAGTTGCGGAACAGGGTATCTGCTAGCTCCAGCAAAGTCTCTTTATACCGTGAAGGGCTCTTGTTGTATCGATTCAAAGCAGTCTCCCAAACAATTGGTACTGCCTCGTTCTTTAGTTTTTCAAACAGACCCGTATCATTGAACTCCTTGTGTATTGTCTGAATTTCAGCACGGAACGGGTTGAGAGTACCAGCTCCTTTGAGAACGTCAGCCCAGGTATCATGAGGGAACCTGATCTTGCTTCCTTCACCGGAGAGATAACCCATCGTGTGGTTGAAAGTCATAGTTTCGATTTCGTCTCCAAAAACCCGTTTGGTGTGAGGTGACAGCAACTCGGCTACTGAACGGAAAAACATTTCATGACTCTTTTTCTCATCAATAAATTCCGACAGGAATACCAGAGATGTCAGGGCATGGTAGCCGCCTTTACGGAACTCGCCACCTTCCTTGAGTAATCCCTGGAGTAATATGGAAACGTAGTTGGTCATGCCTTTCATCGAGTTTTCGTTGAGGTAAGTCAGAGTCAGTTTGCTAATGTCCTGATGCACAAGCTCGCGAATCAATGACCAAGTGTAGATAGGACTGCCTTCTGAAAACACGGCCAGCTTTTCCAGTGCTTTCTTCTCGTATCCCAGACCCGAGAAAGAGAGCATGTTGGCCGATAGGGAGAGCATGTCCTCTTCTGAGAACAATGGCACAGTCAAACGATGGAACATATCCTGAAATTCTTTGGGAAGTCCCTGCCAGTCAGCCTCGCGAGAAGTGATCACCAGACCTCTAATTTTACGTTCCATCAGGACATTCACTAAGTCTGGATTTTCCGGGATATCATCGTAAAATAAACGAATACCGAATTTCTCGTGAACATTACCTATGCTGGGAGTTATGATGCGGCCGACAGGCAAGAAGTCCATAAGCCTGTCAAACACGTCGAACATCAAGGTAGTCTTACCGACACCAGGCTCTCCAATTATTACATAGTTTGTCCCCTTTGTATCATCCAGAATCGTATTTACAATCGACTTTCTTACTTCATCAAGGTGTACATTGAATCTGAGATTCTGGGGAAGGGCCCATTCCTGAAGCATGTATGCCGAGGAGACAGGTACTTCGAAATAGGAGGTGATGGCAAACCTTTTACGGTTATTGTGCAGGTAATCAAGTATTTCCTCGTTATTGGGCCATTTCAGGTAGGCCTCACGCCGCTTGGCAAAGAATTCTGCCAGAATTTCTTCATAATCAACCAGATCGACTGGAGGTAACCAAGATTTTGCCTCACTTCGAGTCAACGTCTCTATTGCAAATTCTTCCTGTTCTTCTTCCTCTCTGGAAAGCCAGAGCGTCCCGGCAACCAGAAGTGTACCCAGAGTCAGCAGTCCACCCATAATCATCAGATTGCCCCTGTTCAGGAATCTATCTAGGAAGCTTTCCGTCTTTACAGGAGCCTTGACTACTGTCAAATTGAAGGTGATGCTTTCGGAGTAGTCAATGTCATCATATACTCTTACCCTGATTTCATGGTTTCCAATGTTCAAATCACTGGGATTTATCTCGCAACTTGCGGTATCACACCCGAATGCCAATGCCTGACGGTTTGACCGCCATTCATACCTTAGTAGGGAATCGGGGCCATCATAGTCTATGCCGGAGGCAGTGAACCAGAGTGTACCGTTACCCTGAATATATGACTGCCCGGAATCGCCCAGATACTCAATTACAGGCTTGCGATTTGCGACTGCGAGCACCGCATTATATTCCACCCAGCCGCTGTCTCCCCCATCTGAATCCTGGACACGGATAGAAATACCATACACACCCAGAGCAGCATTGAGCTCTGGCGTAAACTGGGCCTCAAATTTATCTCGAGATGCATTATAGTAAATTGGACCGAAGTACTCGGTTTCTTGATAAATCCCAAACACCAGCTGCGTGTAACTGACCTGAATTGTCAGGTTGCTATGGTCTTGGGAATCCTCACGGTCGAATACCGTGAACCGGACTGGGATGGAGAGGCCTCTCTCGACCGTATCATTGCCAATCTCGAAATCGAGAATCTGAGGCTGGTTGTTCAAGACTTCAACCGTTCCTATTTCCCACCATGGACTCTGCCTGCCGAGGCCCGGTTCGGATATGCGCACGCGCAAGTCATAGCTCCCGAAAATCGCTTCCAGTGGGGGAATAAAACGAGCGTGCCACTCCCCTTCCTCGAACCACCCCCCACCACCATCGAATGCGTGCCACTCCCCTTCCTCGAATACAGGAAGCACAAGATAGGTAGAGCCCCATGTGCCCAAGGTGTCATTGGCCTGAATCTCCATCATGAGGTTGGACTGTGGGTTCGTGTCATCGAACGCTTCCAGCCATATGTCTGCTACGTCACCCCGCAATAGCGTTGTCGAAGAGATGTTGAAGTATATCAGGTGGGGCTCTCCATTCACAAAGAGAGATGTATTGGTCGATTCGGACAGCCCACCGGAATCATCACTAACGACCAGTGAAATGTTATGGGTACCATTGGAAAGATTGTACGTACTCAGCAGCGTCTGGTTACCTATGTATCCATCTACATTCGAGAACCACTTGTAACCGGCAATCACCCCATCAGTGTCGGAGCCACTTCCGCTAAGGATGACCTCGCCCGTTGTGGAATTCTGCCAGGCTTCACTGATTGATGATACGGGCAGGGAATTGACACGCAGCTGGATTTCGTCAGGGAAAGACCAGACACCATCCGAATTCTGGACGAGAAGCTCGATGGTATGGTAGCCAACACTGAGATTGACGGCAGTGATGTTCGCAGCCTGACCAATCATCAGGCCATCAAGGCTGGATTTCCATTTGTATGCCGTAATCTCCCTCCCATACACGTCATTGCTTCCCGATGTGAAAAACGCTGATTCATTCTCGTTAATCAAACCGGGACCGGACAGGATTGTGCCAATCGGCCTGGGATCTACATGAATCTGGGTTGATACCCAGAGTGACCAGAGACCTGTATCATCCTTGCCCCTGTAGGAAATTGTGTGATTGCCGTAGCTTAGCGTACCAATTGTGTGATTTGTCTCAAAGCCAAGTATGCCGTCAACGGAGGAACGCCATTCGTAACCAATTATCTGTCCTCCGTCATAATCATCAACGTACCCTGTAAACGTGACGTTATCGCCCTCTGTGGGCACGATATTGCTTACTCCCGAAATTGTCGCAACGGGGTATGTTCCCACATACAACGGCGTGGTTTCTTCGTAGGACCAGGCTCCATGCTGATCCAGAGCCCGGAAGGTAATCACATGAGCTCCTGGTGTCAATGCACTGGCCTGCAGCAGGAAGGCCTGCTGGCCGCCGAGATATGAATCGATATCGGAGTACCACTGATAGGCAGATATCTCGCTGTCCGAATCGGTTACGACTGCTGCCAGATAGGTCGCGTCAGGTCGGGAAACGAAGTTTGTTGGCGTTAATATCCGGCCGGTGATTCTCAACTCATCGATTTGACCGTTGAAAAATGATTCCGCACAGGCATCTCTAGCACCTATACAGTTAGACGTGGTGGTTTGCTGAAGCTTGAAGGTGGATTCGAGGTCCAGGGTCTCCTGCCTGATTCCGTTCAGGTACAACTTGATTTCATAACCTTCAGAGTAAGTGGCTGCGACGTGGTACCAGTATCCAGGAGATATGGGGACGTAACTGCTGACATGCTTGACGCCGAGTGTCGAGGACCAGGCCTTGAAATATACTCTGTTGTCAGAATTCACGCCAAACTCGAAGAGCCCGTCGGTTCCTCCGCTGAGGATTACCTGGTCCTCATTGCTGTCACCCTCCAGGAATATCCATGCCTCCAGTGTTACTTCGGTGAAGGTCGAGGTTCCTTGCAGAAGACTGGGTATGGATACGGAATCGTATTCACCATCCAGGTACAACGCATTGTTGTAGAGACCCGGACCAAACTGGGCATCACATTGTGGGCATTCAATCATGGTCCCATCAAACTCGTTCGGACTGGCATCTTTGGCTATTGTACCGGAGCTTTCGTTGAAGTGCCAGTAGCCTAGCGTGAAATCATCCGCGAGAGGAACGTCGGAAAACGGGCCATAGGCGTAAACTGTAGAGGGAGTTGCACTCACCAGTTCCGCCCGTGGCCGCGCATTGATAGCAATGTTCAGTTGTTCCCCTGCGGACCAGAGGCCATCATCGTCCTTGACCTTGAAGGTGATTTCATGTGAACCGGGCGGCAGGAAATCAATGCTGAAATTGCGATAGGTGCTTATCCTGCCGACAACTGATGAGTACCAGGCATATTCAGCGATTTCTCCATCTTCGTCATCCGCCGTGCCATTGAAGGTTACAAATTCATCTTCATGCACGAAGGTCGAGGATACAGACACTATACTGCCATTGGGATAGGCTCCCACGTACAGTATGGCAGTTACGGGAGATGACCAAGTTCCAGAGTCATCCTGTCCACGGAAACTGATTGTATGGACACCAAAGGATAATCCAGATATCTGGTACGTGAAGCTGCTCGCGTTACTCAGCGGGCCATCCAGAGAGGAAGTCCACTCAAAGACGATCGCGTACCCGTCACTGTCTTCGAAGCTTCCATTGAACACAACCTGAGTTCCGTTGAGGTCGTTGTGGTATACGCTTCCACCTGGTGTTATCGAATCGATATTAACATCGGGTATCGAATTTATGTGAACCTGAACCCCGGCTGCCGAGGACCACGCCCCGCCGTTATCCCTGGCCTTGAAGGTGATGTTATGGTCTCCGGGGGAGAGGTAGGACACTTCAACATCGTCTGACCGGCTGAAAATACCGTCTATGCTGGAACGCCACTCATAGGCAACGATGAATCCGTCTTCGTCGTAACCCTGACCCCTGAAAGTAATGGTTACACCTTCATCGGTGTCATTCGTGGACACATAGATTACCTGGGAAGTTGGATTGGACTTGACGGTCAGATATGTGTAAGCCATGTTGGACCAGGACCCGAAATCGTCCCTCCCCTGGAAGGTTATATTGTGGGCCCCGACAGAGAGGTTGTTGACATCGTACGCAATGTTCTGATTCGTTCCCAGTACGGTAACGACGTCATCCAGAGTCGAGTTCCAGTAGAAAATCTCGACTTCGGACTCTACATCATCGACATAGCCCGCAAAGCTCACAATCGTGGATGTAACGTTGTACTTGTAGGCCGGATTCGGAGTTACGGAGGTAATGTAGGCGTCGGGTTCGGCATCGATGTAAAGCGTTGAATTGGCGGCTACGGACCAGAGGCCGTCATCATCCTTGACCTTGAAAGTGATCTGGTGCAGGCCGCGAGAGAGTGATGAAATAGTCGTATTCTGGGTCTGGGCAAACACTCCATCTATGGAGGATTTCCATTCATAGTTCTCAACCGACCCATCGCTATCCGATGAACTAGCGGTGAAGTTGACGCTGACGCCCTTGCGCGTGGAATTCGGAGATATGGATACTATTTCTGCGACGGGGTGGAATCTGACGTGGAGACTGGTCGTAACATTGTCCGACCATACGCCAATACTGTCCCTCGCCCGGAAAATAATCGTATGGTTACCCGCAGCCAGCTGGGTCGTATTGACTGTGAACCAGTCATTGAAACTGAGATATTCGTAGTGGCCATCAAGCTCAGAAATCCATTGTACATCCGATATCGAATTTTCCGGGTCAAAGGCAACGCCTGACACGTAAGCCACGTCGGACCTGTGAATGAATTCCGAACTCGAACGGACTGTGGCCGAAATCCGAATCTCATCAATGACTCCCTCGATATAGGAACCATCACAACCCGCCCTGGCTCCGACGCAGCTGGCGTCGGCCAGATAACCCAGACTGAAAGTAGATGGCAGGCTCTTACTGCTGACGGCCTCCCGGTTCACGTAGAGCTGTATGAAATCATCTGTCGCGCTGTAGGTTCCAGCAACGTGGTACCATCTGCCCGTGGATAGTGCCACATCTGACGTGGCTATACGGGGAGTGAAGCCGGCGCCTGAGACTTTGATATACGGTTTCTGGGCATCATTGATTCCTATTTCCAGGGTCCCATCCTTGCCGCCACCAAACAGGACATATGCTTCGCCGTCTTCTACGTAGGCGTCAAGGTAGAACCACATTTCCACGGTAACTTCGGAAAAGCGCGTGTTGCCCGAAATC
>Ga0208879_1002346_pt1 | contig 16845 bp, 10 predicted proteins | sample Knorr_S15_td_Bot_FD_185605 | JGI IMG/M metagenome (GOLD analysis project Ga0208879, IMG submission 185605) | Marine microbial communities from Southern Atlantic Ocean transect - Knorr_S15_td_Bottom_ad_5009_LV_A (SPAdes) (version 2) | ecosystem: Environmental > Aquatic > Marine > Oceanic | place... | reverse complement strand
GAACTCGCTTATGAAAGTGGCGGACACCGCGTACAACGTGTTCCCGATACCGAAACCAAAGGCCGGATCCATACCTCTGCCGCGACCGTCGCCGTGTTGCCTGAACCCGAAGAATTGGAAATCGATATTAAGTCGGATGACTATCGAAAAGATATTTTTCATGCGAGTGGTCCGGGCGGGCAACATGTTAATAAAACCGCATCAGCCGTGAGGTTGACTCACTTCGAAACAGGCATCGTCGTCTCGATGCAGGACGAAACAAGTCAGCATAAGAACTTGGCCAAGGCGTTGAGAATTCTGCACGCACGAGTCTATGAATTGTTTCGTCAACAAGAGCATGAAAAGCGAGCGAGCGAGCGGCAGTCACTTATCGGTTCAGGAGATCGAAGTCAACGTATTCGCACCTATAACTTTGCTGAAAATCGCGTGACGGATCATCGTATCAATGCCACGCTTTATAAGCTCGATCAGATTCTGGCGGGTAATCTGCAAATGTTGACCGACTTGTTGATTGATCATGATCGCAACCAACTACGAGAATCGATGGGTGCCCTAGATGACTGATCAAGGAAGTCAGGAAAATCAGGTGGGCCAAGAAACACAATGGACCGTGCTGGCCTTGCTAGATTGGACCAAAGACTACCTCGAGAAAAACGACTCGGAATCGCCACGGCTCGATGCGGAAATACTGCTCGCCCATAGCATGAATTGTGAACGCATCATGCTGTACACTCGCTTCGATGAAATTGTTAGCGAAGCGGACCGTTTACAATTTCGAGAATTAGTAAAACAACGAGCTAGTGGATGCCCCGTTGCCTACCTTGTTGGCTTCAAGGAGTTTTACTCGCTTCGATTTGATGTATCAGAGCATGTATTGATTCCCAGACCGGAAACGGAATTCGTTGTTATTGCTGTACTTGATATTGTGAAGGAACATTTCAACTCCGATTCCAACGGGCAATCAATGCCATGTCATGTTATCGATGTTGGTACTGGCAGCGGAGCAATTGCTATTACATTGGCCACGGAATTGCCACAAATTCAAGTGACTGCTGTGGATCTCTCCACTGCCGCATTAGAAGTCGCTCGGAAAAACGCAACCCGCCATGAAGTTAATGATCGAATTGAATTTGCCGAGCAGGATTTGTTGGCGGGGTCGAGTGACAACAAGTTTGACATTGTCGCCAGCAATCCACCTTATGTTAGCAGCGAAGAATACGAGACGTTAAGTCGAAATGTGCGTGAGTATGAGCCGCAATTGGCATTAGAATCTGGGCCGACTGGAATGGAATGTTATCAACGACTGGTGCCTCAGGCGGCAGCGCGACTCAACGCCGGAGGATGGCTTGTACTGGAAACCAGTCCAATGTTGATGGAGCAGCTGAAAATGCTGGTTACTGAAAATGGGTTTGACGAGATTTCGACAGTATCGGATCTCGCCGGTCATCCAAGAATTGTTACTGCTCGACGAGTCAACGGCTAGCGTTGTTGGGCCATTTGTTGAAACAGGTCGTAGCGAGCTTTTATTTCGCTAATACTGTCATTGCCAAATTTTTCACAGAAGGCCACAGCGACTTCAAAGGCCACGACGTTTTCGATGATAATCGCCGCAGCTGAAACGGCACACACATCGGACCGTTCGTAGCTCGCCGTATCCGCTTGCTTAGTGTCCAGATTGATGCTCTCCAGTGGCTGCCGCAACGTACTGATCGGTTTCTTTGCCGCTCGCACTACCAAGCTTTGACCATTGGTCATACCCGCTTCAAGACCACCTGCGTTATTAGTGGGTCGTTCGAATCCGAGGCTAGGAGTATCTTTTTTATTAGCATCGTAAGTAATTGGGTCGTGGACCTGAGAACCGGGACGACGAGCTGCTTCGAATCCGAGTCCGATTTCTACGCCTTTGATGGCCTGCACGGCCATCACCGCTTGGGCGATGCGGCCATCTAGTTTGCGATCCCATTGTGCATGCGTGCCGAGTCCAAAAGGTAATCCTGAAATGTGCACTTCGAGTATTCCGCCCAGCGTATCGCCCTGCTCTTCGGCTTGGTCAATCAACTGTTTGATTTCAGGGTCTTGCTCTGGGTTCAACGAATATACTTCGCTTTGTTCGCGTAGTGTTCGCCATTGTTGAATATCACCCGCTTGCCTGTGGATCTGTTGTCCGCCGAGCTCATCAACAAACCCAATACACTCGATTTGGAACTCCGCCAAGATTTGTTTTGCAAGTGCTCCGGCAGCCACGCGAACGGCCGTTTCTCGTGCACTGGACCGTTCTAGTACATTCCGAATGGACCCCAGAAACTTTACGGCTCCTGTTAAATCGCCGTGGCCGGGGCGGGGTCGTTCAAGTTCTTTGAGTTTCTCAAGCTTGTAGTCACGATTGATGACTTGTAGCGTAACGGGGCTCCCCATCGAAACATTTTTCCAGACACCCGTAAGTAACTCGACCTTGTCGGTTTCAATTTTTTGTCGCCCACCGCGTCCATAGCCACCTTGCCGCATCCGTAAATCGTAATCGATTGAATCGGTATCGATTTCAATTCCAGCAGGAAACCCATCGACGACTGCTAATAATGTCTTGCCGTGAGATTCTCCGGCTGTCCAGTAACGCAACATACTATTCTATTCTTTTCTAGGGCGTATTGAGTGAATCAATAAGGGCGATCATAAGTGCAATACGATTAATGCACTTGCAGCTTTCCATACAGTTTAACTAGCGTAGTAAAAACCGGATAGGTCGTTTAAAGTAGGCGAGCAGGTGAAACAGTAGGCGTTTGTTGGTTGGACGTTAAGATTGGAAAGAGGAAGTGGCAGTTCATTGAAAGAGTTTTTAGCTAAGCGCTGGTTTTTGTTGTCTTTGGTTGTGGTGTTTGCACTGGGATTAATTGTCCATGAAGAATGCGCACCTTGGGCTGAAGATGAACCGTTTCGAAATGCCGTCGTGTTTACCGTTTTGTTTTTGATGACTGTGTCGTTGAGTCTAAAAGCTCTCAGCTCAGGTATTCGCCGCCCCCGTGGGACGCTGCTGGCCGTCGTCATGAACTACGGTGTGTTGCCACTGATCTTGTGGGCGGTGACATGTTTGCTTGGGAATCCTGAGTTTGAGAGGTTGAGAGATGGATTACTGGTGATTGCCGTAACTCCCTGCACCTTAGTATCCGCTGCGGTTTGGACTCGGCGAGCGGGAGGCAACGATAGTATCGCTATCATGGTTACGCTTATCACCAACCTACTTTGTTTTGTGATTGCGCCATTATGGTTACTATTATTTTTTGGCACGGATGTTGAGTTTAAAACAACTTTTAGTGCGATGGTGTTAAAACTAGGGCTACTTGTTGTATTGCCCATGGTGCTGGCACAGCTGACTCGGACGCATCGTAGATGGGCAAATTGGGCCACAGAAAATAAATCAAAATTGGGAATCGCAGCACAATGCGGTATTTTGGCGATGGTGTTTTTGGGTGCAATAAAAGTTGGGCCTGAGATGGTGGGAGAAAATGCAGGACATGGAATTACCTTAATTGGGATCGCTTTGGCCGTGGTATTGTTCGTGCATATCGTTGTCTTTTGGTTGGGTATCGCAAGCGGCGGGTGGCTTAAACTCTCGCGAGAAGATGCGTTGGCTGTCGGATTCGCTGGCAGTCAGAAAACGTTGATGATTGGCTTATTGATTTGCTTGGACCTAGACTTTCTGGTCATTCCCATTGTGCTGTATCATGTTTCCCAGTTGATTGTTGATACTTTGTTCGCCGATTATTTGCGGACAGCGAATGACCACGAATTGGATTGCAATTGAGTTGTTGAGTTAAAATCTGGTATCTTACCCCAACAAGATTTGTCTTTTTGATTTGGACTGTTTCACGGATGAAGCATCGAACCCAGCGTTGGTTGAATCGACTCCTGTTCTGTAGTTGTGTGTTCGTTCCTACACTGCTGATCGGCGGTACGATGTTGTTGCGTCATAGCGACGCGGGCCAACAACTGCTGGTGTCATGGTGGACAGATTCGTTGGAAATAGCGACCGCGAGTAAGGTAGAGATAGGGCGAGTTTATTTCATCAGTCCGAGTTGCTATGTGTTAGAAGACGTGTTGCTCAATGACCGTGAAACAGGGCGCAATATATTGCAGTGCGATCACCTGCGAATAACTCGTGCACACGACCAATGGGAACTGAATCTACATTTCGCACAAACGCAATATCAGAATCTCCACAATTGGCTGCAGTGGTGGAACGGCCATGTCCTGCCTATTAGTGAGGGGGAAAACACGACGGTCAAGATCCAATCGCTAACATTTGCGAAACAGTCGGAACCACCGATCGTAAATTTTGTTGCTCAGATTATCCCCGGCAGCCAATCTTCTAGTGCATTGCTTAATTTTGGCAACGACTTAACGAAGCCAATCGCGATTGAAATGAAACGGTTTCATGAGTTTCCCGTCAATACAAAGATCCTATTAGAAACTAATGGGCATCCTGTTTCAGTCAAAATATTAGGTGAATTGCTGCTCAATGAATTTAGTTTTGGTGAATCGGCAACGTTTGTGGGGGCGCTTGCTTTAGACACAGTTGTTGGTGCGCAGCAGTTTATGCAATTTGATTTGCAAGGAACGCTGCACAATGTTGAATTACAATCGCTGTTAGGTGGTTTGCAGGAGTCACCATTGAGCGGACGCGTAACCGTTCAGATATCCCGTGCTATATTTCAAAATGATCGCTGGCTGCAACTCCAAGGCACTCTGCAGGGTCACAATGGGCAAGTGTCACGCGCATGGCTACCAACGGCCGCTCAACAACTAAAGCTACGTTGGCTTGGTGACCTACAACTGCCTCAGATCCCTTTTCAATCGATGTACTGTGCATTCAGTTGGAACCAGTCCAGTTTGTCATTGCGGGGCGAACCAGAGGGTGAGCAGGCGGGCGCCATTCTCCGACACGCAAATGGGATTATCCTTGCCGAAAATCCCCAAGTCCTGCACGCATCGGTGTTACATGAAGTCTTGGCACGCTAACGGTGAATTGCTAGAACAACATCCTCCAGACGTACAACGGAATGAGGGGTATTAGATGGAGGCAGCAAATTTTCACTCGAAAGGCCTGCGGCGGGGTCGGGCAGGCCCTTTCGATTTATCGCTTTGTCAAAATTCGAATAAATGCCGCCGGTGGGCAGAAAATATACCATATTGGCCATCTTTTGTAGACCACCAAGGCGGCGAACAAAAACCACCAGTTCAAGGTGACGACTGATACAACCCAACCGATTGCACTAACGGCGTTGTTGCCGGCTCCGTAGGAGTGCAATCCGACTGAGCCGGTATCCGAGAGCATAGGTAATCCAAAGTTAACGCCAACCCAGCTCATCATGATCATGGTAAATCCGAAAATGGTAGCAGCGACCATGCCAAAGTTGTTGAGCCAACCTGCCTGACGAGCATGCAAGAATGCCAAATAAATGAGCAGCGAAATTAGAGCCCATACTTCCTTAGGATCCCAACCCCAGAAGCGTCCCCAAGACACATCAGCCCACAGTCCGCCGAGGATCGTCCCGGTCGCTAATAACAGCACGGCGACTTGAATACACCGATAACAGTAGTTGGCGAGGGCAGCGCATTGTTCTGGCGGTCGAATGGTTGAACTGGTCTCACCAGACTTTTCACTCGCAAGAATTTCAGCGGGCACGTCGGCTGCTGCCGCGGGACGGTATTTGCCAAAGATGTAATAACACAAGGCGATATTGCCGAGGCCCAATGCCAACCCCCCTGCTCCGTAACTGGAAACGATCGTCAGCACATGAATCGTTAGCCAGAAGTTCGAACGTAGTACTGGTTGCAGCGGTGAAAAATTATCGCTAATAATTTGAGCATCTGCTGGTAAACTGTTTCCGAGTAACAATACGAGCCCACCAACACCGGCCATGACTGTCCCGCCGATACCAAAGAACCGGCGTTTATGCATTTCCTTAAACGCTGCCTGAGAGGCTGCCGCATTACCACGACGCTGCAGGAAGTCGCTGACGATAAAAAATGGGCTGCTGGCAGTTGCTAGCAGGAATCGTGGGATGATCCATAAGATCAAGAGGAGAACAAAAGTGCCAATAGCCCATACTCCGACCTTGTTCAATGAAGTCCAATCGTCTGGCAGCAACGTAAAATAACTCGTCCCACCGTCGCCGTAGGTGGTTTGTGTGAGGAAGTAAAACAGCCACAGAATTAATGCGATACGAAACGCGGTGTTGAGATACCCCAGTTTCTTCCAGGTATTTTCAGCCATGCGATCGGATTGGCTTTTGGTAAGTTCACGCGCTTCGTTTAAGAAACGGATATTCTTCAAAAACGGTGCTGCCGTTGCTCGCCACGCATCCCTGAGGCCCTGGCTAATGACCGGTTGCATCAAGAACCACGTGGCTAGTAGCGAAATAATAAACGGCACGAACACGATCGTTTCGTACATGTTGGTAACGGGAGCCCAGTTCGTAATGGCAATCCGCAAGTAGAACCCATAGATGGTCCAACCAAGGCCAATAAACAAGAATGTAACCCCAAAATACAGACCGAGTTTTTTGGTGGATGTTTTGCCAAACGAGAGTACGAATCCAATCAACGCCAGCAGATTGAAAATGGCAGTGTATTGAAAAGGTTTGCTGTCGTTGTACTTGATCTCCGCAGTTATTCTTTCCGCTGCCTCCTCGGTGGGGTAAGCGGTATAAGACAACATGTCGGGGTCTTGTTGTGAGGCTTGCAGATTTGAGCGAACCGTTTTGTCGCGCGCACTTGTGGCCCGCACTCCTAACTTGTTCAAGGAGTTCAAAAGTGCTGTTTCCGCTGCCGAGAAATCGGAGGTCCGGTTACTATTTGTTCGATTGCGATAAGTGCTCACCACTACATCCCAATCGCGGCGGACTTGAAGGATTTCTTGGTGCGATGAAAGCCCTGTCAGAATCCCGCCAGTGGATTGTTGTGGGTCCGCTCCGCGCCCGTGCAAAACAGCTTGCAAGCTAATCCAAGGCTGGATGATTGTTCCTTCATCACGGTTCTTAGCGACGGCATACGGATTGGATGTGGGGATTACCAACACCGCTTCTCGTCCTGCATAGAGCGTCGATTGCAATTCGAGGCACAGTACATTTAACTTCAGTGACTGCGACTGCATTTCACGAAACATCGATTGAAAGTCTTTGAGCTGTGTTGCATTTAAGCCTTGAGGCGATTTGGAGAATTCGTCTTGGACTTGTCGGAAGCTCTGTTGCATCGCTTGGATGTTAGCGTGAAACAAGAAAACAATCTCCGCAATCTTCTCCGTTGTCATTTCATCGGCTGCGACGACTGCCTGGCTACCTTCATCTGCTGGAACTTCAAATCCAAGAATGACAGCTGATTTTAGTTGCAGGTGGTAGGCATAGGTAATTGAATTATTGATAGCAGCGGCCAAGCGTTGACCAGTTGCGAGCGGACCAGCGGGACTGGCAGCGGCTTTGCCGAAAACATTGGCTAAGTTCCGCAGTCGTTCTGAGAGTGAACCACGTTCACCGGGGGTGTCGAGTAATTGAACAATTTTTTGTACGGACGAGCAAAAGTGTTTGCGATCACCAATATCAGCGATGCGGATGTTACCGGTTAACGGATGATCCGCTTGTAATGAAACACTGCGAAAGAGGTCGAGTCGTCCCAGTACTGTTTCGATGTGTTTGAAAAACTCGTCGTCCGGCTCCGTTCCAGAGCGTTGTTGTTCGGCAGATTCAGTTAGCCAAGCTTGTAACGATGATGAATTTTTGATTTGAGCGGGCGAAACGTATTTGCGGACGCCATTTTCGATTTCTACATCGAGTTTGCTACGAACCTCTTCCAGAGTGGCATAGATAAATGGCACATGTTCCCATTTTTCAGGTTCGACCAGCCAACTCAGAACTAGTTCCGTGGCAGACCACTTGCGCTTAAATTCATGTTCACCTGTTTCTGGAAAGAGGATTCTGACATCCTGCAATTTCTCAGATGCCAATTCGCTAGGCGAGAAATAGTCCGCCATATCGAGCGTGATTGATCCACGAGTCGTGTTGGCAATGACTTCAAGAATTTCATTGGCATAGGAGTCCAACGGTTTAATACGCCCTTTGTGAAATACTGGTATGTACCGGAAATCGTGGAGCTGAATGTCTTGAGCAGACACAGTCGTCAGCGGTGTGATGGATACCACACTTGTCACAAGCAGCGTTAGTAGTGTTATCCACAACCGAGTTTTCTTTAGGGTAACCATGTTTTGTATCGCCATTTTAAATATTTATTTCGACTGCAATGAATTTACAATTGTCGCGTGAAAGGTGTTTTTACTTAATGCCTTACGTTGCCTTGGTGGACGTTGATTTCGCCGTTGCGTCGGTGGGTTTGAAAATTTTGTCGGAAGACTGCTTGGAAGATGGGGATTTAAAGAAATACGCTTTCATATAGAACATAATTGAGATGCCAAGGCAAACAATTAAGCAGCCGAAATTACGAATAGCTCGGCCAGGATCCCGATTTACCGTAAGTACGGATAAATATAAATCGGTTTGTAGTGAATCAGCAGGAATGACTCGTTCATATTCCGCTTCGCCGGGCTTCCAAGGCCCACTAAAACTTTCTTGGAACAAGCGGTAGCTGTGTCCATTAGTGGGGCTATCGAATTGCACAGGGGCGTTCATGGTGATGAATACGTCATGTCCAAAAGAAGCAGATTGATCCCAATAAACGGATTCTCCAAAGACACGTAGGTGATCGGCCAAATCGAGATCGGGAACGTCGAAAACCTGTACATCGCCACCCGTGGTACTTATTGATTTCAAGAAGTGGGTCGAATGTAATTCAGCACTATGTTGACCAATATATTCTTTGGTCGGTTGGGGGGCTTCGATAAAATACAAGGTGTCGTGTTGTTGGTCGAGCGTCAGAGAAACACAGTAATTGTCGACGTCAAGTCTGACAATGACTTTGGGTGGCCGACTCGAATCAATACCACGAGAAACGATGGTGCCGACGGTCGAAGTTCCGTTGGCGGTAAAATCTGTTTGGCCCCAATATAACGTGCCAGATTGTTGCGCAATGGCCAGACCGTTTGGTTTAGGAATGTTGGTAACGACAACGGTGGGAAGTGTGTTCCCGTCGAGCGGGCCGCGCATGATCTGGTTGTTGAGTGAATCAATCCAGTAGATTGTGTTATGCAACGGGTCAAGAGCGATGCTGCTAATAACACCGGCCGAGAAGGCGATTCGTTGAGGAGGTTCGTCATCAAATATGTTCATCGATTGAATCATCGTGCTGCCGCCAATGTTATCGATCCAATAGATGCGATTCTGTTTCGCATCAAACGCTAAGCTGTGTGGTTGATTGAGCCCTGCGCTGCCACTACGACCTTGATTACGTTGCCGTAATATTTGACTGTTTAAGAATGGTTTTGTTTCCCCAGAATCGAGATGTGTTATGTTGATTTCGCGTTGCTGCGAATCTATCCAGTAAACATCAGCCCCTTGTTTCGTTGGCACCATTGCGAAGCCGGAAACGCTGTGATCATTGTTAGCGTCGCGAAGCTGGCCACGTGCCGTTCGCGCGGGCACCTCTACGGGACGTGCAGTTGATTCGCCGATGACAATTTTCCAGATCTCTCGAGTGTTATTTAAGTCAACGAAATCGACCCAACTGGAAAAATGTGAGGCTTGCCGTGTACCTGGGTCAAGTTTGCGTTCAAAATCCTTCAAGCGAATACGGAATCCGATATCGAGGGCTTGCGTTGGCATGGAGACCACCAGGGTTTGTCCGCTTGGTTCATCGTGAACACGAATTTCTTGGTCCGTGGCGCGTCGCTCTCCCGGTGCTCCGACAAATGCTCTTATCCAATGTTCTTCAGTCGTCGTTCCAAAGGTGACTCGTACTAGGGCCATCACCCGCCGCTGTACGATTTGCAAGTCCCTGTTAAACGGCAAAGCCTCGCTTGTTACCCGAGGTTTGTCGCTCGACTCGAAATCATTTACGTAAAACCGCAACGGCGATTTGAACTGTGGCATTTGAAAACCATCAACAGCACTATTGACGCCGCCGTCGTCGCGGAGGCGACCGACGGAAACTAGCTTGTTGGTGCGGCGATTCCAATAGCGATAATACAGCGTGCCATCATCCCCTTGGAGGAATTCAATGCGTGAATATACTTGTTCTTGAGCAGCAGGGTCGCCGCCAAACGGCTGAATTGATTTCTTTGAAAAGTCAAACCAATAGGTGCCGTAAATCTTTTGATCAAAGTCAAATACATTGTGATGCGGCTTATTGGCGAACAACAGAATTTCCCGACCCCAAGGCTCCCCATTTTTATCTAGAACTTGAAGATGAGCCGTCGGTGATTCTGGGACGGTCTGTTGAGTGTTATTGGAGTAACCGTAGGTCGTGCCGGGTGTGCCTGGGCGGCCTTCGACCGCGTCATTCCACAGCCCGAGAACTCTTACTTTGTAATCTGAATTGGGTAATTCAATGATGCCATCGGCGAGTTGTGCGTTTAAGTCCAGTTGGTGGGTCGTACCGGCAATTCGCAACACGACCTGACCTTTAACGCCGAGATCGCCAGTGGGCGCGGCTTCGAGAAAGGCAGCACGGTATTCTGCATCGGGTGCTATCCACAGCATAACTTTCCCACCGCCGGCCTGTTGGGGTTGGCTGAATCCATAGGGATAGATGTCACCGTAGATTGCCTCTAAAGACTCGGATAAGGGCATGATCGTAATAGGAAAAGCATTCGGTGATGCGGCATCGAATGTCGCCGGACGTTCTTCTTGTTTTCCGGTGTCCTCATCAAGAAACTGTTGCGGTGGATTACTCAATACAATTTCAACTCGCGGTAGCGACGATTTCCGCGAATCTGCCTGAAAGTCCAAGACCTCAATCTTCAGTTGTTGCTCATTGCTTTGCCCAGCGTGAGTAACCGTTTGGTCAACGACGAAATCGTTAGGTTCGTGCCGTTGTGCGAGTTTAAAGATATGGCCGCTCGACCACCTCAAACCATTTTTGAGTATACCCGGGATGCCCGTAAACTTTTTTCCGCCCTCGAGCGTGTAGCCAAATTGGCGATCATAATCTTCCCAGTTAAATGGTCCAGCGAGAAACGGTACTCGCATTTGTGAATGGACAAATTCATCATGGATATGTTGACTCGATTCGGAGTGGTCATCGACAATTTCAAGGTCAAAAAACATGCGTCCCCGGTCAAAGGCGAAGTTCTCCATTTTGTGTTCGAAGATCGGGATTTGAGCATCGATCCCATATTTGCGTCCGATGGCAGCACCAACTAGCAAAGTCATCAGTCCGATGTGGGTTATCACAAAACCCGTTTGATAGTGCTTCCAAGGATAGCGAATTGCGGCGGCGCAGAAAATATTAACGCCCAATGTAAAATTAAGGGCGTTGAACCACCATGTTTGATATACAAAAAACTGAACCACCGGAGTGCCATAGGCCGCTTCCACAAAGGTTGCGTAACCGAGGGTAAAAGCCATGGAGAAGATCATCACAACTGCCAGCTTGAGTGATGCAAAAAATTCATAGCAGTGTAGAACCGCTCGTAAAGGAGCTGGCTGTTCGGCGGTAACGAGCTGTGGCTGGGCCATAAGATTCTAAAGCGCTAGTGCTGGATGTTGAAGAAATGGGGCAAACGTGAGGTGGGAAACCTGCTTGGCAGATTTGAGGAAATTAATAGACATTCAACGTGCGAGGGGGCACCCTTTTGTGGACACGATTCCGTGTCAAAATGCCGTCTAATGTGATGGTCTGAGCTTTGTTTAATTATAGCCCAAGCAGGGCGATCTAGCAGGGCTATAGAGCCGTAATTATCGACGAATATTCCCCGCCTGCGTTTCGTTTTCTACCGTACACCGAGGGAACAACGACTACTTATTTCGGCTTCGGTCGAGAATCCAGCCGACGATAATGGCGATAAAAAACACGACAGCGGCGATGCTGAGAATCATCCACGCATTTTGTCCGTTCTTGATTTTTACCGCTGCTTCGATCAGTGTGGTCGAAATGCTCGATGGTGTTTCGGCATGGTGTCCCCACAAGTTTTTGACAAGGTCGATTAACATCACGAAAATCGTAACTTGCATCAAGAACACCATGAACAGACTGAATACGTTAAAGAATCCATAACTGGCTTCTTGTATGACTGGTGCTAGCAAAGGACCGCCTTCGCTCGCTGCGATCATACCACCGCCGTCGACCATTGCTACTTGGTTTTGTTCACCACCTTGTTCTGGTGGTAGTGCGAAAGGATCAGCTTCGGCGGGAACTGCGAAAGGATCTGCGACTGCAGCAGGGTCCGTCGGTATAGCGAATGGGTCTGCCGGCACTCCCTCTGGTTGTACGATTGTTGCGCCTTCTTCGCCAAAGGCAATAGAATCTGACAAGGCAATGACTTGAGATCCACTGTCGGACATTTCATCGTCTGGTTTACCGCCGAGGATAAACTCGTCGTCGACACCGGGTAATTCCAGTGAGCTGCCGCTTTCCGCAGAAAGATCTAATAGGTCCTCCCCAAGGGAAATCCCGCTGTCGTGAGGACTCGATAGATTGATGCCACTGTTTCCAGCAGTTAAGGCAACATCGCTGCTGGCGGCTGGGTCAAGTGGCATTTCTTCGCCGCCGAGAACCAACTCATCTTCGGCAACTTTAAAGCCGTCATTGCCAATAGCGAATTGAGTTTCATCGTCAGTCGATCCACCTAGATCCAGATTCAAGACTTCATCACCCATGAGGTCTGATTCTTCGCCAGCACCAAATTGAGTGTCATCATCAGATTTAATAGCGCCTTCGTCGTCTAAGTCCAAAGAGAGTGCTGCTAGGTCCGAAGCTGAAAAACCTTCGCCAGTACCAAATTGAGTTTTATCATCAGATTCAATAGCGTCGTCGTCGTCTAAGTCCAAAGAGTGTGCTGCTAGGTTCGAAGCTGAAAGATCTTCACTGTCGATACCAGCGAACATTGTTTTGTCTTCGGGGTCGAGGTCACCTTCCTCGAGATCTAGGGAGAGATCGTCGGAATCGTCTAATTCCAATTCGAGTGAATCACCAAGGTTTAGGTCACTGTCATGCGGATTGACGTTTGCTGCATCGCCAATAACTGTACCACTGCCGCCGGCTGTTGGGGTTATTGGAGTTTCGTCGACGAGTACGGAGTCATCGTCAAATAGGCTACTGGAGTCACTGGGGTGGACAGCTGGTATGTCAATTCCATTAGAATCGGCATAACGCTGCAGTTCTTGGTATGTAAATGCAGTTTGGTCAGCATCTTTGATACCGTGAATTCCACCCGTACGGGCTAAGAACTGAAGTCGCTCGACATCAATGTTGAGGATCTTTGCAGCTTCGCTTAAATTAATTTTGTCTGCCATTTGTCGTTACCATTTTTTATGAAAACAAGACATCTCCCCAGCAAAATCGAAAACCAAATGTTGTTTCGAACTTGCAATAGGGACTTTTCGCGCCTTGGTGCGCATAGGTTACCTGTTCTCCTGTTCGGTATTCCAACTCCCTTTGCTTGACCTTTGTTTGTTGCAAAACTAAGGCAAAAACCACCAAAATCCTTTTGTTTTCATTGACTGATGAGTTGTTGAATCTCTCTAGGCGTTGGGTTCCCCGAATTGTATTCGTCGAGTTGAAAATCCCAGTGAGCATTTCGAGTGCTAAGAAATTGTATTTTACCCGTGCCCCGTTCGATGAGATAAACACTTATGGCTTTGGACTTTACGTCAATAATTGTTATTTGTTTCCCCGTCTCTAAATCGGTGGACGATATTAGTAACTGGCTATTGTTGGTAGTCGAAGTTGTGGCATCGAGCGCATTGGCTTGAGCCGGAGTAGTAGTCAATTGAGATCCGAAATAACCGCTTAAAAACAAAACGATACAACCGATACAGATTACCCACCTTCTATCCAATGTCATTTTATTCTCCATAATTTCTCCATGTCCTAACTGGTACAATCTGGCACCAATGCTTGTTTGTCAGCGGATTTCCCGCTGACAGTCACTGGTCTCAGTTTTTGACATTTACATTTGATTGCTTCCTTGCTGCTTTCCCTCATTCTATGACTCTGGTCACAGAGTTCAAGCTATTTTACGGCAAACGTTCAAAGAGTGCTCGGTTTTTGGACGAACATACTAGTATCCAAGGCCTTTTTTATGGTGGTGAATTATGTTCTGTGTGACTCGTGAAATCGATTTTTGTTATGGCCATCGTTTATTGAATTATGATGGTAAATGTAAGCACTTACACGGCCACAACGGGCGAGCTGTGATTACGATCGCCGCGGAGGCACTTGACGAGCGGGGAATGGTCGTTGATTTCAAGGACGTCAAGATGGTAGTCGCGGGGTGGATTGACGATAACCTCGACCATCGCATGATACTTCATCGTGATGATCCAGTTGTGGAAACGCTGGAAGGGATGCAGGAACCACTCTATCTAATCGATGAAAACCCCACGGCTGAAAATATCGCTAAGATTATCTATGAAGTCGCTAAGAGCCACGGTTTTCCGATTGTTAAAACTGAGTTATGGGAAACCCCACACTGCTTTGCGACCTATAGCGAGTGACTTCTTAGGAGGCGTCAACGATTGCCGCGATCTATCTGCCAAATCAACGAATACATATTGGCGATCCTTTGCAACGTGGAATCCACCGTACCTTGCTCAACGGTAACGGCTTTGAGCGTTTTCTTTGAACAAGAATGAGTTCTAACGGAACTTGATTCGCAAGCCATGTGTGACTGTGTGAGCAAACATGTGTCATACAGGCCATTTTGTTTTTTCCTTACAACAATTGTGACGGCCGGTAGATCAAGGGGAACTTACGACAATCATGGGCAATAGAATACACAGGCCAACCCAGGATTACGCTGGCTATAATAGCGGCGGCAACTAACGCTTCCACAAGTTGCTCCAGCCCTCTAAATACGTCTTCAATACCTGATGGTCTTCCCTGTCCGAATAGATTTACCATTGTCCCTGCAAAAAATTAGTGCTGCTCGCTTATTGGACGTTGTCAGTCCCTAGTGGGTAGCCATTTATCCAAGCTTATTATCGGGAATCTTAGCAATTTGAAAGGGGAATTGTCGGTCCTCATTTATTGGACAAACTGCGACTCATTTTGTAGCGAGTTTAGTCCATAACACCCCAGGGGTGATGCTAGCGTACTGAGCCCCAATTCAAGAGATATGTTTCCAACTTAAAACACGTGTTTTGCTAAGGAAAAAGCGTCAATAAGATGTAGCGGTTGTGTCGATTATGTCGATTTCAACAACATGGAGTATCGTGATTTTCCACGACTCTGACTGCGAAAGCAGGAAAACGGTTGTAACAAATAAGGAATTCGATCCCCGTGGCACGAGCACAATCAAAATCGTTGATCAACATAATTGGTAACCTTGGCTGGCCGATCCTCTGGGGTGCGGCCGCTAGCATTGCGTTTTACGAGCTTCTTCAAGGACCGCTGAAAAACGACTTGGCGCAGCGCTACTTCCTCGGTCACCCCGTAGCGATTGCTACAACCGTGATGTTTTTCATTGCGATGGCAGCCCTTATTTTGCGGGGGCTCAATCTACTTGGACAATTTACGGTATTAGACCGTGCCGAGTTACCAGCAAAAGAAACCTCTACAATTTCACAAGATTCTTGGAGCTGCGCGACCGACTTGCTGAGCAGCGCATCACATTGGTCGGCGCGGGTGCAACGTAGCTATCTGGGTAAACGGATAACCACATTGCTGGAGACAATTGTATCCAATCGGGGCACACGTCATCTCAATGACGAGCTAAAATACCAATCGGAAAAAGACGCCGATGCGCAGTACGAAGGCTACTCGTTAGTTCGTATCATCATCTGGGCCACGCCGATGCTGGGATTCCTCGGCACGGTCATGGGAATCACTCAAGCCCTCGGAGACTTGGCTACACAGCAACTGGGCAATGACCTTAACGCAGCCATGCAGGGATTATTCGCTGGGCTCTACGTAGCCTTTGATACAACAGCACTTGCTTTGACGTTGTCGATCATGTTGATGTTTATTCAGTTCATGTCAGATCAATTCGAAACTCAGTTGCTGGGCGCGGTCGACGTGAAAACTGAAGATGCTTTGTCGGGATTGTTGGCGATGGAGTCGGAAGGTACAGGTGCATCCGCGGATATGGCACAATCATTACGGCCTGTGATCACGGAATTAACGCAGTTTCAGCAGTCATGTTGGAGTGATGCAATTAGCGAACTGCAGCAACAGTGGCAAACTTGGGCTGCGGAACAAGGCAGCACGATGGGCGATGCTTTAGAACGAAGCATGTCACAATCGCTGGCGGAACATAGCAGAGTTGGTCAGCAACAATGGGAAAGCTGGATGGAATCCCTGAATCGTAGTGCCGATTTATTACACGGCAATCAAGATTCAATGCGTCGACAGATGGAAATGATGCAGCAGATTGTTGAGGCCACCGGCGATGTAGTGAGTCTAGAAAAAGCCCTCAATGATAATCTTCAACATCTGGCAGACACTAGGCAGTTTGAAGATGTAGTCGTTAGTCTTTCCGCAGCAATTCAATTGTTATCCATTCGGTTAGGCGCACCGGCGGTGCAATCCAAAGCCTTAGATTTGTCAACAGAGACCGGTAACACAAAAGGTAAAGCAGCATGAGGCGTAAGCGTAAGCAACGTCGCCAAGGTGCAGCGCCATCGATGTTCCCTTTTTTGGCGGTTTTGATTTGTACGATGGGAGCATTGATTTCCTTGCTTGTCATGGGCGTTCGCCAAGCGCAAGTGCATGCGCACGAGATTATCGAGGCGACTCAAGTGGACA